>WNFB01003136.1_pt1 | contig 14524 bp, 10 predicted proteins | sample 5400501 | NCBI WGS metagenome assembly WNFB01 (sample SAMN13153341, study PRJNA577476) | soil metagenome | isolation source: 200 cm saprolite under Douglas fir tree site 2 hole 1 | place: USA:California | collected 2015-04-18
TCTGGAGAATCCTCGAGAGATCAAAGATGCCGGCGATCCGTTGCAGGCCGCAAAATCTGAAGACGACGACAAAGAGACAAATAAGACGAAAGAATGGGAACTAGGGTTTGAAGCTGAGCTGACGAACTACTTTCTCCGAGAGGCGCATGCATATTTCAGTCCCGATGCGAGAGCTTGGTTGGAAAGCAGCGTTCGCCTCGGGGCGACCGTTCATTATCGCGATGTGATGGTTGAAGTCAGCGGATTAGGGATCAAGACAACAGGACAGGACCCCTTTGGCACCGGCACAGTGCCGACGGGTTCTCCGCCGGGCACGCGCGCCCCAGGAACCCTTCCCGCGCTGTACCTGGACAAAGCTTATTTCCAGCTTGCCAAGATCGGTTCTGTACCGCTCAAGGTCACTCTGGGGAGGCAGCCGATCGCCCTGGGATCACAGTTCCTGATCGGCGACGGCGTTTACGACGGTTTTGCCCCGAGCGTGCGGCAAGGGGTCTATCACAACCCGCGCAAAGGCTTCGACGCTATCCGATTGGAATGGGATTTCAAGGGGACTCATTTCGACTCTTTCGGCTATCGCGTTCACCCCTCCTGGGACGGTGGGATGGGGCGCGACGGTTTGTTTGGGGGGGTGGACGTTTCACGCGCCTCTCACAACGGCGGCGGAACCCTCGCCGCAGGTATTTTTTATCGGGCCTCTCGCTCGGGATTGGACAACGACATGGCGCTCTTGAATCTCCGCGGGGAACGGCGACTCAGACGCCCCAAGAATATCTGCGTAAGCGGCGAACTGGTTTGGGAGTTCGCGGGCCGATGTCGCAATTCGACGTATTGCACCACGATTGGCCAGAAGATGAATGAAGCGGCCTGGCACGCAGAATTCGGATACGCCGGAGACACAGTTCCGCTCAAACCCTTTGCCGAGCTGGGTTACGTGTATTACTCGGCCAACTTCACACCGGTTGCCACCGGCTTTTCCGACTGGGGCAAGTGGTATCTGGGGAACCAGATCGACTGGATCGTCTTCGGAACGAACACGAAGATCATCCGGGCTCAGGCGGGTCTGTGGCCGCACGCCACGGTGAAGCTGCGCGTGCAGTATCACAACACGCGTCAAGCGAGTCCCACGGGCACGAGCAGGGGGGGAAGCCTTTCAAATGAGTTCAGCTTCATCGCCGAATGGAATCCGCGGGAGAAGATCTGGCTGAACCTGTTGGTCGGGAGTTCCCGGCCGGGAAGTGCGCTCAGGGCGTCAGGCTTGAGGAACCCCTTCGCCGCACTCAATTCCGGAGCAGCAGCGGTTGGTAACCGAAGTTCGTTCGATCTGGTTTTCGCCACCGGGCTGCGGTTTAACGCCAAGCTGAAAGCAGGGAGAGCGAAACGATGAAAAAGAAAGTATTCATTGGGGTGGGGCTCATCTCACTCGGTTTGGCAGCCTTCTGGCGGTATGGTCTCGCGCCAGGATGGACACAACGCATTCCACCGGGATGGACTTGGAAATCCGATTACATTGGGGTGATGACCTATGCGGATCCCAAGACCGGAAAGCTACCCGAAAAAGACCTGACCAGCCCGTATCGGAGAATCGCCAGGGTTATCTCAGAGGCCGATCGGCCCCGGGCGGTTGTCATCGAAGATGCCTATGCCATTCTGGATCCCGTCAACCCGAATCGAAAGACTTGGGAATACATCTACCACGCCACCTTGGACCCAAAGACGGGCACACACCTCGCACCTGAGTTTCAAGGCCAATACTACGTCTTTCCCCACCGAGTGGAAAAGAAAACCTATCTCCTGCGTGCCAGCTATCTAAAGGGAATTCCACTTTCCTTCCAACGGGAAGAGCAAGTCGCTGGACTCAAAACCTATCTTTTTACTTATGCAGGGCGAGCCGAATACACGGAGACGTATGGAGGCACCGCCGAATTTCCAGGGATCGCGGTGAAACCCGGAGAGGAGATCCGGTGCGCCGACGATGAACTTGTCTACCGGACCTGGGTGGAGCCGGTGACCGGAGAGGCCCTCAAAATCGAAGAGAGCTGTCTTTCGGGAGACGCAGTGTATGAGGCTGCCACCGGGAAACTCCTCAACTTTATTGCCCGGTGGAGCGGGATAACCGCTGGCGATGACCTCCTCCTTCGAGCAAGCCTGATCTCAAAACAACGAGCGAGATACCTTTGGATCACACGATATGTGCCGGCCTTGCTGCTGCTCGTGGGACTAGCCTGTTTCACGGCTGGGGTAGCTGTAGCCAGGCCACAACAGGCTCGAAGCATCCCCGGCGAAGGGATAAACCGATGAAGATCCACGGGATCAGGACCTCCCTGGGAACGAAATGGCTGGTCTTCCATGCCTTGGGGTTCAGCGTGATTTTCGTAGTGGTTAGCGTGGTTGAGTATCTCAATATCCGTGCGGGAGTCTATGAGGAAGTTGAGAGTTCGGGGAGAACCGCTGCTCAGGCCATTAAAGAAGTCCTGGCCGAGGATCCTTCGCTGTTCAATAGCCGAGTACTCCAGCCGGTTGTCCTGCGCTTAGTCACCAAGCTTCCGAATCTGGCGCATGCTTCTATCATTGATCGCTCGGGGCAGATCATTGCCGATTCCGACGCTCTGTTGGTCGGGAAGCATACCGACCAGCCCCGCCTGAGCAATACGGTTCAGCAAGCTGCCGAAGACCGCGTCATCTACCAGGCTGATGGCAAGGATTACTTACGGCTCTTCTACGCCATCGAGGGCCCTTACGACCCGCTCCGGCGAAGCAACGTCATGGGCGCGATGTCCCTGGACCTGCAGCTATTCTTAGCCGATCAAAGAGTTCGAGACGCCTTTGTGCAATCCTTGTGGATTCTGAGCGGTTGCCTGGTGTTCTTCTCTGCCCTGCAGCAGCTCCTCGTGCGCCGCGGTTTTCTCCGGCCTTTGTCCCGGTTGACGTCCGCCGCCGAGCGCTTTGGGAAAGGCGATTTCTCCGCGCGAGCGCAGGCCGCAACCCGAGATGAAATCGGGAGAATGGCTGAAGCCTTTAATCAAATGGCCACGCAGGTTGAGCGAGCCCACAAACAATTGCAGTTTGACACCACCGAGCGCGTCCGGTTCTTGGAGATGGAGCGCGAGAAGGATCATGCCGTGTCTGCCAGCCGCGCCAAAAGCGAATTCCTCGCCAACATGAGCCACGAAATCCGCACGCCGATGAATGGCATTCTGGGCATGACAGAGCTTGTCTTGGACACCGAGCTCAACCCTGAACAGCGCGAAGACTTGAACATGGTGAAGACCTCGGCCGTGGCCCTGCTCGGGTTGATCAACGACATCCTGGACTTTTCCAAGATCGAGGCCGGCAAGCTGGACTTTGATGCGATCGACTTCAGCGTGCGCGACAGTCTGGGGGACACGATGAAGGCGCTCAGCTTGCGGGCGCACGAGAAAGGGCTGGAACTGGCCTGCCATATCCGGGAGGAAGTGCCGGACGCCCTGGTAGGTGATCCGAGCCGCCTAAGGCAGATTGTGGTCAACTTGGTGGGTAACGCTATCAAGTTCACCGAGCGAGGTGAGGTTGTGGTGGAGGTGAAGACGGAGTCTCAGGCGGGGCAAGACGTTTGTTTGCATTTCGCGGTCACCGATACCGGCGTGGGTATCCCCGCAGAGAAGCAGAGCGTGATTTTCGAGGCTTTCACGCAGGCCGATGGCTCGATGGTACGCAAGTATGGCGGCACCGGCTTGGGTCTGACGATCTCTTCCCGCCTGGTGCAAGCGATGGGCGGGCGCATTTGGGTGGAGAGTGAGCCCGGCAAGGGCAGCACCTTTCACTTCACGGTGCGTCTCGGCTTATCGAAAGCGCCAGCCACCCGGCCGGCAGCCGCGGAGCTGATAAACCTGCGCGACTTGCGCGTGCTGGTCGTAGACGACAACAAGACGAATCGGCGCATACTGCAGGAAACGCTGGCCAACTGGCACATGAGCCCGGTAGCGGCCGACAGCGGGCAGTCAGCCCTGACGCTGATGGAGCAGGCCAAGAAGGATGCAAAGCCTTTCCCTTTGATTCTTCTCGACGCGCAGATGCCGGACATGGACGGATTTGCTCTGGCGGAGCGGATCAAACAGAACGCGGAACTCGCGGGAGCCACGATCATGATGTTGAGTTCGGCCGGACGGCCAGGTGACGCGGCGCGCTGCCGTGCGTTGGGCATCGCTGCCTACTTGACCAAACCCATCAAGCAATCGGAACTGTTGGATGCCATCACGGTGGCCCTGGGAACGCTGCCACAGAACGAAGCCCGGCCTACCCTGGTCACTCGCCACTTCTTGCGCGAGACACAGCGACGGCTCCGAATCCTCCTGGCTGAGGACAACGCCGTCAACCAAATGCTTGTGGTTCGGCTGCTGGAGAAGCAGGGACACAGCGTGACTGTGGCTGGAGACGGTAGACAGGCGCTTGCGGCTCTCGAGAAGCAGCGATTCGACGTTGTGCTCATGGATATGCAGATGCCCGAGATGGACGGATTCGAGGCCACTGCTGCCATCCGGACAAAGGAGAGGGCAACCAGCGAGCACATCCCCATCGTCGCCTTGACTGCGCATGCCATGAAAGGCGACCGGGAACGCTGCGTCGAGGCGGGCACGGACACCTACATCAACAAGCCGATCGAGGCAAAGAAACTCTTCGAAACCATCGAAGCCCTGGTCCCCGATGTCCGCCGAGCCGAGATGCGCACCCCCGAGGCAGAGCCTGCAGGCGAGGTCTTCGACAAGAACCGCCTCCTAGCCGAGTGGGGTGACGACGCAGGATTTCTCGCGGAGCTGGTGGACCAGGCTCTCCAGGACTGTCCGAACCTCTTATCCAAGCTGCGCGAAGCTCTCGCCAGTGGTGACGGAAAGGCAGTGGAACGAGCAGCCCATTCCCTCAGGGGCTCGGCGGCCAATTTTGTCGCGAAAGATGCTTTCCAAGCAGCGCAGGCGCTGGAGGTCATGGGCCGCCAAGGCGATTTGACCCACGCCAAAGAAACCTATGCGGTGGTAGAAGGGGAAGTCGAGCGCGTCAAATCGGCGCTTGCAACTCTCGCGAAGGAGCTGCAGCGATAGGATCCCGCTGGGGCGATTACACCAGCATCAGCCTCGACCCGTCAGACGATTCTACATTCTGGTATACCAACGCTCAGGACAAGCCCTTCGGCGGAGCTCAGGGCAGGCCGTTCGGCCTGGCTCAGGACAAGCCCTTCGGCCGGCCTAGGCGGGCTCAGGGCAGGCTGGGGGCGATTGCGGTGAGCAGCGCTTTGAGCTGCTCGGGATCGCTGACGGGCGGCTGGCAAGTGGTTTCCACGCAGACCAGCGCTTGCGCGGTATCGGCGCGGAGATGCGGCAGGGTTTGCTGGAGCGCCGGGGCGAGGCCGTCGGCAGCGATGCGCTCCGGCGTAACGCGCAGGACTGCCTTGCCGAAGCGATAAGTGCTTTGCGCCGCTTGCTCGAGCCGACTGGCAGCCGGGTCGTCAGCGCGGCCGGTGATGACGACTTGCAAGGGATGGCGCGCGTGCAGCATCGCGGCCAGGCCGTAGGTGGCCGCAAACAAACCGTACTGCGGGGCGATGCCGGCGAAGGCCTCCAGAGTCTGCTCGGCGCGCACGCGGTAGAGCGTGTTGCCGGTATACGCGTAGAGACGGTCGAGCACGATTGCCGCAACCGAATTCGCCCCCGGAGTGGGCGAATCTTGCAGGGGCTTGCGGCGGACGTCGAGCCCGCCCAGCGGGGCAGCGTCGGCGGCGCGGTCGAAAAAGCCGCCGCCCTCCGCGTCGCCGTGCTTGGCGATGGCTCGGTCGATGGCGCGTTCGGCCGCCTGAAAGTAGCGGCGGTCGAGCGTTATCTCGTAAGCGTCCAGCAGGGCGGCAGCGGCAAAGACCTGGTCGTCGAGTGTGCCCTCGAGCCAACCGGCGTGGGCCGGCCCGATGCGGTGGGCGAAGCCTTTTTCCTCGCTCCAGGCTTCCGCCAGGATGCGGTCGAGCGTCTTCAGGGCAAAAGCGCGGCAATCGGCGAGGTCAAGCACGCGATCGGCTTCCAGATAGGCCGAGACAAACATGGCGTTCCAGGAGGTGTACAGGGTGGTATCCACATAAGGCGTGGGCCGGAGCACGCGCGAGGCAAGCATCTTGCCTTTCGCGCGGGCGAGAAGCAGGCGCGCGTCGGCTTCGCTCGTCCCCAGGGTTGCGGCCATCTCTTCCAGATCGCGCGCGATCCAGAGCACGTTTTTCGCCGGGTTGTGGTGCATCTCGCCGCGCGCTCCGACGTCGTAGTACAGCTCCGCGACACGCGCCTCGTCCGGAGCCAGCGCGGCGCGGAGCTCGTCCAGCGTCCAGGTGAAGTAATCGCCGTCGTCCTCGAGCGAGTAGTCGGCGTCCTGGCTGGCATAGAAGCCGCCGCGCGACTGGTCTGAGAGGGTCTGGTTGACCCAGCCGATGATGCCCTCGGCCACTTCGCGGAAGAAAGGTCTCCCGGTGACCTGATAGCCGTGCAGGTAATTCTTCAGCAGCTCGGAATTGTCGTACGACATCTTCTCGAAGTGCGGCACCAGCCAGCGCTCGTCCACCGAGTAGCGATGGAAGCCGCCGGCAAGCTGGTCATAGACGCCGCCGCGAGCCATTTTCTCGAGCGTGCTTTCTACTACGGTGAGCAGATGCTTTTCTCCGCTGGTCTGATACCGCTCGAGCAACAGCTCGAGCGCCGAAGGGTGGGGGAACTTCGGCGCCTGGCCGAAGCCGCCGTTGCGCAGATCAAACAGGCGCACAATGGAATCCGCCACAGCGTCCACAACGCGGGCATCGAAGCGGGCGCGCGCGCCCGTGAAGCTTTCCGCCTGGGCCACCGCTTCGGCCAGCGCGGTCGCTGCGCGGTCCACCTCAATCCGGCGGTTCTTGTAGGCGTCGGCAACGGTCACCAGGATGCGCTTGAAGCCCGGACGGCCCATGGCGTCTTCCGGGGGAAAGTAGGTGCCGCCGAAAAAGGGCTTACCCTCCGGGGTCAGGAAGCCGGTGAGCGGCCAGCCGCCCTGCCCGGAAATGGCGCTGACGGCGGCTTGGTAGCGCGCGTCCACATCGGGACGCTCGTCGCGATCCACCTTCACCGGCACAAACAGTTGGTTGATGACCTGTGCAATTTCGGGGTTTTCGTAGCTTTCGCGGTCGATCACGTGGCACCAGTGGCACCACACCGCGCCGATATCGAGCAGGATGGGCTTGTCTTCGGCGCGGGCGCGGGCAAAGGCCTCTTCACCCCACTCGTACCAGCGCACCGGCTGGTGCGCGGCCGAGCGGAGATACGGGCTCGGGGAGTTCTTCAGGCGACTTTCGCTCTGTTCGCTCACAAGGAATCCTTTCCTTCGATGTTGAGCCCTGAGAAGCCCGGCCGACAGGCGCGCTACTGGAGGGGATGCTTGGGGCCGGTGTCGCGCGGATCAATCGGCTTGCGCCCGGCAAAGCCTTCGTCTTGGCGATGCCAGAAGCGAATGCGGTCCTCTCCCAGCCGCCAGCACAGGAACACTTCTTCGTTATCGATCAGCGCGGGAAAATCGAGCAGGCCTACGTCCAGATCCTTCACCACGCAGCCAGTCGCCTCAATGCGCTGGAGCGCGGATTTGACGCCATCGGCCAGGTGGTCGCGCTCATACCGCAGCTTGGCGGTTTGCTCATAGGGGATCTGCATGCCGCCCAGGAGCGTGATGCGATTGGCCACCTGCAAGAGGTTCCGGTCGAGCTCGGCCATCTTCCGGCGGGAGTCTATGGCCTCAAGCAAGATGGGCTCGACTTGCTGCCGGGTGCGCTCCGCCTCGGTCAGCGTGAAGAGTTTCGGCTCGTGTTCTTCGTCACTCATCGCTTCTCTGGAGCATTCTACCCCTGTGCCGCCGCAGCGAGCAACGACGGCGCACAGTTCCGGCGCTTGCTGCGGGCTCATACGTCATGGGAACCTACGCGGCGTGCTTCAAATGCTTGCGATCGAAAGGCGCGGGAAGGCCGCTCGATAGAGGCGGTCATCCAGAGTGAGGAGCCGGAATCCATTCTGCAAGGCGTGAGCGCCGATCAAAGAGTCGGCAAGAATGCGGCGCGGACCCGAGTCTCGCGGTTTTCTCCGGTGGGTAGCGTAGGTTTGAAAGGCCCGACCAGCAGCCCGCCAGATGGCTTCGTGCAAATTCCAGTCAATCGTGATGCTGGTGTTTTTGAAGAAGGAATCCAAGAACGCCTCGCTTCGACCGGGGAATGCCATGAGCTCGGCGAAAACTGGTGCGGCAATGACGAGGCTTCCGCGCCCGAGTGCGCCATCGAGGGCGGATTGTGCCAGCGAATTGAGGGTGTCGTCTCTGTCCCACAGAGCCACAATGATATTCGTGTCGATTGCGGTGGTCATTGGCCGCGCAACTCGCGCACCCGGCGAAGAATGGCTTTCCTGCCGGACGGCGTCCTAGGGTTCCCGATCCCACGATATCGCGCAAAAGGGCTCCTGGACCTGACGGGGCGAACCCGAACGCCCTTGCCATCCTTTTCGAAGAGCAATCTGTCCCCCGGGCGAACGCCCAGCGCGCGACGAATCTCGTTCGGTACGGTGACCTGTCCCTTGCTTGTGATCCGCGCTTGCTTCTTCACGAGGAGTCCTCCGTCTCCTTACTTTAGCACAAGACTCCTTACCTTTCGCTATCCAGCGGAAGCACGGACTGTTTTGCGCCAAGGTGCCGGGCGCAGGCCCTTTGATGAGAATGACCCGACGCAGCAACTCTCTCTGCTCTTGCGGCCGGCAAGACTCAGGACGAGGGAGGGACCAGATTCAATAACCTGCGGACCGCGTCGATGTCTGGGCGAATACCCCCTGGAAAAGCGCCCTCGCCGGCACGGCGCTCGAACTGCAGAAGCAGCGCCTCGACAATCTCCCTGCCGTCCGGGTCCTGAACAGCTTGTAGCGGCGTCCGGCCACCCAAGACCGGGATTTTCCGGTGCACCCATGCTTCTGTTTCTTTCTGCAACGATTCTTGCACTCGCTTTCTCACTTCCGGATCGCAAAGAAGCTCTTCGACCTCAGCATCCTCGAGCTTCGCCCGCGAAGTCTTTCGCTTTGGCGCGTTCTTCAGCATCTCCTCAGGTGTCTGTGAGACCGTGCTCTGGTGAGTCGCCAAAGGGCCGAGCCGCTTCTCGATCTCCCGGCGAAGCCGTGTGGCGCGTTGCTGAGAATTCACCTCCGCAATCAGGGAATGCTTCGAGATCCTGACATTGCCAAGAATCGTGTTGTCCCAAGTTGTAAATTGGCGGTTTCCCTTCTTAAGCCAGTCGAATTCCACGCTGCAGAGCTTCCCATCGGCGTCCCGCTCAGCGCGGTTCAGCAGGCTCTCTCTGGACCGCCCCACGGCCAGGGGCGCCAAAGCCTCAAAGGCCGCTTCCGCCGACTCAATCTGAAACGTGAGAGTATGAAACACGACCGGGTCCCCGTCGGTGTTGTGAAGCCGCGGGGCCACATTCAGAGAATCCCGGATGTTCAGATACGTTGCTCGAATCTCGTCCGCGTACCCGCTTAGATCCTCCGCCGTTAGACCACGATTCTGCTTTGCCACTCTCCTTCTCAGTTTCTTCCGAAGCGCGATAATCTCCGCCTTCCTGTCGGGAGGGATTCGAGCCGGGGCGCAACAACCGAGGGTCGTAATGCCAGGCAAAGACCACGCCTGCCCATATAGAATATCGCCCGGCTCGACTAGCTCGGACGCCTTTCTTTCAATCACTTCCGTTTCCCAACCTGTCAGGATCTCGCGAAGAGCAATGCGCACGCCCGGCTCATTTGACAAGACTTCATAGAAGCTAATGGGTTGGGTCGTGGCTTGTTCGAGAATCTGCCGCTGCAGCTCTGACAGCCGATTGCCGTTTTCCAGCAGGAAGGACCGAGCGATCACTCCGCCTCCGGGCTGGGCCTTGCTTCTTCGGCCAGAAGAATACGGATTCCAATGAAATAGGAAATAGGGCAGAAAAATCGTTACCTCACGGGACTCCGCTTGGAACGGACCGCCGCTTGGCCCCAGATGGAAATCCTCCCACGCATCCAGGACTTGCGGTTCGAACCTGCGTTCGGCATACCGCAGCATTTCCCGGGTGAGCTGGTCCGAGGCTTCGCGCTCTCGCGCCCATAGGCTCTCGTCTGAGATGGGTCTTGCTCGCATACAGCAGTGCTTGTACTTCTTGCCGCTGCCGCAGGGGCAAGGATGGTTCCTCCCGATTGCCACAGACGATTGGGAAGTCATCACGGCGCGACATTACTGCGCGGAATCAGCAAAAGCAAGAGGCGTCATAGGGGGCAACACCCGCAGCCATGCATTTGCTGCGGCGGCAGCCGGCCTACGCGGTCTTCAGCAGGCAGAAGGTGCCGCTCCTCTGGGGCGTGCGTCACGCCGCTGCGGCGGGGGCTTTGCCGGCACAAGTTGTGCTAGATTAGCGGCCCGATGCGCGTCTTCGTCCTCGGGGCCGGGGCCACCGGCTCGCTGCTCGCTCAACTCCTTGCGCGCCAAGGGCATAAAGTCATCTGCGGCGATAGAGACCCTGAGCGCGCCCGGCACTTCCTCGGCAAGAAAAGTCCTATCCCCATCCGCCAGGTGAACGCGCGCAACCTCTGGGGCGTAGTGCGCGCGGCGCGGGGATGCCACCTGATTGTGAACGCCGCGTCAGCCGTATTCAACGAGGTCGTGCTGCGGGCGGCGCTGCGGCTCCGCGCGCACTACCTCGATCTGGCCGCGCATCTGGTGCGCCATCCGTTCCGCGGAGAGCAGCTTCGCTTCCACAAGCGGTTTCAGCAGAAGAACCGCACGGCCGTGATCACCGCCGGAGTGGCGCCGGGTTTGACCAACCTGCTGGTCATGCGCGCCGCCGAACTACTCGACGCAACCGCCGAGGGCCGAGGCAAGGTCGAAGCAGTCTACATTCGCCTCTACGAGAGCACCGAGAGCCAGGACCCCATGTCCTCCTGGTCAGCGGAAGGGTCGTTCGACGCGGCCATCTCGCGCCCGAGAGTCGTGCGCGATGGCCGGTTCCACCTGGCGAAGCGCTTCAGCGAGCCCGAGCGCTTCCGCTTTCCTCCGCCGATAGGCGAAACCACTGTCGTGCTGGCGGCGCAGGATGAGGTGTGCACGGTTCCGTACTCGCTGGCTTTACGCGAGATGGATGCGAAAATCGGCGGCAATGAAACGGCACGGCTGCGGCGGTGGTACCGGCAAGGGAAACTGAGCAGGTCGCGCGGCCTGGTGGCCAAGCGCTTCCCGAAAACACCGACACCCCGGATGGTGGCCAAACTGATCCTCCGCGGGGTGCTGCAAAATGCGCGCTTCGCTGCGGCCGTGCTGGTCAGAGGCACCAAAAGCGATCAGCCCATGCTGGTCCGCTGGGACGCCAGCTTTCCCACGCTGTATCAGATCCGCCGGCGCGGTCTGCTGACCACGCCCATCGCCTATGCCAGCGCGCACATGGCCGCGCTGTTCATCAAGCACTTCCCGCGCGACCTGGCCGGGGTCTACTCGCCCGCCGCACTGCCCGCCGAGACCCGCCGAGCTATTCTGGCCGACGCGCGCGCGCGCGGCTTCGGCATCCGGCTGAAAGTATCTCGCCTGAAGAAAACCGAAGACGAAGGGGAATGGTAAGAGGCTGCCTGGAGAGCGGAACTTGGTCCCGCCTTCGAAGGCAGCGGCACCCTTCGATCCGCCGCGGCGGACTCCGGGCGGGAGCCGCCGCACTCTAAAGAAAGCGCTCAAGGGAGTTTCGCAGGGGAGTATGGCCATACGCCCCCACGCATTGGAGAAAAGCGCCGCCTCTAAAACAGGCGGGTCACAGCTCCGAGGCTACAAGTCATCTCATAAATCGCCGAGGCCCTCTGGGAGTTCTGTTTTCAGGGGCTAAAGCCCCATATTTTCGGGATCTTTTGATGTCGCAGCTGAAGCCGCGACCCCCTTAGACCATTTATGAGACAAGTTCTAGTCGGCCGCGGCTGGTTTGGCCTGGCCGGAGAAGGTGATGGTGATCAGAAACCCATTCGTACCCGAATACTCGAACTTGTGCCCATGTCCTTCGTACGCTTCCCGCTTCGACTTCCACATCCGGAAGCCGGTGTTTGACTGGGCACCCCAGTACTTGAGGTTGCGGATCACGACTTCCTGGTTGGGATTGTCTCCCTTCCACCGCTCCAGGATCACTTCTCCCTTGCCGTTCGCCATTTTGGCGTGGGCCATGCTGGTGGCCCTGTTCACTTCCCAAGTGAAGGCCCCAGTGTCGGCATCCACCTTTTGCCATTTCACGGGGTAGAGCTGGCCGAGAATATCGTTGAGCGCCGCTTTCTGTTCGGCCGTCACACTTGGGTGAAAGGTAGCGACCATCCAAGAATCCTTGCCGGTGCTCCAATCGCTTCCCAAGTCGACGGCGATCCAAACCTTGGCGCCGTCAAGTTTCGTGGTCTTGTAATAGCCCTTGTCCACCTTCAAGACCAAGTTACCGCGGCAATAATGTTCATTGCCGTGCGTGGTGGAGCGGTTGTTGAAGTAGCAGGGACAAAACATGTCGCAACTGCAGGCTTCAATGTACGAGGCGGTGATCTCGAAATCAGGTTTGGGCGCGGCAGGCGTCGCCGGCTGCCCTTGGGCAGGCGCGCCGTACTGCCCCAGGGCAATGGCCGCCACAAAACACAAAGAGATCGTCAGCCAAAACAGTCGTCGCATTTTCCTCTCCCTCTGCGATCCGATTGGATCCGATTCCCCTTGCAGGGTCTGGTGGATTTTATCCCGGGTGCCGCTGGTTCGCAAGCGGCGGCGCACGCGTAGGACGCGTGAGGGCCGCCGGGCGGCCGGAGAGCTAGGCGCGCGCGGTGCTGAGCAGCAGCGGGACGCCCAATTTGTCGGAATAGTGCGGGCGGAAGCGTTCGAGGTTGTACATCTGGCGCACGTCCACCCTGCACGGGCCGAGGCTGGGGTCCGGCAGCGGCGCGTGTGTATACTTGCCGTCCTGGATGGCCACCAGCCGACCGCGCACGCCGTCGCGGACCAGGTCGATAGCCACGTTGGCGAAGGTGATGGCCACCATCTGATCCAGCGCATCGGCCTCGCCGCTGCGGAGGTCGTAGGTCAGGTCGCTCGACATGGTGTCCTCGCCCGTGCGCACGCGAATCTCTTCGGCCACGGCGTGGCCGATGTCGGCCTTCTTCTTGTGCCCGTAGGCATCGGCCTCGCCCATCTCGGCCACCTTTTGCCCTTTCCAGACGGCACCTTCGGAGGCGATCACGAAGGAGTAGCGGCTGGGGTTGTTGCGCTTGTCCTCGACCAAGATCTGCGTCAACCGTTCCAGATCAAACTCGACTTCCGGGAGCACGCAACGCGCCGAGGTGACGTAAGCGGTATACAGTGCGCTGAAGCCGGAGTCGCGTCCGAAGATGCGGAACACCCCAATGCGCTCGTGCGAGCCGAGCGTGGTCCGCTGGCGCGTGATCAAGTCCTTGGCGCGGGTGATAGCGGTGGAAAAGCCGATGCAGTATTCGGTGCCGCGGACGTCGTTGTCCATCGTCTTGGGGATGCCCAGCAGCGGCACGCCCTTGGCATGCAGAACCGCGGCGAAACTCAGTGTGTCGTCACCCCCGATCACGATCAGGTAGTCCAGCCCCAGACTTTCAATGTTTTCGAGCACAACGGGGGTGAAGTCATATACCTCCTGCCCGCACTCGAGCCCGGCCAGCCGCCGGTCCGGGATGTGCGCCGGAAGGTTTGCCCGCTTGATTCGCCGCGGATTCGTGCGCGAGGTGTGCAGAACGGTGCCGCCGGTGCGGTCAATCCCGCGCGTGTTCGCGCGGTCGAGCGGGCGCAGGTATTCGGGATCGAGCTCCGGCCCGGGCCGCAAATGCGTCAGCCCCTCCCAGCCGCGTCGGATACCGATCACCTGGTAGCCCAGTTCGGTGGACTTGTACACCACGCTTTTGATGACGGAATTCAGTCCCGGGACGTCGCCTCCGCCGGTCAGGATTCCGATGCAGCGTGTGCGGCTCATCTCCAGGCTCCAAGAAAAATTCTAACACGGCGCCGCGAAGCGGCGTTCGGCGGGAAACCTAACCCCGGACGCTGGGAGGACACTCGGTGAGAGACTCGACCAGAAAGCCGCTCGGCGCTACTTCTCCGGGGCGCCATTCTCCGGCACGCCGAGCACCTGGATCTGCACAGCGCGCTCACGCGGCCCGTCCAGCTCGGCCAGGATAATGGACTGCCAGTTGCCGAGCGCCAGCGCGCCATCGCGCACCGGCACGGAAAGCGTATGGCCCAGAAGCATCGCGCGGAGGTGAGAGTCCGCGTTTTTGCGCTCGCATTCGGATAGTTTGGGGTCGTTGTGGCGCCAATAGTCGAGGCGACCGACCACCCTTTCCAGGAACGACTTGATGTCGTCGAGCAGAGCTTGCTGGAATTCGTTGATGAAGACAGCGGTGGTGGTGTGCAGCGACTGCACAATCACGAACCCGGCCTTCAGGCCGTGCTTGCGCACGACCTCGTTCAGGTCGCGGGT
>WNFB01003138.1_pt1 | contig 14521 bp, 14 predicted proteins | sample 5400501 | NCBI WGS metagenome assembly WNFB01 (sample SAMN13153341, study PRJNA577476) | soil metagenome | isolation source: 200 cm saprolite under Douglas fir tree site 2 hole 1 | place: USA:California | collected 2015-04-18
GACGTTCTGGGTGCGACCCACCCACACGGCGTTGCGCGTCAGCACCCTGTCGATCTCGTACAGGGTCTTGGGGAACGTCTCCGTGAAGTGGCGCAGCCCCGTGACGAACGCGTCGGGGATGTCGGCCATCATGCCGCCGACGCGGGTGACGCTGGTCGTGAGCCGCGCGCCGGTCCACATCTCCTGCAGGTCGTAGATCCGCTCCCGCTCCTGGAACGCCCACAAGAACGGCGTGAAGGCGCCGAGGTCGATCGCGGTCGTGCCGAGCCACACCATGTGCGAGATGACGCGGCTCATTTCACAGGCGATCACGCGCAGCACCGTGCAGCGAGGCGTGATCGCGATGCCCATCAGCCGCTCCGCCGCGAGCGCGAACCCGACGTTGTTCGCCATCGGCGAGAGGTAGTCGGTGCGGTCGGTGAGCGGGATGATCTGATTGTAGTGGCGGTACTCGCCCAGCTTCTCGAAGCCGGAGTGGAGGTAGCCCACGTGCGGGATGCAGCGGACGACGACCTCGCCGTCGAGCTCGACCACGAGCCGCAGCACGCCGTGGGTCGCGGGATGCTGCGGGCCGATGTTGAGCAGCATGTGCTCGCTGCCCGGCTCGGCCTCGAGCTGCCCCGCGACCTCGCCTCCCCCCGTGCCACTGACCGTCAGCGGAACGCGCACCGGGCGCCCCTGGGCGTCCAGCCCCGGCGTCGCGAGCTCGAGCTCAACCGTGCGCTTGCTCATTCGGAGAAGGGGATCTTACCGCGCTCGCCCCGGCGCAGCCGCTCCTTCATATCCTCGGGGAGCTCGTCGAACGCCTCGGCGATGGCCAGCTCTTCCATCGAGTAGTGCGCCTCGGGATTGGCGCCCAGCGCCTGGCGCACCTGCTCCGCGCGGCTGAACCGGCCCCGCAGCGGGAAGTCCTTCCGCAGCGGATACCCCTCGGCGTAGGTCTCCCACATGAGGATCCTGCGGAGGTCCGGGTGACCGCGGAAGGTCACGCCGAACATGTCGTACACCTCCCGCTCGAGCCAGTCGGCGCCGGCCCAGAGCCCGACCACCGAGTCCACGGCGAGCTCCTGCTCCTTGGGCAGTTCCACCTTCACGCGCAGGTCGACCCGCCGCTCGAGCGAGCGCAGAAAGTACACGAGCTCGATCGGCCGCTCGGCGTCCCGGTACTCGACGGCCGTCACGTCCACCAGGTAGTCGTAGGAGTGGCCGGCGGAGTCGCGCAGCCAGCGCATCACCTCGCGCAGCGCATCGCGGCCGACGGTCACGATCGTCTCGCCGTCGCGCGCCACGACCGCGCGGCCGATCGCGTTGCCGAAGGTCGCTCGCAGGGCGTCGACGGAGGGGTTCACGCCGACCGGAACTGGTGCACCGAGTTGCCGAAGGGCTCGGAGATCTCGTCGATCCGCTCGGGCGGGAGGCGGAGCCCCTTGTCGTCGAGCGGCTGCTCCCGGCGCAGCTCAGGATCGAGCACCGTCTCGCCCTTGATCTTCTTGTGCAGCAGCAGCACCCCGTACAGCAGCCCTTCCGGGCGCGGCGGACACCCCGGGACGTAGACGTCCACCGGGACGATCGTGTCGATGCCTTGCACCATGGCGTAGTTGTCGAAGATGCCGCCGGTCGAGGCGCACGCCCCCATCGAAATGACCCACTTGGGCTGGGGCATCTGGTCGTAGACGCGGCGGATCACGGGCGCGAGCTTGAACGGGAGTCGCCCCGCGCAGATCAGCACGTCCGCCTGGCGGGGCGAGAACGCCTGCCGCTCCATCCCGAAGCGCGCGAAGTCGAAGCGGCTGGCCGCGGTCGCCATGAACTCGATGGCACAGCAGGCCGTGCCGAAGGGCATCGGCCACAGGGAGTTGGCGCGCGCCCAATTGACCAGGTCGTCCAGCCGCGTCAGCAGCCAGTTCGGGCTCTGGCCCGAGACTTCCTTCGTTGCAAGGACGTGCTTCACAACACGAGCCTCGTATCGTGAACGACGTAAGGTTGAACACCGTAGGGGCACCCCCGTAGGGATGGACCGTACGACGGATGCGTACGCTCCGTCCGTACGTCTCTCATCCATACGAGTCTCGTCCGTACGGTTCTCACCCTACGCCTCTCGTGCTTCAATCCCATTGCAGGGCTCCCCGCTTCCACACGTACACGTAGCCCACGGCAAGAATCAACATGAACACCAGCATCTCCACGAGCAGGAACCCCGTCCCCATCCCCGGGGCACCCCCGTCCCGGAAGATCGTCGCCCAGGGGAAGAGGAACACGGTCTCGATGTCGAAGACGATGAAGAGCATCGCGACGAGGTAGAACTTCACGGAGAACCGCTCGCGCGCGTCCCCGAGCGGCGGCATGCCGCTCTCGTAGGGAAGCTCCTTCACGGGGGTGGGCCGGCGCCGCGTGATCAGGTGCGAGGCGGCGATCATGCCGACCGCGTTCGCGACCACGAGCAGCAACAGCAGCAGGAAGGACGCGTAGGGTTGGATCATCGCGCTCGTGAAAAAATTCACTTAAGCCGCCGAAACCTACTCCCTCGCTAAGACCTTGTCAACGAACGAGTGGCGTAAGTGTCGATGGCGCCGATATATTGCGCGACCATGTCCATCAAATCCGATCGCTGGATCCGCCGCATGGCGCACCAGCACCGCATGATCGAGCCCTTTGCCGACGCCCCGGCGCGGGGCGGCGTCATTTCCTACGGCGTGTCGTCCTACGGCTACGACATGCGTGTCGCACCCGAGTTCAAGATCTTCACCAACGCCCTGTCGGCGGTCGTCGACCCGAAGCGATTCGATCCGAAGTCGTTCGTCGAGTTCAGCGGCGACGTCTGCATCGTGCCTCCCAACTCGTTCGCCCTGGCGCGCTCGGTCGAGTACTTCCGCATCCCCCGCAACGTCCTGACGATCTGCGTCGGGAAGAGCACGTACGCCCGCTGCGGCATCATCACCAACGTGACCCCGTTCGAGCCCGAGTGGGAGGGCTACGTCACGCTCGAGATCTCGAACACCACTCCCCTCCCCGCGAAGATCTACGCCAACGAGGGAATCGCCCAAGTCCTGTTCTTCACGGCCGACGAGGGGGACGAGTGCGAGGTGAGCTACGCGGACAAGAAGGGCAAGTACCAGGCGCAGCAGGGGATCACGCTCCCCAAGCTGTGACCGGGGTCAAGCAGCCGACGGCTTGATCGCGCCAAAGACCGTGATGGCCACCGCGGCCACGACGAGGATCACGATGTCCGGGATCCAGCCCAGCTCGGCCGCCGGGATCGCCATCTGTACGAGGTACATCGCGAAATCGAACAGGCCGATGAGCAGGCCGAGGAGCACCGTGCCTTGCAGCGAGCGCCCCAGCTGGGCAAGCACGCTGCCCGTGACGAGGACGACCGCTCCCTGCCCTGCGGCGATGGCGAGCGCCGTCACGGCGTCGCTGAACAGCGTGTGGATCAGCCCCGAGCGGTTCGGGATGTAGCTGAACAGCCAGGTGTGGATCAGCGCGATCGCGATCCCGGCCACCGTCGCGCAGATTGTCGCCCACACGCCGTAGTAGATGACGATTCTCATCTTGTCGCCCGATTCAACGGCCATGCACGCCTCCCCAAGTCTGTGTCCGCCGGTGAGGGCCGCGGCAGCCTCAATTTGCCGCTTCCCCTGAGTCCCCGCTAGCGCAGGGCGGCCGTCGCGTCCTCGAGCGCCGCGCGAGCCCGGTCGATCCGCGCGGCGAGGTCGACCAGCTCGCCCTCGGCGGTGGCGGGGTCAGCGTAGCGGATCGCTTCGTTCACCGAGGGGAACGCCATCGTGGCGTAGCCGTTGTCCAGGTCCGACGCGAACTGCAGGCTGCGATACCAGCGACGGCTCGCGAGGCCCTCCGGCCGCGTGAGCCGGCGCTCGACCTGCATCAGCGCGGCGTTGGCGCGGGAGGCGCGGGTGGAATCCGTGGTGGCGAGCGCGCTGTCGCGGGCGCGTGCCAGCGCCCGCGCCGCGTCCGTGAAGCGGCCGAGGGCGTCCTTCAGCCCCTGCGTGCTCACGGTCCATTGCTTGCGCGTGATTCCGGAGTCGAGCTGTGACACCAGCCGGGTCAGCTCGGTTCCGAACGCGACGTAGTCGTAGGGCAGCAATTCAGCGTTCGCGAGCCGCGCGGCCATCACGGCCACGAGCTGCGCGCCGGCCCGGTGCGCCCGGTACCCCGGGTCGCCGAACCGCGACATCCAGTCGTAGGAGTCGTACATCGAATGGTAGATCCCGTCGGGAGCGTCGAACCCGATCCCGCCCGCGGGAATGCCGAGGTGGTGGTAGAAGCCGGCAAAGTCCGACCCCCCGCCCAGGTTGCCGAGCGTGAGATCCGTCGTGTCGCCCTTGTTGCGCCGCAGCCAGACGTCGTACACCGTCCCCGGCCCACGCGGGTCGGGCACCGCCTTGGCGGCCTCCCGCACGAGCGGTTTGAGCGAGGGCGACGCGGCGCCGCTGAAGGTCGATCCCGAGAACGTGCCGTCCTCGTTGATGTAGGCCACCGCGTGCGCGAGCAGCGAATCCTCCATCTCTTCCACCCACTCGGTCGATCCCGTGAGGCCCCACTCCTCCGCGTCCCAGGTCGCGAAGATGACCGTGCGGGCCGGCCGCAGCCCCTGCCGCGCCACCGCGGCGAAGGCGCGCGCCGCCTCGAGCACCGACACGGTGCCGCTGATGTTGTCCCGCGCCCCGGGGCTCCATGCGTCCCGGTGGGCGCCCACCACGATCCACTCGTCGGGATAGCGCGCCCCGCGCACCATCCCGAAGGTGTCCCAGATCGGGTGCATCGCGCGCGCGCCGCGCTCCGTCTGCACGCGGAGCCGCGCCCGCACGGGGCCCGGGCCGACGTGGTAGCGGAACGGGAGCGCGCCCTGCCAGGCCTGCGGCACGGAAGGGCCGGCGAGCGGCTCCAGCAAGCGCCGCGCGTTGCCGTAGCTCATCGGCAGTACGGGGATGCGCGGGATGGGAAGCGACTCCTCGGGCACGCGGCGGGCCCCCGGGAGCGAGGGGTAGCCCGGCGTGGTGGGATCGCCGTTGAAGTTGAGGACGCTGCCGCGCTGGATGCCTCCCCAGGGGCGCATCGGCCCGCGGGGATAGACGTCGCCCCGGAAGTACCCGTCGTCCTGCGGGTCGGAGTAGATGATCAGACCGGTGGCGCCGTGCCGTTCGGCTTCGCGGGCCTTGATGCCGCGGAACGAGCGCCCGTAGCGGGCCACGGCGATCTTCCCACGCACGCTGACGCCGAGCGAGTCGAGCGTCTGGTAGTCTTCGATCAACCCGTAGTTGACGTACACGACGTCGGCTGTCACGTCGCCATCCCCCGTGTAGCCGTTGAACGGCGGGACCTGCGGCCCCTGCGTCACGGGGTTGCCCGCCACGGGCGGCTCGCGCAGCGCCAGCGGCACGGCGGCCGCCCCGGGACGGGCGATGACCCAAGCGGCCACGATCTCGGGCTGCGGCAGGTAGACGGTGTACTCCTTCGTCCAGCTCTCGAGGCCCCACGACCGCAGCTTCTCGATGACGTAGTCGCGCGTCACCGCCTGCGCCGGCGTCCCGGCCATGTGCGGCAGGCGGGTCAGGTCGCGCGACATCGCCCGCATGCTCGCGCTGTCGGGGATCGCGAGCAGGCGGCGCTCAAAGGATTGGGCGGACAGCCGGACGGCAGGACCGAAGCAGAGTGCCGCCATCAGCACCACCCGACCCCGCACCAGTGCTGCCGTCCGGCGCTCCAACGGTCCGACAGTCCGTCTGGTCATGGGGACGTCACGATAGTCGTCGCCCGTCGGTTCGTCCAGGATCGACTGCCGTTGCGTCCCGGGGCAGTCGGCGGGAGCTTTGGGGCATGAGGCTTGCGGCGCGCGGACGCCTGCACCTGAGTCTCCGCACGGTGCTGCTGCTGCTCGTTGTCGCGGCGGCCCTATACGCGGGCGGCCTGTCCCTCTTCTTCTTCGAGGGTGTGCGATCCGCGGCGTCCGCTGTCGGCCAGGGCGCCGAGGAAGCGGTGCTGCTGCTGGACCGCCTGTCAGCGCGGCACGACGCGCTCAACCACGCCGGCGAGCTCGCGGGGCGGGCGTTGCAGGGCTTCCCCCGGACCTCGCCCGGGCTCCTCGACACGATAGCCCTGCTCGCCGCCCGAGGCGGGGTCCGCGCCACGCCGGCGACCTTCGCCGTGCTCCCTGTCGCGCTCCAGGTCACGCTCGCTCGCACCGACGAGCACATGGCGCAGTTCGGTACGGCGCTGAGCGACCTCGTCGCGCTGCTGCGACTCAGGCGTGCCCGAGAGGCCCAGGCGCGCCTGGTCACCGCGGATTCCCTGCACGCCGTAGTGGATGCGGGGCTGGCCACAGACGGTCGGCTCGTCCGGAACGAGCTCCTGCTGCGCCAGCACACGCTCGAGTCGCGGATGCGCGGCGCCCAGGGGATCGCCGTGCTGTGGCTGCTCATGGGGGCGGGCTTCATCCCCATCGCCCTGCTCCTGTTCCGCCAGCGCATCGACCGGCCTCTCAAGGATCTGGATGCGGGGCTCGCCAAGGTGGCCGACGGCGACCTCAGCGTGCAGGTCCCGGTGCATCGCGGCGACGAGGTCGGCAGGCTGGCGCAGCACTTCAACCAGATGACCCTGGTATTGCGCGATCGCGCCGAGGAACAGGGCCGGTTCGCGGCCGCGGGTGAGCTGTTGGCGGGGGTCGCGCACGAGGTGAACAATCCGCTCATGGCCATCGCGGCGCACGCCGAGAACCGTCTCGCCGACCCCACGATCACGGAGGAGCAGCGGGCCGAGATGACGCAGATCCTGCGACAGGCGCGGCGGGCTTCCAAGCTGCTGCGCGGCCTGCTGCGGTTCGTGCGGGCCACGGAGCGCGAGGTGGGCATGGTCAACCTGAACGACGTGGTGCGCGGGGCGCTCGACCTCGTGTCCTATCGCTTCGGCGTGGACGAGATCACCGTGGGCGGCCGGCTCGATCCCGCCCTGCCCGCCGTGCAGGGCGACGCCATCAAGCTCGAGCAGGTGCTCGTGAACCTCTTGTCCAACGCGATCGAGGCGCTGCGGGGCGTCGACCGGCCGCGGCGGCTGACGGTGGACACCTGGGCCCAGGAGGGCCGCGTCCTCGTGGCGGTCGAAGACGGCGGCCGCGGTGTCGCCCCCGAAGTCGCGCCGCGGTTGTTCCGCCCGTTTGCGACGACCAAGGGCCGGCGGGGAACCGGGCTCGGTCTCTACATCTCACGCCAGATCGCGCGCGAGGCGGGCGGGGATCTCGTGCTCGACGCTGAGGCCGGGCGCGGCGCGCGGTTCGTCATGTCCCTGCCCGTCGCTGCGGTTCCCGAATCCGCCCGCGCTGCGGCAGAGGACGCGCCCGGCGCCCGCTCGAGCGGCCCGCGGCGCGCGCCGCCCGGTGCCGCGTCGCTGAAGGACCTCCGCATCCTGATCGTGGACGACGAGGATGCGGTGCGCCGCCCCATGGCCAAATACCTGACCAGACGTGGGGCGCGGGTGACGGAGGCGCCCGACGGGGAGGCCGCGCTGGCGCGGCTGCGGGACGGAGCGTTCGACGTCATCCTCGCGGACCTCCGCATGCCGCGCATGGGCGGCGTGGAACTGTACGCCCGGCTCGAGCAGGCCCATCCGGAGGTCGCGGCACGGGTGCTCTTCCTCTCGGGCGACATCTCGCAGCTCGCCGAGCCGGGAAACACGCCGGTGGCGCGCGAGCGGGTGCTCGTGAAGCCCGTGGAGCTGAGTGAGCTGGAGCGCAGGATCGTGGAGTTTGCAGCCGGGGGGTAACGCGCGGTGCTGGCCGGGCCTTCGCCCCGGCGCTATGATGGAGCATGCTGGTGGTCGCCGTGCTGCTCGTGACGGTGCTGATGCGGGTCGCGATCGTGTGCGCCGTCGTCTACCTGCTGCTTCCGCCGGGCCCGCTCTGTCCGCAGTGCCGCAGCGCCATGGTGCCGCTCCGCAACCGCTTCTTGGATCGGCTGCTGCCCGCGATCCAGCGTCGCTGGTGCCTCGAGTGCGGTTGGAACGGCGTCGTGCGGCGCGGGCAGCCGAGGCCCACGCGCACCGCGGCTCCCCCGGCGCACCGCCCCAGCGCCCGATGACTCCCCACGCGGACTATTTCGTGATCAGGCGCGCGGCGCGCTCGTAGAAGAAGTAATCCCAGGCCCAGTTGAGCAGCACGAACAGCTTGTTGCGGAATCCGATGAGCTGGATGAGGTGCACGATCAGCCACACCACCCAGGCCGGGAACCCCTTGAAACCGATCCCGTGGATGTAGGCGACGGCGGCATTGCGGCCGATGGTGGCGAGCGAGCCGGGGTCGCGGTAGCGGAACGCCTGGGGGAGTTCTCCGCGCAGCTGGCGGGTGACGTTGGCGGCGGCCGTCTCGGCCATTTGGAGCGCCACCGGCGCCATCATCGGCAGCGGCTGGCCGTCCGCCTCGAGGTAGGCCGCGTCGCCGATCACGTAGATCTCCGGGTGTCCGCCCACCTGCAGCGTGGGCTCGACGCTGATCCGGCCCTGCCGCCCCGTGGGGAGCCCGAGCCGGCCGGTCAGCGACACCGCCCGCGCCCCGGCGGCCCAGATCAGCGTCCGCGCGGGAATCACTTCCCCACCCTTCAGCCGCACGCGCTCTCCGTCGTAGTCTTCCACCGCCGCGCCGAAACGCACTTCGACCTTCTTACGCCACAGGGTCTCCGCCGCCGCCTCCCCGAGGCGCGCCGGCATTCCGCCGAGCAGCCGGTCGGTCGCTTCGAGCAGCAGGATGCGCACGTCCTTCACGTTGAGGCGTGGATAGTCCTTCACGAGCACGAGCCGGATGAGCTCCGAGAGGGCTCCGGCCATCTCCACGCCCGTCGGCCCGCCACCCACCACGACGAACGTCAGCTCGGCGCGCCGGCGCTCGGGATCCGGCTCGAGCGTCGCGTATTCGAAGCGCCGCAGCACGTGGTTCCGGATGGCGAGGGCGTCGGGGATGTCCTTGAGCCCGAACCCCCGGCGCGCGATGCCCTCGAGCCCGAAATAGTTCGTCTCGCCGCCCACGGCGAGAATCAGGTAGTCGTAGGCGACGGGGCCGTTGTCGGTGGTGACCCGCTTCCCGGCCGGATCGAGGCCGGTGACCTCGACCATGCGGAATTCGAAGTTCTCTTGACCCCGCACGATCGCCCGCACCGGCCGCGCGATCTGCTCGGGCTCGAGCCCCGCGGTCGCCACTTGGTAGAGGAGCGGCTGAAAGAGGTGGTAGTTGTGCCGGTCGAGCAGCACCACGTTCACCGGTGCCCGGCCCAGCGCGCGCGCCACCCGCAGGCCGCCGAATCCGGCCCCGACGATGACGACCGTGGGTCGTGCCGCGCTCACAGCGATTCGGACAGAATCGCGAGGTCGCTCTCCGGACCGCCGCGCAAGGTGTCCCGGATGGTGTTGTCGGGATGGAGCAGCACGATCGTGGGGCGGTGCAGTTGCGCTTCCTCCGGCGTCATCTGCGCGTAGCTGATGATGATCACCGGATCGCCCGCCTGGACGAGGCGCGCCGCCGCGCCGTTCACGCAGATCGTGCCCGAGCCCGCCTTGCCCCCGATGGCGTAGGTCTCGAAGCGCGCACCGTTGGCGATGTCGACGACCTGGACGCGCTCGAACGGCAGCAGGTTGGCGGCCTCCATCAGGTGGCCGTCGATCGTGATGCTGCCTTCGTAATGCAGTGCCGCCTGCGTCACTGTGGCGCGATGCAGCTTCGATTTGCAGAGCGTCAAGAGCACGTCGGGCCTTTGCCGGCAGGATGTCCACAAAGCTAACTGCGCGGTGCGCTTGCTAGTTCCCCCCGGGGGCAGGTATCATCTCACCGTTCATGACCCCACTCGTCGCCGCTCACGCGCCCGCCCCGCCGCGCCTCGTCCGCTCGTTGATCGGCAAGAAGGTGATCATGGCCGTCACGGGCGTCATCCTGCTGCTGTTCGTCATCGCGCACCTGCTCGGCAACCTGAAGGTGTTTCAGGGGGCGGCGCACTTCAATGCCTACGCGGAAGGCCTGCGCACGCTGGGCGCGCCGTTTTTCCCCCGCGGGCTGCTGCTCTGGGTGGCCCGCGTCGTCCTGCTCGTGGCCGTCGGGGCCCACATCTGGGCGGCGATCGCGGTCACGCGCGCGAGCTGGGGCGCCCGCCCCGTTGGTTATCGCGCGCTCGAGGCGGTCGAGACCACGTACGCGGCGCGGACGATGCGTTGGGGGGGCGTGATCCTCGTGCTCTACGTGGTCTATCACCTGCTCGACTTCACCTTCGGGCGCGTCAACCCGAGCTTCGTCCCCGGCGACGTCTACCACAACGTGATCGCGAGCTTCCGCGTGTGGCCGGTGTCGGCGGGCTACGTCGTCGCCATGGTCGTCGTGGGCCTGCACGTCTACCACGGCCTGTGGAGCGCTTTTCAGACCCTGGGCCTCAACCGGCCCCCGACCTTGCGGTGGCGTCGCGGGGTGGCGGGGACGGTCGCGGGCCTGATCGCCGTCGGCTACATCTCCATCCCGGTGGCGGTGCTCGCCGGGATCCTGCGCTGACGATGGAGCTCCGCTCCAAGGTGCCGTCGGGCCCGCTCGCGGAGCAGTGGGAGCGGCATTGCTCCGAGATCAAGCTCGTGAACCCGGCGAACAAGCTGAAGCACGGCATCATCGTGGTCGGCTCCGGGCTCGCCGGGGCGTCGGCGGCCGCCTCGCTCGCCGAGCTCGGCTACAACGTCTCCTGCTTCTGCTTCCAGGACTCCGCCCGCCGCGCGCACTCGATCGCCGCCCAGGGCGGCATCAACGCGGCCAAGAACTACCAGAACGACGGCGACTCGGTGTTCCGGCTGTTCTACGACACCGTGAAGGGCGGTGACTTCCGCGCGCGCGAGGCCAACGTGTACCGCCTCGCCCAGATCAGCGTCAACATCATCGACCAGTGCGTGGCGCAGGGCGTGCCGTTCGCCCGCGAGTACGGCGGCCTGCTCGCGAACCGCTCGTTCGGAGGCGTGCAGGTGTCCCGCACGTTCTACGCGCGCGGCCAGACCGGCCAGCAGCTCTTGCTCGGGGCCTACCAGGCGCTGTCCCGCCAGATCGGCCTCCGCAAGGTCACGATGTACCCGCGCAGCGAGATGCTCGACCTGGTGGTGGTCGACGGTCGCGCGCGGGGCATCATCGTGCGCGACCTCGTGAGCGGCCGGGTGAGTGCGCACGTGGGCGACGCGGTCGTGCTCGCGACCGGCGGCTACAGCAACGTCTTCTATCTCTCGACCAACGCGAAGGGTTGCAACGTGACCGCGATCTGGCGCGCCCACAAGCGCGGCGCCGCCTTCGCGAACCCCTGCTTCACCCAGATCCATCCCACCTGCATTCCGGTGACGGGCCACCACCAAGCGAAGCTCACGCTCATGAGCGAGTCCCTGCGGAACGACGGCCGCATCTGGGTGCCGCGGCGCAAGGGCGACACCCGGAGCCCCAACGAGATCCCGAACGACGAGCGCGACTACTACCTCGAGCGGCTGTACCCGAGCTACGGCAACCTCGCCCCGCGGGATATCGCCTCGCGGCGCGCCAAGGAGGTGTGCGACGAAGGCCGCGGCGTGGGGCCGGGAGGGCACGGCGTTTACCTCGACTTCCGCGATGCGATCGCCCGGCTCGGCCGCGCGGTGATCGCCGAGCGCTACGGCAACCTGTTCGAGATGTACCAGCGGATTACGGCGGAGAATCCCTTCGAGGTGCCGATGCGCATCTACCCGGCGCCGCACTACACGATGGGCGGCCTGTGGGTGGACTACAACCTGATGACGACGATCGACGGGCTGTACGCGATCGGCGAAGCCAACTTCTCCGACCACGGGGCGAACCGGCTCGGGGCGAGCGCCCTGATGCAAGGGCTCGCGGACGGCTACTTCATCCTGCCCTACACGATCGGCGACTATCTCGCTCAGGCGAAGCTCGACAAGCTCGACACGACGCACCCGGCGTTCCGCCGCACGCAGGCCGAGGTGAGCGACCGCGTGAACAAACTGGTCGCCGCCGGGGGCCGGAAGAGCGTTGACGCCTTCCACCGCGAGTTGGGCCGCCTGATGTGGGACAAGTGCGGCATGTCGCGCGCCGCGCCGGGGTTGCGGGAGGCACGGGAGAGGATCTGCGCGCTGCGCGACGAGTTCTGGCGCGACGTGTACGTCGGCGGCACGGGCGAGGATTTCAACCAGACGCTCGAGCACGCGGGCCGCGTGGCGGACTTCCTCGAGTTCGCCGAGCTGATGTGCCACGACGCCCTGCATCGCGAGGAATCGTGCGGCTGCCACTTCCGGGAGGAGTATCAGACGCCTGAGGGTGAGGCGAAGCGCGACGACGCCCGCTTCGGCTACGTCGCCGCCTGGGAGTTCGCGGGCGTCGGGGTGGCGCCGGTGCTGCACCAGGAGCCGCTCGCGTTCGCGGCCGTGCATCCGGCGCAGCGGAGCTACACGTAATGCAGCTCACGCTGCACGTCTGGCGCCAGGCGGGCCCCACCGCCCCCGGCCGGTTCGTACGCTACGACATGACGGACGTGAGCCCCGATATGTCGTTCCTCGAGATGCTCGACGTGCTGAACCAGCAGCTCATCGCGCGGCGGGAAGAGGCCATCGCTTTCGACCACGACTGTCGGGAAGGGATCTGCGGCGCGTGCGGCATGGTGATCAACGGGCGGCCGCACGGCCCGCAGCGCGCCACGACGGCCTGTCAACTGCACATGCGGACCTTCCCGGACGGCGCCGAGCTGTGGATCGAGCCGTGGCGCGCCAAGGCCTTCCCCCTCATCAAGGACCTGGTGGTCGACCGCGGGGCCCTCGATCGCATCGTCCAGGCAGGAGGATTCATCACCGCGCGCACGGGCAGCGCCCCCGAGGCGAACGCGACGCTCGTGCCCAAGCGGGACGCCGACCTCGCGATGGACGCCGCGGCGTGCATCGGATGCGGCGCCTGCGTCGCGGCCTGCCCCAACGCCTCCGCGATGTTGTTCGTGGCGGCCAAGGTGTCGCATCTCGGGCTGCTGCCGCAGGGGCAGCCCGAGCGCTCTACCCGCGTGGTGAACCTGGTGGCGCAGATGGACGCGGAGGGGTTCGGGGCATGCACCAACCACGGCGAGTGCATGGCGGCGTGCCCCAAGGAGATCAGCATCGACTTCATCGCGCGGCTGAATCGGGACTACCTCAAAGCCGCCATCAGCCATCGGCCATCAGCGGTCAGCCATGGCGAAGCGGAAGGCTGACGGCTGACGGCCGATCGCGTCTCTACAGTTTCACCGCCGCCATCGTCTCCTTCACGGCCTCGGCGGACTGCTTGAGGGCGGCCTGCTCCTCCGGGGAGAGCTTCACCTCGATGATCTGCTCCAATCCACGGCGCCCGAGCTTGCACGGCACGCCGCAGTACATCCCGGACAACCCGTACTCCCCCTGGAGCCACGCCGCGCAGGGAAGGACGCGCTTCTTGTCGAGCACGATCGCCTCGACCATCTGCGTGACCGCTGCCGAAGGGGCGTAGTAGGCGGAGCCGGTCTTGAGGTAGCTCACGATCTCGGCTCCGCCGTTGCGCGTGCGCTCGACGATCTTGTCGAGCGTCGCCTGGTCGAGGAGCTGCGTGACGGGGATTCCGGAGACCGTGGTGTACGCGACCAGCGGCACCATGGTATCGCCGTGACCGCCCAATACCATCGCCTGGACGTCCTCGACCGAGACGTCGAGCGCCTCGGCGAGAAAGGCGCGATAGCGTGCGGTGTCGAGCACGCCCGCCATGCCGATGACCCGCTCGCGCGGGAAGCCGGTGACGGCCTTCGTGACCCAGCACATCACGTCGAGCGGATTCGAGACGACGACGACGATCGCTGTCGGGCAGTGCTGCTTGATCTGCCGCGCGACCTGCTGCACGATGTCGGCGTTGGTGCGGACCAGGTCGTCGCGGCTCATCCCCGGCTTGCGGGCGATGCCCGCCGTCACGACCACGACTTCGCTCCCCGCCGCGGGGCCATAGTCGTTCGCGCCGATGACGCGGGTGTCGAACCCCTCGATCGGCGCCGACTCCCACTGGTCGAGGCCCTTTCCCTGCGGCACGCCTTCGATCACGTCGACCAGGACGACGGTGCGCGCGAGCTGCTTCTCCGCGAGCCGCTGGGCGGCGGTGGCACCCACGTTGCCGGCGCCGACCACTGTGATCCTGTTGAGCATGAATCAGGGACCTTTCGGCTCGAGGGCGGCCGGATGCGGCGCGACGCGCGGGCCCGTCACCCGCCCCGCGTGTGCATCTCCCGGTGGGGATCGGCGCGCAGTGACTCGAGGCGGTACAACGCTCCCCGCTCGGCCATGGCGAGCCGTGCCTCCGCCCCGCGGTCGCTGCGGCCGCGCCACGCGCCTGCGATCAGCTCGGCGAGCTCGTCGTCCGGAGCGCCGCGGCGCAACGGCTCGCGCAGGTCCGCGCCCTGCGCGGCGTAGAGGCACAGGAGCCAGGTGCCGTCAGCGGTGAGTCGGCTGCGGTCGCACGAGCCACAGAACGGCGCCGTGACCGACG
>WNFB01003139.1_pt1 | contig 14519 bp, 16 predicted proteins | sample 5400501 | NCBI WGS metagenome assembly WNFB01 (sample SAMN13153341, study PRJNA577476) | soil metagenome | isolation source: 200 cm saprolite under Douglas fir tree site 2 hole 1 | place: USA:California | collected 2015-04-18
CGGAGGAATGAGTAGCACAAGGATGGCGCGGCTGAGGGCACGCTGTCCGTCTTTGGTGGCGGCGGCAGCAGTCGTATAACACATGGCACAGCCCTGGCCGAAGGCAGGAGTCGCCCACAAAGCCGATAGCAGCACGAGGACGGACAGACGTAGCTTCATTTCACTCCCAAAGAAAGAATGCGCATGGCATCTGCGAAGAAGATGCACATCAAGCAAAGACATGCCACGATCGCTGCCATCAGCATAAACCTCATGAACGGGACTTCAAACTTTAAATGCATGAAGTAGGCGATGATCAGAGCTGCCTTTATCACCGAGAGAACCATCAGGACTTCCAGCATGCGCACCGGCTGGAAGAATCGCTCGTAGGCCAGAAAGACCTCAACTCCTGTGAGGATGAGCAGGGCTCCCCAGACCCAGAAATACTGGGCCTTCCTCTCGTCGTGTGTTGCGGCTACGGTATGCATCGCGAAAAGCTTCTCCTCAATCAAGTAACGCCCAGAGTGACGTGCTATACCCGCGTAGACATCAAGTAGACCAGCGGGAAAATGAACATCCACACCAGATCGACGAAGTGCCAATACAGCCCGGAAACCTCTACATCATGAGAATCGTAGTCCTTGGGGTGCAAGAAGAGAACCATCGCAGCGACCACTGCGCCGATTAGCAACACGTGAACTCCAAGGTGAAACACGTTGCTGGCGGGAGTCGCCAGCCAGCCAATCAACCATAGAAGCAGCAGAACTGGCAGGAACTTCTTGCGTAATGCGACCACGCCCAGATAGATCACGCCAATAGTGACGTGCAGCATGTGCATGCCCGTCAGAGTGAAGAAGGTCCCGCCGAACTGCGGCACCGACGGGGCCCAGGGGTTCGTGAACGGCGTCATGCCTTCGTGGATCAGCTTGCTCCACTCCATGCCGTGCAGCACCACAAAAGCGGCGCCGAAGAACATGGTAGCGAACAACCAGTTACGAGTCCGGCTCTTATCGCCGCGATGGGCTGCCAACACACCCAACACCATGGTCAGCGAACTAGACAGCAGGCAGGCCGTCATGATGGTGGCGTTGATGATGCTCTCTTTGCCAAAGGGCGTGGGCCAACTCGGGTTCGAAACCCGTCCGTAGCTGTAGGCGAATAGGAGCGCTCCGAAGGTGAGCGAGTCGGAAGCCAGGAACAGCCACATCCCAATCTTCTTCGAATACGTGCCGAACAGGGACGGTTCATAGACCCCTGCGATGTCGTGGTGCACGGCGGCATCAGCCATCGTTTCGATCTCCTCGTCGTTCTAGCCTGAACTTATCTCGCAATCTCTAAGAGAGCAAAGATGTAAATCCACAACAAAGCCATAAAGTGCCAATACCAGGCGGTGATGTCGACCACGATCCGCCGCGCCTCAACTGGTTTGCGGAGCAGGGAAGTGACGGCGGAGTACAGCAGCGCCAGAATTCCGCCCGCCAGGTGAATGGCGTGCATCGCGGTCAAAAGGTAAACGAAAGAACTGCTGGCGCTCGTGGCCACGTAGAAACCGCGTGCCGCCAGTTCTCGCCAGGCCATCCACTGTCCCGTGAGAAAGCCCAGACCCAGCACCACCGTAATGCCCAGCCAGGGAAACTTCTTTTCTTCCCCAAGCGAAACCCCGGGAATAGAAGTTACCGGCGCGAGTGCGGCCTGTCGCGTGATCTGGCGTCGCGCCAGCTCCATGGTCACACTGCTGACCACCAGGATGACCGTGTTTATCAACAACAGCACCCACGGCAGGTTCACCGGCAACCAATCGTGGACGTAGGTGTTGGTGCGAACATCGAGCGTAGGCAGGCCTTGGCGAACGATGTAGGCGCTGGTGAACGACACGAAGAGCATGATCACCGGCGTCAGACCCACAGCCAGACCAAGCCGGGCGCGGCGCAAACGCTCGCCATAATCGGGTGAGCCGTTGCCTCCGCGGCCATCGCCGCCGCCCCCACCGAAAGTAGGCGGTGTGCTGCCTCCTCCACCCTGGCGGGTTTGTGGAACCTTTACTGAAACCGTGGAGCTCAAAGTTGCCATACCTGAAGCTTAGTGTACCGGAGCCGTAGCTGGATCATTCTGCATGATGTAATCCCGCGGCGCGCCTGGCACACTATATTCGTACGGCCCATGGTTCACCACCGGAGTGCGCCCGCCAAAGTTGTCATGCGGCGGCGGCGTGGCCGTTGTCCATTCGAGGGTGGTTGCCTCCCACGGGTTGTCTGCGGCCTTTTTACCCTTGGCCATGCTCCAGAAGAGATTGAATAGGAAGATGAACTGTCCGGCGATAGTGACGATGGCGGCGTAGGTGATGAACCTGTTCAGCGGAATGAGTGGGTGCAGGTAGGCGACCTCAGTAAGCTGAGAGTAGCGTCGGGGCTGGCCCGCCATCCCCAGATAGTGCATTGGCATGAAGATGGAGTAGGTGCCCACCAGCGTAATGAAGAAGTGCCAGCGGCCAAGGGTCTCGTTCATCATGTGGCCGAACATCTTTGGGAACCAATAATACGTGGCAGCGAAAATTCCAAAGATTGCTGCCACCCCCATGATCAGGTGGAAATGCCCCGGCACGTACGCAGTATCATGCAGCGGAATGTCGAGCACCGGTTGTGCCAGAAATGGTCCGCTCAGCCCACCGGAAACGAATAGCGAAACGAAACCGATGGCAAACAACATGGGGGTGTGGAAGCGCACCCGTCCCTTGTAGATGGTGCCGATCCAGTTGAAGGTCTTGATCGCAGACGGCACACCGATCGCCATGGTCATGATCGAGAAGGCAAAAGCGGAGTACGGGCTCATGCCGCTCATGAACATGTGATGGCCCCATACCACAAATCCCAAAATCCCGATCGCAAGCATCGCGTAGACCATCGCCCTGTACCCGAAAATCGGCTTGCGCGAGAAGGTGGAAAGCAACTGCGACGCGACCCCCATGCCGGGCACGATCGCGATGTACACCTCGGGATGACCGAAGAACCAGAACAAATGCTGCCACAGCAGTGGTGAGCCGCCATTGTGCTTGACCAGGTCTGTGCTGGGACTGAACCCACCAGGCGGGAAGCTGGTCTGACCGGTGAAATTCAGGCCACCCGGCACAAAGAAGCTGGTTCCGAGATTGCGGTCCATCAGCAGCAGGATGCCGCCGGCGGCCAGCACTCCGAACGCCAGCAGGCCCAGGATCGCGGTGATAAACCACGCCCAGCAGGTCAGCGGCATGCGCATCATTGACATACCTTTGGCACGCATGTCGAGGGTGGTTGTGATGAAGTTCAGCGCGCCCATCAGCGAAGCGGCACAGAAAAGAGCGATGCTGGTGATCCAGAGATCAGCACCCAGTCCCTCCCCTGGTCCGGAGCTTGGAACCGCACTCAACGGCGCATAGCCAGTCCAGCCGTGCAGCGGCGCTCCTACGAAGAAAGCTGCGATCAGCACCACAAAGGCGACGAATGTGGTCCAGAAGGAGAGCATGTTGAGCGTGGGGAACGCCATGTCGGGCGCTCCAATCTGGATGGGAAGAAAATAGTTCCCGAAGCCGCCCTGTGGGGCCGTGGTGAGCACGAAGAACACCATAATCGTGCCGTGCATGGTCACAAACATGAGGTAGGTTTCCGGCTTAATGTCCCCAAAAATCGGCAAGCTCGCGGTCGGCCAGATCAGGTGGATGCGCATCAACAGCGAGAGGCCCATGCCGAGGAATACCGCTATCAGCGCCAGGAAGTAGTACTGAAGCCCGATTATCTTGTGGTCCAGACTAAAAATGTATTTGCGGATGAAGCCCTGAGGGGCCGCGTGCGCGTGTACGATTTCCGTGCTAGCCATTTACTGTTTCTCCGCCTCCTTAGAGGCCAGCCATTTATCAAATTCTTCCTGGCTGACTACTTTCAGCATTCCATGCATCTTGTAATGGCCTAGCCCGCAGAGTTCGGCGCAGGCAATTTCGTAATCGCCAGTCTGTACGGGCTTGAAATGCATGTGGATGATGAGGCCAGGCACTGCATCCTGTTTAAAGCGCATGGCAGGAATGAAAAGACTGTGAATCACATCCTGGGCGCGTAGCGCCAGGTCGACTTCACGGTTCACGGGCAGGTACATGGTTCCGCTGACGACGTCGTCCTTGGACGCCGCGTCCCCGGTATCGAGACCGACCGCCGCTTCACCACCGGCCGAAGCGTCCACCAACTCGGGTTTCGTGCGGCCATATTTTCCATCGGCACCGGGATAGCGGAAGTACCAGGCAAACTGGAGACCTGAGGCTTCCACCTGGACAGCGCCCGGCCCGGCCGGTTCAAAGCGTTCGCTGGCCCAGACGCTGCTGCCCATTAGATTCAGACCAATGAACAGAACCCCGGTCAGGACGGTCCACAGTACTTCGAGGGTGGTGTTGCCGTGGGAATAATGCACCTGCGATGCGGAACCGCGGTCACGGTATTGCCACACGAAAAGTCCCAGCGAACCCTGCGCCGCCACAAACACAATTCCCATCAGGACGTAAGTGAGGGCGAACTGATGATCAATCCAAGGCGCGGCCGCCGAGGCTCCTACTGGTAACCACCAGGTCTTGGCTACGAAGAAGTACGTGCTAAAAAAAGTGATCAGCCAGATGATCGCGAGAAGCGCGAGGCCCATCCACTAGCCTCCCCAGATTCACTATTTTAGGATTTTTCTCGATTTTACGCCGCCTCCTCGTTCTGCGGGGAAGCCGCGATTAATTTCGAAGTCTATCACAGCCCCACGTGATGGACGCAAGGAGTTGGTCCTGGACTGGTCAATCATGGATTGTTGCATGCTCTCGGCTTTGGCGCGCTGTTTTGTTTCGCCCTTGCGTATATTGTTCTGGCTCGGGGTGGCGGGTTGCGGGCTCGTGATGGTGACTACGCGCTTTGCGGTCTGGTGTGCGCGGCAATATCGCAGATCGCGCGCGCTTGACTGGAACAGCCTACACGTCTAGATTGGTCGATAATGCGTTTAGTTAGGCCACTTTTGCTGGCGGTGCTCGCAGTCGCGCTCGCGACGTATGCGTTCGACTGCGAGGCCATGACGACGCCAGAACGAGCGATGGAATGCTGCAATTCAATGCATTGCTCGTCGCACGGTCACCGCGGTATGGATTGCTGCAAGACCATGCCAACCATGCACGCTCCTTTTGTGCAGCCCTCGTCTGGGCATGGCCTATCCCTCTCCCCGGTTGTTTTGGCAGAGATGCCAGCATCTGTTGAACCAAATGGCTTAGATTCCTGTGCTCGCAGCATCGCAACGAGCTGCCACGCCCCGCCCATCTTCTATTCACCGGCTTCCCGGCCTCTTCGTATCTAGTCCGACCTCCAGTCGTTTCCCGGCTTCAGGAAGTGGTGTGCTTGGAATTGTCATCCTTGCTGGAGGAAAAAGCTCGTGAGATTTCGAAAGGCTATTGGGTGGGGGAGCTGCCTGTGGCTGACGCTCGTGGTGCTGTTTTGTGCTTCAACAGCCGGAGGGCAAGGGCCAGCCCCCGAAACAGCCCCGCCATTGTTTCCGGGCGGCGGACTCATCTCCTACAACTCCATCTTTACTACTCGCCGTCTGATGCCAGGAATCTCAGGCGGCATTGCTGTGACTGCCCGCCCTACGTTCTCGCACGAGGCCGATATCAACTTCACGTGGGGGTTCTACCGGGATTTCGATTTGACCGTTCTCATTCCGATAGTGACAAATCACTTCGACAGGGCGGCCACACCAGCCGTTGAGGCAACTGGCCTTGGCGATGCCATGTTGCTCGTAAAGTACCGCTTCTACCGTCGAGATTCACCCCGAGGGACTACACAGGCATCCGTCACGTTCGGCCCAAAGATTCCGACGGGGCGCACAGACTTGGCCGACGGAAATGGCATTCGGCTGCCTTCAAGTCTGCAACCTGGCTCGGGCTCTACCGATTTGTTTCTGGCAGCGACCTGGACTTACACCGGGCTTTTCAACATCAAGCGCCTCGTCGCTGATGAGGATTTCCATTCCCTCATCCGCTTAGAGGGAACGCAGGCAACACGCCTCGGTACTGACCTCGAATCACGTTTCTGGCTCTCCTACCGGCCCTACGAATCGAAAAATGGGGCCCGAGAATGGTTCATTGGTCCGGTGCTTACCTGGCTGCATTCTCAGGATGACCGCACCGCAGGAGTCACTCAGAGCGGGAGCGGTGGCGACGCGTTACTGGCCGGAATTACGACCTACGTGGGCGTGCGTTCCGGAATGCACGTTTGGCTCGGGGCGGATTGGGACGTTGCCCATTCCACGGGCACACTGTTCATGCCGGTCCGTCGCCACATCAGTTTTGGAATCACGCAGCAGTTTCGGCTGCACCTTTAAGAAGGAGGAACGATGAACACCAAAAGAATCGCGCTACTTGTTCTGCTCGGTTCGATGGTTGTCGTGTCAGTGGCTCAAGCGCAAATCAAGCATCTTGAAATGCGCGTCGAAGGCATGACCTGAAATTTTTGAGCATACGGGGTGAAACAACACCTCGGACGCCAGTCTGGCGTTCAAAACGTAGAAGTCAGCTTGCTGGATGGAAAAGTTGATGTCACCCCCAAAGAAGATGGGCAGATTGACCCCGCTCAGCTTCTGAAGGCGACATACGACAGTGGTGTGACCGTTGCCGAGATGGATATGACCGCACGCGGAAAAATTGTGAAGGATTCTTCAGGTCGCCTCACCCTACAGGTCGAACCGAATCGGTCATTCGCGTTTGCACCGAATGATTTGTCGAAAGGGCTGGAATCCCTTGCGGGTACACCAACGACGGTCACACTTCGTGGTCAGTTGTACAAAAAGCGGGAAGGGAAAAAGAAACGAGAACTTTCGGCTCCACTGACGCTGCTGATTCTGGAAGTGCAGAAGAAGGAATAGATGCTGAGAAAACATCTGTTGTTTCTGAGCCTCGCTGTGGTTGGACTCGCCGGATGTAATCAACATTCGGCGAGCCCCCCTCCACGGAGAAAAGATGAAGTTGCGGCAGGTGAGATTGGTTCACGGCTGCCGGATTTTTCCGCCGAAGACTTGCGAGGACGCAAGATTTCCTCGGTGGACCTTCACGGCAAGGTGGTGCTCATCGATTTTTGGGCGACATGGTGTCAACCTTGTAAGAAAGAGATGCGGGGCTACCAGAAACTGGTGGACAGCTACGGCTCTCGCGGATTCGCGGTTGTCGGATTGAAATTCGACACCATGAGGGATGTGGAAGACCCCATCCGGTTTGCAAAGAAACTCGGGGTCCGCTATCCGCTGGCGATCGCGACTGATGACGTGAAGCAGAAGTTTGGAGGCATTGAGGGTTTACCGACTACGCTGCTCTATGACCGCCAAGGAATACTCCGCAAAAAGGTAATCGGATTTGAGTACACGGATGTCATTGAATCAGAGCTAAGGCCGCTTCTCTGAATTTCGCGTCCACATGGCCGCGAGTCGGCTAACCGGAAATGTGATCCGCCTTGGCGCCTTGGCGATTGTGCCTGGATGACGGCGCACCCGGAAACAACCCACTTGCCCGTATCACGGGCTTCTGCTAGAAGTGACGCCAGGATGAGATGAAGCACCTGGGCTCGGGCAAGCACTGGCTGTATCTTTATGCTTCCTTTTTGCACTCCCTGCAGTTTTATGCTTCAAACCAGTTGGTCCCAATCAGAGCACACGCGCTGATTCTGAGAGCTTCCAAGCTTGGCGCTGCAACGATAGAATCATCCGCGATGTCGAAGAAGTCCCAAGCTCGGGGGCACGACACGCGCTATGTCCGTCTGCAGAAGAACTACTGCTTTGCCTGCGGCAAGAACAACCCTGAAGGCATGCGCCTGAAATTTACCTTCGACCAGGAGCGCGATTGCTTTGTCTGCCGCTTCCGGCTGGGCAAGCGCTACACCGGCCCGCCCGGCCATGCCCATGGCGGCATCATCGCCACTATTCTTGATGAGGCCATGGGCAAGGTGAACAAGCTGCGGCACGTAGTGGCACTAACCTCGCAAATCACAGTGAATTATCTCAAGCCGGTGCCGTTGAACAAACCGCTGCGGGTAGAGTCGCGCGAGGTCCGGGTTCGGGGACGACAACATATCAACATGGCAGAGATCTTCGACCAGAAAGGAGAAGTACTGGCGCGTAGCCGTGGGAAGTTCATTGCGGTTGACGCCGAGCGCATGTTCGCGAGGTATGCGGACAAATGAGGTACGCGGATAAATGAAGAAGCGGCCACCGACTTGTACCGATCCCACGGATCAATCCACGGATCGGCAAGCGCTCTCCCTGGGCGAACCCAACGTTTAACGACAGCGTTCCAGTGCCAGCGCCAACTGCTCCACACCACGGCGCAGTTCCCGGGCATCGACCGCGGCAAAGCCCAACACCAGCCCCTCTCTCCGCAGGCGGCCTGAAGCGTAGCGGCCGAGAGGAACCACCTCGACATCATATTTGGCGGCTGCTGCGGCCGCCCGATCAGCACCGATCCCACGCTTCAACCATCCCACGGTCTGCAATCCGGCTTCAACCTCAGGAATCTCCAGCAGGCCGGATAATTTCTGGCGCGCGCATTCCAGAAACACGGAAAGGCGTTCGGCATACAGTTCGCGCATGCGCCGGATGTGACGGGCGAAGTGCCCCTCAGTGATGAAGTCGCAAAGAACCGCCTGGTCAATCAGCGGAGCGTGGCGCATGCTGATCGATTGCGCCGCGGCGAAGCGATCGACCATACCCAACGGGACGACCAGGTATGCAAGACGCAGGGCAGGGAAGAGGACTTCGTTGAAGCTCCCGGCAAAGATCACGGCTCCGGAGCGGTCCAGGCCCTGCAGCGCCGGAATGGGGCGCCCAGAGTAGCGATACTCACTGTCATAGTCGTCCTCGAAGATTAGCGTGCGGGTGCGCCGCGCCCATTCCAACAGCGCGAGCCGTCGGCGCAGACTCATGGTCACGCCTAAAGGGAATTGGTGCGCCGGAGTCACATAAATGAGCTTGGCACGCCCCCAGCGATGCTGCCCATGCCTCAGGTCCAAGCCTTCCGCATCGACCGGTACCAGACGAATAATCGCGCCCACGGCACGGAAAACGATGGCCGCACCAGGATACCCGGGCTCCTCCATCCACACCGCATCGCCAGGATTCAGCAGCAAGTGGGCGGCGCGTTCCAGGGCCTCCTGCACGCCGGAGATGATCAGCACCTGATCGGCTGAGCACTTTACTCCGCGCGCAGCGTTCAGATAATCGGCGACCGCCTCACGCAGTGGACGGTAACCCAGGGCTTCACCACCGGCCAGCAGGTGTGCCGAAACCCGCCGTAGGCGCCGTGCAGCAACCTGGGCCCAGAGCAATGTGGGAAAGGCATCCAGTGCAGCCTGGTTCGCGCGGAAGGCACGCGTCGGCCGAAGCCCGGCTTCCGGGAAGGCTTTCAACCTTCGCGCGTAATCCGACCAAACCACTCGGCGAGGCTGCGATGCCCCGCCGCGGCTGATTCCTCCCACCTGCAGCAGCTCGTCAGGAAGCACCTGCGTGACGTACGTTCCCGCGCCAACTTTCCCTTGGACGTATCCCTCCGACTTCAACTGCTCGAACGCTGTCACCACGGTCGCCCGCGAAAGCCCGTATTGCCGTGCCAAATCGCGCGTGGCGGGAAGCCGTGCTCCCGGCTTCAACCGGCCTTCTAGAATGGCCGAGCGCAGCTCTTCATAGAACCAGTGGTAGAGCGGCGTCCCCGAGCGCGGCGCCGGGAGACTCAAGGGAAACGTTGTGGTATGTTTGGGCATATCAGATTGGTATGGACAGAATACAGTAAATGGACCTTTGGAGAAGTCCAATAATTCAAGTAGCATGACTCTTACCATGATGTTTGCGGGGTGGGATTACTGCCCTGGAGAGAGATGATGGAAAAGGTAAACCTCGCGCAGAAATTCGCGCAAATCCACGAGTACTGGAAGCCTTACATCGCAGGCGAACTCAACGGCCAGTTAGTGAAGCTGGACAAGCTGAAGGGTGAATTCATCTGGCATCATCATGAGCATGAAGACGAGATGTTCCTGGTAGTCAAAGGCCGCTTCCGAATGGAGTTTCGCGACCGACAGGTCTGGTTGGAAGAAGGAGAGTTCATCGTCGTACCGCGCGGCGTGGAGCACCGTCCGGTAGCCGACGAAGAAGCCTGGATCATGCTATTCGAGCCAACCTCCACGCTGAACACCGGAAACATAGAAAACGAAAGAACGCTGCGGGAACTGGAGCGCGTGTAGCACAGGCTGCGGAAAAACTCACGAAAGCGTGCATCGTGGAAGACCGTGCAGTATCGTGAAAGAGCGGCCCTTCAGGGCCGCGTTAGTGTTCAAAATCAAGGAGGGCTTTTAGCCCCTGTGGCAACGATTTGTCGTACAGGCGAGTTCTTGCGCAGCCTGTTAAAGCCCAGCGAATGAGATTAGGGCGAGCATACTTCAACCAGGAAGCGGCGCAAGCCGTGGGCTTAGGACGGAACAACAAGATGAGCTTGCCGACGGACTCGTAAGCCCCGTGTCAGAGAAAATGAGTGAGTCCCAGAGGGACGACACTCAGAAAGAGGTTTACACCATGTCGCAGAATAACGGAAGTTCGACCAGCCTTCGCCTGAAAACCGGCCTCGCCGAAATGCTCAAGGGCGGCGTCATCATGGACGTTACCAACGCCGAGCAGGCGACCATCGCCGAGAAAGCCGGCGCTGTCGCAGTCATGGCGCTGGAGCGCGTCCCGGCGCAAATCCGTGCCGAGGGCGGCGTCGCCCGTATGGCTTCGCCCAAGAAGATTCGCGAGATCATGGCTGCGGTTTCCATTCCGGTGATGGCCAAGTGCCGCATCGGCCATTTCGCCGAGGCACAAATCCTGCAAGAACTCGGTGTGGATTACGTCGATGAATCCGAAGTCCTCACCCCCGCTGACGAAGCGCATCACGTCGATAAACATGCCTTTACCGTCCCGTTTGTTTGTGGTGCGCGCAACTTGGGCGAGGCCTTGCGGCGGATCGCCGAGGGCGCGGCCATGATCCGCACCAAGGGTGAAGCTGGCACCGGCGACGTGGTGCACGCCGTGAAACACATCCGCCAGATCGTGCAGGAGATGAAGATCCTCACCGTGCTCAGTGAAGAAGAGCTCTACGCGAAGGCAAAAGAACACCAGGCGCCGTACGAACTGGTGAAGATGGTGGCCAGGGAAGGGAAGCTGCCGGTGCCGAATTTCTCTGCCGGCGGACTCGCCACGCCAGCCGACGCGTCTCTGGTCATGCAACTCGGCGCAGAAGCCGTGTTCGTTGGCTCGGGCATCTTCATGAAAGATTCCACCAACTTCGTCGAGCCGGAAGAGGCCGGACGCCGCGCCCGCGCCATCGTGCGTGCCACCACGCACTACAACGATCCTAAAGTATTACTTGAAGTCAGCGAGGAGCTCACCGGAGCCATGAAGGGGCTTGCTGTAGCGGCCTTGGATGAGACCCAGATGTTGCAGACACGGGGATGGTAAAGAAATTCGAACCGCGAAGGACATCGAGGCACACGAGGGATCCTAAGGCACACGAAAGGTCTCTAGTGTCGCATGTCGTTAATTCGCTTCATGTCGGAGGCTGTCATCCTGAGTGGCCTTCAGGCCGCGAAGGATCTATGCACTTGATTTGTAATACATGGATCCACGAAGTTGCGGGACATAACTCTAGCATGCATGTTTTGGGAAGGGCTTCGCGCCTGCCCTTAGCGGAGCCGAAGGGTGCCATTAAGCCCCGAAGGGTTTCGTTAAGCCCCTTATTCTTGTCATTCCGAACCGGCTTCAGCCGTGAGGAATCTGCTTTTCGGAGTTTTTTCAGCAGCTAGTACTTGTTTTTCCTTCGTGCTCCTTCGTGTCCTTTGTGGTTTCCAAGGTTTTTATGAAGATCGGAGTCCTCGCCCTCCAAGGCGATTTCGACGCTCACCGCAAACGGCTCGAAGAGCTGGGCGCTGAAGTTGTGCTCGTCAAAAAGCCGGAGCAACTCGACGAAATCGATGGCCTCGTCATCCCCGGCGGCGAGTCCGGGGCATTTCTGAAAATCCTCGGCGAGCAGGGTTTTGAGAAGCTCAAAGAGTTCGTGCGGCTCAAGCCTACCTTCGGTACCTGTGCCGGAGCCATCATGCTCGCGAAAGAAATCACCAATCCGGACCAGCCGGGCCTCGGCGCGCTCGACATCCGCATCCGCCGCAATGCCTATGGCCGCCAGATCGACAGCTCTATCCGCACCGGCGAAACCGCACTCCCCGGCGGGCCGATCGAGATGGTCTTCATCCGCGCCCCCAAGATCGAGCGTGTCGGCCCTGGCGTGGAAGTCATCGCCACCGAGGGCAAAGATAAAGATCCCGTCGCCGTCCGCCAGGGAAGAGTCATGGCCGCAACCTTCCATCCCGAGCTTTCGGAGGATACCCGTGTGCACCGCGCCTTCCTGGATCTGGTCAACAACGGCAAATGTCACTGACCAAGGAGCGCCCACGGAAACCTCCATGTATGAGAACAAGCTCCAGTTGCCCGCCCGTTGAAGACATCAGCGCATAGTTTCCGGACCGCCCGTAATGCGTCCGTCCGCTTGAGGGCTGGAGCTATCGTGCGAAGTCGTGAACGTTTATAGTTCTGGCCGCTAATCACGATCAAGCGGGGTTTTTTCAGAGGAGATCCGATGCTGGTTACGCGTGGCGCGTCCTCTTGACCGCAGCTCCGGGGCAAGCGTAGCCTCGCGTGGGAAATCCCTGCATTCGCTCTTGCACCACAAGGAGGCTTCGCATGGTTCCTCTCACCGCACTGTGGCTCCCGATCCTGCTGTCGGCCATCATCGTCTTCGTCGCCAGCTCCATCATGCACATGGTTCTGCCTTACCACCGCAGCGACTACCAGCGGCTCCCCGATGAGGACAAGCTCCTCGCCGCGCTGCGCGCCGCTGGCCTGAAGCGGGGTCTCTATATTTTCCCTTTTTGCACGCATAAGGAAATGAAGTCGCCCGCCTTGATGGAAAAATACAAGCAGGGACCAGTCGGGATGATGACCATGTTGCCTAGCGGCCCACCCGCCATGCCGAAGTTCCTGAGCATGTGGTTCGTCTACTGCCTGATTATCGGCTTCTTCGTCGCCTATCTCACTGGACGCACGGTCACGCCCGGCGCGCACTATCTGGCCGTCTTTCGCGTCGCTGGCACCGCGGCGTTCCTCGCCTACGGTCTGGGACACCTGAGCAACGGCATCTGGAAGGGTCAGACGTGGAGTGTGACTATCAAGGAAGTCATCGATGGACTCGTCTACGGCTTGCTGACCGCGGGCACCTTTGGCTGGCTTTGGCCCCGCTAGTACCCTGGCTGGGCGAGCGGCCATCTTTTCGGCCGAGCAGCTTTTCAGAGTTTTTCAGCGGCTACCTAAGTACTTGTTTTCCTTCGTGCTCCTTCGTGTCCTTTGTGGTTTCAAAGTTTCAAAGGTTTTTATGAAAGAAGCGAACACCTCAACCGTTGCGAAATAGGGTCGACGGCAGTAGCAACTGAAAGTTGAGGCGTCTAGCGGGCGTCTGAGCCGCACGCCGAAATGCTGAGCTTGTCGAATGCATCCCGAGCGAAGCCGAGGGATCCAAGTGGGACTGCCCGGATTCCTGAAAGCGCCGGAGACCGCGAGGCATGAGATGAACTTACACCGCGCTGAAAGTGAGGTAAAGTGTCGCCCAGGCTAGCGCTTAAAACCAGGCGCGAACCTGGGGCACCAGGCCTTTCCTGGACCTGGTCAGCAACGGCAATAGTCACTGACCAAGGAGCGCCCACGGAAACTGCATGTATCTGCCGCAGAGCCGATACTAGCCCTCTCCGCTCTGCAACTTTTCCATATCACGCCATGCGATGCGAAGCGCATTTCGAATAGCTTACTATTGTCCCCGCCAGGACCCTATTAGCGCGTAGACGAAGAGCACAGTCAATGCGATAGGTAAGGCTAGCAAAGAGTAGTTTGCATTCGGTAGCCACTTCCATTTGTTGGAGTAGAAAGCGTAGGGAGTTTTGTCAGGTTTTTCTACTATTTCATGCAGGATACTCATGACAAGCGCAAAAGTCCTAAGCAAGGCCACAATCATCAACAGGGAAACCGCTGTGACGGCACCAAGGGCAATTTGTTCTAGGCGCTTCGGATGGTGCTCATCGAATAGAAACGCCAACACACCTGCGGCGAAGACCAGATAAAAGTTGATTCTATCCGCGAATAGCGTTTCCAAGTGTTTGCGCTCTTCTTCCAACACCGGTAATGTCGCCCCTGAATATTTCTTCTCGTCCATCTGCTTCTCCTTGTGCGCCGGTTAAACCGGCGAGGTGTAGTGAATGAAAGAGTCACACGAATGTGAAGTAGCGACCCACATCGGCCCTGAGTCATGCGGAGCCGCTCGCGAGGGCTGCGTCGAAGCGTTGACAAGGGAACGTGCGGGCCGGGTATTCAGCCGCGTAAGACAATTACTCCGGGACGCCGACGCCGTAAGGAGATGCGGAAGGCCCCATCCAGTGCGCCGATAT
>WNFB01003140.1_pt1 | contig 14516 bp, 10 predicted proteins | sample 5400501 | NCBI WGS metagenome assembly WNFB01 (sample SAMN13153341, study PRJNA577476) | soil metagenome | isolation source: 200 cm saprolite under Douglas fir tree site 2 hole 1 | place: USA:California | collected 2015-04-18
CGATGGTGTGGACAGGCAGCCCCATCAACGTGAAGCGGGAGGTACTGATCGGCTTCGACTTGCTGCTGGTGCTGGTCGTTGGGCTGGTGCTCTACGCCGCCTCCGCGCGCGACCCGCAGGCACCGCCCGACTTCTTCGACGGCCTGCAACTGCTGCTCGTGGTGAGCGCGCTCGTGGTCGATGGGGTGGCGCTCACGGCGATCGCCGCCCGCATCTCCGAGTTTGGCTTCACTCCCAACCGAGTGGCGGCTCTTGGCGAGAATCTCATTCTGCTCGTCAACCTGGCGTGGTCGGCGTGGCTCTATGCGTGCTTCCTGCGGCACCGGGGCTCGTTTGGCGCCTTGGAGCGATGGCAGATGGCCTATCTGCCCATGTACTCCGTATGGGCGGCACTGGTGGTTGTCCTGTTCCCACCCGTGTTCGGCTACCGTTGATGCACCCCCCACGGGCCTAGTTCAGCTTCTTGACCCACATGTTTCGGACCGACACCTTGGTGGTGGCCTCGATCTCGATGCCGAACATCCCTGGCTGATTGTTCGACGACGCCGGGTCGTCGTCGATCATCACCGCCATCAACTGGCCGTTCAGGATGTGGAGGAACGTGCCGCCGCGCGCGATGACGGTGTACTGGTTCCAGTCGTTCATGTGGACCAGGGCGCCCAACGCTTGACGATCGGCGATAGTGCCCATCAGTCTCTTGCTCGCGGCACCAAAGCCCTCCACGACCTGACCGCGCCAGGCGAGGATCCGCATCGGCGTGTTCTCGGAATAGAACTGGCCCGTGTACACTTCGCTCGGCCAGAAATCGGCCTGCGGACCGGTCATCATCCATTGGAGGTTGACCGGACCGACGTTGGCCGTGACGTTCGCCGGGATGTTCGCGAGCCACGGCAACCCGGTCCTGCTGCGGTACTGGATCCCGCTTCCGCCATTGCCCTCGATCTTGATCTCGAACTTCAGCGTGAAGTCTTTCGCCACGAGGTCCCGATACACGATGTAGCTGTTGCCGCTCGGGTTGGCCGGCGTCGATTCCCCGACGATGGCGCCATTCTCGACGCGCCAGAACTTCGGATTGCCGTCCCACCCCTTCAGGCTCTTGCCGTCGAACAGCGGCACGTAGCCTTGATGGTTGCCAAAATCCAGCGGGCTCGGCTCCGTGAAAACGAAGACGGCCCCCTGGCCGGCCGCCGGCGGCTGTGTTGCGTCGGCGCCGACCTGAAGCGAGGCCCCGAGGCCGAGGCCGATGGCCAACACGATCACCCGCTGTCGAAGCGACCTGTTCATGGAGTCCTCCCGGCGCGAAACACACGGAGTATACGGCCGGCCGCCACCGAGCCCGAGCACGAACAAGTGGCTCGAAACCGCGGCCGTCTCAGATTATCTTTGGGTCGGCGGAGGAGAACCATGACGATCATGAGACGGGCGACGTCCGGAGTCGTACTGTTCCTTGCGATTGCCTCTGTCGTTCAATCCGCCGTTCGTCAAGAGGCTCCCGTCCCCGACAAACTCATCGTCTTCACCTTTGACGACAGCGCCAAGTCCCATGCAACCTATGTCGCGCCGCGGTTGAAGAAGCTCGGCTTTGGCGGGACATTCTTCATCACCGAGGGTTTCGACTTTCCCACGAACAAGACCGGCTACATGACCTGGGAAGAGATCGCCGGGCTGCACAAGATGGGATTCGAGATCGGCAACCACACCGCCAAGCACGCGAACGCGGCCCAGCAGACCCGGGAGGCGCTGACCGCCGACCTGGAGTTGATCGAGCGCCGCTGCGCGGAGCACGGCCTGCCGAGGCCGGTGAGCTTCGCCTATCCCGGCAACGAGACTGGGGGCATCGTCGTCGAGGTGTTGAAGGAGAGGGGCTATCGGTTTGCTCGGCGCGGCGGCGCTCCGGAGTTTCCTTATGAAGGCGGACAGGGCATTGCCTTCGATCCCGGGAAGCACGAACCCCTCTCCATTCCATCAGCGGGAGACGCGCGCCCGGCGTGGAAGCTCGAGGACTTCGTCCACGCGGTCTCACAGGCGAAGGACGGAAAGATCGCCGTGCTGCAATTCCATGGCGTACCCGACCGAGAACACCCTTGGGTCAGCACGGAGCCGGAGCAGTTCGAGAAGTACTTGAGTTACCTGAAGGACAATGGGTACACCGTGATGGCGCTGCGGGATGTGGCGAAGTACGTGGGCCGGCCCTAGAGTCGTGCAACCACCCGAATCTCCCTCGACGGATCGTCCCTCCACCGCCCCTGCGCTCGCGGTCGGTATCCCCGCCATCCTCATCCTGGCCGCCCTCCCCTTCCTGCGGGTCGGGGACGGCACGAGCATCCCGAAGCTCTCCCTCTTCCTCGGACGGTTCCACCCGACCCTCCTGCACCTGCCGGTCGCGTTGCTGCTCCTGGCGCTCCTGCTGGAGCTCGTCCGCCTCCCCGGGCTTCGACGCGTCGTTCCCAGCTTCCCCAGCACCGTTCTCGATTCGGTTCTCTGGCTGGCGGCGCTGAGCGGCTTTGCCGCCGCCCTCGCGGGCTGGCTCCTGTCCCACGAGGGGGGCTACGACGCTCTTCTGCTGGACCGGCACCTCTGGCGCGGGGTCGCCACCGGGATCGGCGCGTTCGCCTGCGTGTTGGTGCGGTCCTTTGCGAAGGTGCGGCCGGACCGGGCGGTTCTGCAGGGCCTGGCCACCGCCCTTGTGGTGGGCACCTGTGGAACGATGATCCTCGCCGCCGACGCCGGTGGAAGCCTGACCCACGGCGAGGGTTACCTTACAGAGCATGCGCCGGCACCGATCCGTCTCCTGGTGGGCCTCCCCATCCCCCGCGATCGCTCCCGAGAGTCGCTGACGCCCATCGCTGAACGAGAGGCTTTCGATGGCGTGGCCCTGCGCATCTTCGAGAATCACTGCACCGCCTGCCACAACCCGGGCAAGTTCAAAGGCAACCTGAAACTCGACACGTACGAGGGAGTCCTGGCCGGCGGCAAGTCGGGACCCGTCGTCCTCGCGGCGAATCCCGGCTCGAGCGAGCTCCTGAAACGCGTTCACCTGCCCCTGGAAGACAAGGCGCACATGCCGCCGAAAGGGAAGACGCCACTCACCGACGACGAGATGGCCGTGCTGGCCTGGTGGATCGATGCCGGTGTTCCCAAGAGCGGTACCCTGAGGGAAAGGAAGGCCCCGGCGGAGATCCGCGTCGCGTTCTCACGCACCCTCCCGGAAGGCGAACGGCGGGTGGTGGAAGAGCTCCAGAATCGCCAGGCCTCCGAATACGAAGCCACGCTCAAGGGCCTGCGCGCGTCGGTTCCCGGGTCCCTGCGCGCGATCCTGCCCGGGGAACGTGACCTCGAGTACACGGCGGCGATCGCAGGCACGACCTTCCGGGATGCCGAGCTGCAGAAGCTCGGGTCGGTGGGGAGCGATCTGGTCTGGCTCGACCTCTCGCGCACGGGCATCACCGACGCGGGCCTGAAGGTGCTGGCGAAGATGCCGAAGCTGGAGCGCCTCGATCTGCGGGGGACGGCGGTGGGGGACGATGGCGTGAGGGCACTCGCTTCTCTGAGCAACCTCCAGACCCTCAGCCTCTACGGCACGGGGGTGACCGACGCGGGGTTGGAGGCGCTCCGGGGTCTCCCGTCTTTGCGACGAGTCTACGTCGGCGGCACCAAGGTGACCGAGCCGGGACGGGATGCACTGCGAAAGGCCCGCCCGCAGCTGCTCATGACGCCATGAAGCTTTGCGCACCCGCCTCCCGGAGGACTATCCTTCACAGGAACCCATGAGAGCCCCCCGGTCCCTGACCCTGCTGCTCTCGCCCGTCCTGACGGTGGCCATCGTCGCCGCCGTGGCGCCGTTTGTCTCTCAGCGCCGGGCCGCAAAACCTGCCGACGCGGCCGGGACGGCCGCGGCCATCGCACTCCCCGCCACCATCTCCTTCAACGAACACATCCGCCCCATCTTCGTCCACAACTGTTTCCGCTGCCACGGCTCGGACCCCGGATCGCGAAAGGCGGAGCTCCGCCTGGATCGCCCCGAGTTCGCCTTCGCCCCCCGCGCCAACGGACAGCCGGTCATCGTCAAGGGGAACCCCGGGGCCAGCGCCCTCGTGCGGCGGATCACGTCCAGCGACCCCGACGTGGTCATGCCTCCGCCCGAGATGCACAAGACCCTGGAGCCCCGAGAGAAGGCACTTCTCGAGCGCTGGATCAAAGACGGCGCCCAGTACCAGCCGCACTGGTCGCTCATCAAGCCCGAGCGCCCGGCGCTGCCCAACGTGCGCCAGGCGGACCGCGCCAGGAACCCAATCGACCGCTTCGTCCTGGCCCGCCTGGAAGAAGAGGGACTGACGCTCAACCCGGAGGCCGATCGTCACACCCTGGTCCGACGCGTCACCCTGGATCTGACCGGCCTGCCGCCCACCCCGGAAGAGGTGGAGGCCTTCGTCCGCGATGAATCCAAGCAGGCCTATGAAGCGCTGGTCGAACGGCTGCTGGCACGACCGAGCTACGGCGAGCACCGGGCGCGATACTGGCTCGACTCCGTCCGCTACGCCGACACGAACGGCTATCACTTCGACAACTACCGCAGCATCTGGCCCTACCGCGACTGGGTGATCAACGCCTTCAACGCCAACCAGCCCTTCGACCGGTTCACGCAGGAACAGATTGCCGGGGACATGTTTCCGAGGCCGACGCAAGACCAGCGCATCGCCACGGGCTTCATCCGCGCGGGCATGAGCACCAACGAAGGGGGCACCATCCCCGCGGAGAACCTGGCGATCTACGCCACGGACCGCGTCGAGACCACCTCGCAGGTCTGGCTGGGGCTGACCGTGGGCTGCGCACGGTGCCACGACCACAAGTTCGATCCGATCAGCACGAAGGACTTCTACAGCATGGCGGCGTTCTTCCGGAACACGACGCAGCCGGCCATGGACAAGAACCTCATGGACTCGCCGCCGATCCTGCGCATGCCCAGGGCAGAGGACGCGAAGCGCTACGCGGCGCTGCCGGGCGAGATCGACGCCGCCCGGAAGGCCTACGACTCCCGGGTCAAGTCCGCCGAGTCGGCCTTCGAGGCCTGGCAGCGGACCCAGGGGCCCGCCGACGTCCCCACGATTGGTGATGAGCGGCTCGACTTCCGTCTTCTCCCCGACCCCGCCGAGCCCACGACCCTGCGCAATGTGGTCTCCCCGGATCGGGCCTTCACCTTCACCGGGGGAAAGCCGCGGGTCGTCACGTCGCCCCAGGGCCCGGCGGTCCGCCTTCCCAAGGGCGTCACCGCCGATCTGGGCGATCTGGGCGACGTCGAGTCCGATGAACCCTTCTCGTACGGTGCCTGGGTCCAGGTCACCGACACCGTCGACGGCGCGCTCCTGGCCCGCATGGACGTCGCGAACGGCTACCGCGGCTGGGACCTCTGGATGAAGGGCAGCCGCGCCGGCGCACAGATCATCAGCTCCTGGAACCAGGACGCCCTCCGGGTCCTGGCTCAGAAAGCGGTGCCGTCGGAGGGCTGGCACCACGTCTTCGTCACCTACGACGGCTCGCGGACGGCCAAAGGCGTCAAGATCTACTACGACGGCGAGGCCCAGGAGGTCTTCGAGGAAGTGGATTCGCTTCGCGGGTCCATCCGCACGAAGACGCCGCTGCGACTCAACCGGCGGAGCACCGGCGAGGGGGCGGAAGGTGCTTCCGTCTACGACATCCGTTTCTATCGGAGCGCGCTGGCGGCCCCGAAGGTACAGGTGCTCGCCCGTCGCGGCATGCTCGCCGCGGCGCTCACCGAGACCCCGGAACAGCGGACCCCGAAACAGCTCCAGCCCCTGCGGGACTACTATCTCGACTTCCTCGACGCGGACGCGATGCGGCTCCGGGATGCGCGTAACGCCCTCGTCGACGAATTCGAGGCGGTGAAGGCCCGGGCGAAGGTGACGCTCATCGCCGAGGAGAAGAAGGGCCAGCAACCCTTCGCGCACATCCTCATACGAGGCCAGTACGACCAGGAGGGAGACAAGGTCCAGGCCGCCGTCCCGGCCGCCCTCCCCCCGTTGCCCAAGGGGGCCCCCGCCAACCGCCTGGGGCTAGCGCAGTGGCTGACCCATCCGGACCATCCGCTCACGGCCCGCGTCAACGTCAACCGCTTCTGGGCGCAGGTCTTCGGACAGGGCCTCGTTCCCAGCGTGGGAGAATTCGGCATCACCGGGGAGCCTCCGACGCACCCGAAGCTGCTCGACTGGCTGGCCGTCGAGTTCCGCGAGTCCGGGTGGGACGTGAAGGCCCTTTTCCGGCTGATGGTCACGTCCGCGACCTATCGCCAGTCCGCGGCCGCGACACCTCTGAAGCTCGAGAAGGACGCCGACAATCGCCTGCTTTCCCGGGGGCCGCGCTTCCGGATGCACGGCGAGATGATCCGTGATCTGGCGCTCGTGGCCTCGGGGGAGCTGTCCCCGAAGATCGGCGGACCGAGTGTCAAACCCTACCAGCCGCCCGGCCTCTGGGAGGTCGTGGCGATGGAGGAGAGCAACACGAAGATCTACGTCCCCGACCGGGGCCAGGCAAACTATAGGCGCAGCCTCTACACCTTCTGGAAGCGCGCGGCCCCGCCGCCGGCCATGGAGACCTTCAACGCGCCCACGCGCGAGCAGTGTGCCGTCGACCGCGAGCGCACGAACTCCCCGCTGCAGGCCCTCGTGACCTTGAACGACGTCCAGTTCGTCGAGGCATCTCGCCGCCTTGCGGAGATCGCGATCCATGAGGGAGGGGAGAACGATGCCGGGCGCCTCGACGCCATCGCCCTGCACGTCCTGGGCCGCCCGCTCGAGACCGCCGAGCGGAAGGCCCTGGAGCCCGTCATCCGCGATCTCCGTGATCGCTACGCCCGGGATTCAAAAGCCTCCAAGGCGCTCGTCGCGGTCGGCGATTCGCGCCCGGCCGCTTCGATTCCCACCCCGGAGCTGGCGGCGTGGACCATGGTGGCGAGCCAGTTCTTCAATCTGGATGAGGCCCTGAACAAGTGACGACGAAAGACCACTCCGCGTGTTGCTCCGGCGGCGACGACAGGACGATGAGCCGGCGCGAGCTCCTGGCCCAGACCGGCCGGGGCATCGGCGCGGTTGCGCTGGCCTCGATGCTCGGAAACCCCAGGCTCTTCGCCGAGGGCATGGCCGGACTGCCGACGCTCCCGCACTTCCGCCCGAAGGCGCGGCGCGCCATCTGGCTCTTCCCCGCGGGCGCGCCTTCGCAGATCGATACCTGGGACTACAAGCCGAGGCTCCACGAGATGTTCGCCAAGGAGCTGCCGGGATCCGTCCGCGGCAACCAGCGCCTGACGACCATGACATCCACCCAGAAGAGCTTCCCCGTCGCCCCCAGCCTCTTCAAGTTCGCCCAGGCCGGGCAGAGCGGGACGTGGGTGAGCGAGCTCTTTCCCTGGACCGCGAAGGTGGTGGACCAGCTCGCCGTCGTAAGGTCGCTCCACACCGAGGCGATCAACCATGAGCCGGCCACCATCGCCGTCAACACGGGAAACCAGCTCCCCGGCCGGCCTTGCCTGGGGTCCTGGCTCTCCTACGGGCTCGGGTCCATGAACGAGAACCTCCCCACGTTCGTCGTCATGACCTCGACCTACACCAACAAGTCGAACGTGCAGGCGCTGTCCGCCCGGATGTGGAGCAGCGGGTTCCTTCCCGCCCGGCATTCCGGCGTCTCCGTGCGCGGCGCGGGCGATCCGGTGCTCTACCTGAGCGACCCCGACGGCGTCGACCGGGAGACACGCCGAAGGATGCTCGACGGAGTCCAGGCGCTGAACGAGCGGCAGGCGGAGGCGCTCCACGACCCGGAAACGGAGACGCGCATCGCGCAATACGAGATGGCGTTTCGCATGCAGGCATCGGTGCCGGAGCTGACGGATGTCTCCGGGGAACCGGAGTCCGTCCTGGGGCTGTACGGCGCCGAAGTGCGCAAGCCGGGCACGTTCGCCGCGAACTGCCTCCTGGCGCGCCGCATGATCGAGCGCGGTGTCCGCTTCGTGCAGATCTACCACCGCGGCTGGGACTCGCACACGAACCTCCCGCACCAGCATCGCCTGCAGGCCAATGACACGGATCAGGCATGCTACGGCCTGATCACCGACCTCTTGCAGCGCGGGCTCCTCGAGGACACGCTCGTCATCTGGGGCGGGGAGTTCGGGCGCACGGTCTACTCGCAGGGCGTGCTCAAGGAGGACAACTACGGGCGCGACCACCATCCGCGCTGCTACTCGATGTGGCTCGCGGGCGGGGGCGTCAAGGCGGGAGTGGTCTACGGCGAGACCGACGACTTCAGCTATAACATCACGAAGGACCCCGTGCACCAGCGGGACCTGCACGCCACCATCCTCAACCTCTTCGGTTTGAACCACGACGCCTTCACGTTCCGCCACCAGGGCCTCGACCAGAAGCTCGTCGGCGTCGAGGTGCCCGCCCACGTCGTGAAGGGGATCCTGGCGTAGGGCAGGTCATGCGCTGGCGGTCGGTCATCGCCGTGGCGGCCGGTATCTGGGCCGCGGTGCCCGGCGCGGCGCAGACCGACGCCGCCCGGTCGATCACCGTCGCGAGCTACTACTTCGGCAACTACCATCCCGGCGACCCGCGAAACGTCAAGAACAAGGGCGAGGGTTGGTCCGAGTGGGAGCTGGTCAAGGCCGCCCGGCCGCGTTTCCCCGGCCACCAGCAGCCGAAGGTGCCGCGGTGGGGCTACGGCGACGAGTCCGATCCCCGGGTCATGGCGCAGAAGATCGCCGCCGCCGCGGACCACGGCATCGACGCCTTCATCTTCGACTGGTACTACTACGACGACGGCCCTTTCCTCGACCGCCCGATCGACGTCGGGTTTCTCCAGGCGAAGAACAACCACCGCCTCAAGTTCGCCCTGATGTGGGCGAACCACGATTGGCAAGAAATTCAACCCTACAAGCGCGGCGCGCCGCCGAAGCTGCTGTTTCCCGGGAAGGTGACGCCCGCGACCTTCGAGAAGATCTGCGACCACGTCATCAAGGACTACTTCCTGCATCCCTCGTACTGGCGCATCGATGGGCGGCCCTACTTCTCGTTCTACGACCTGACCAAGTTGCTGGAGAACTTCGGCAGCGTGGAGGCCACCCGGGCGGCGTTGGACCGGTTCCGGGCCAGGGCCCGCGCCGCCGGGCTGCCGGGGGTGCACCTCAACGCCGTGGTCTGGGGCCAGCCGATTCTGCCGGGCGAGCGGACACCGGTGGACGCGGCGAAGCTGGTGCGCGAGCTGGGCTTCGACTCCGTCACGTCCTACGTGTGGATTCATCACGTACCGTTGCCCCGGCAAATGACGGACTACGACTTCGTACGCGACCGGTACTTCGAGTACTGGAGCGAGGCGGAGAAGAGGTTCGGCGTTCCCTATTTCCCGAACGTGACCATGGGCTGGGATTCCAGCCCACGCGCGGCACAAGAGGATGCGTTCGGCGACTTCGGCTACCCGTTTACGAACACCATCGGCGGGAACACGCCGGTAAGGTTCCGGGCCGCGCTCCAGAAAACGAAGCAGCGCCTGATGGCCCAGCCTCGCGGCCCACGGATTCTCAACATCAACTGCTGGAATGAGTGGACGGAAGGCAGCTACCTGGAGCCGGACGTGGTGAACGGGATGAAGTACCTGGAGGCGGTGCGTGACGTGTTCGGAGCGAAGCCGTAGCTGGCTTCTGGCGGGGACGGGCTGACCCGCGGGATGGGCAAACCTCGACTCGAGACGGTTCTCGGCCAGCCTTCCTGGTCGTTCGGCACCGGTCTAGTCCGGGCGACGCTCACTCGTCGTGGCGGACACCTCGCGCCGGTAACCTTCACCCTCCAATCGGGCAAGACGGTCCAGCCCTTCGCGGTGGCGCCGTGGGCAGAACGAAAGCTGACGCGCGGAACGCCTGATCTCCTGCGCGCATTGCGGGGTGACTTCTTCTGCTGCCCTTTCGGGGGCAACGGCTCGGCGTGGCGAGGCGAGCGTCATCCCCCCCACGGAGAGACCGCGAATGGGAACTGGAGCCTCGTATCCCTGGAGACCGGCAAGGGTCGATCGACCCTGCACGCCCGCTTGCGGACCCGAGTGCGGAAGGGGCAGGTCGACAAGTTCCTGACCCTGATGGACGGCCATGCGGCGCTGTACTCGTGCCACGTCGTCTCGGGCATGCAGGGCCCGATGAGCGTCGGCCACCACGCGCTGCTGAAGTTCCCCCCGGGGGCGGCCGGGAGGGTCAGCACGAGCCGCTTCGAGCACGGCCAGGTCCTGCCCAGGGCGTTCGAGTCGCCGGAGGGCGGCGGCTATCAGAGCCTGCGGCCGGGAGCGGTGTTCCGTTCCTTGAAGCGGGTGCCGCTCCAGGATGGCTCGCACGCCGACCTCACGGTGTTTCCGGCGCGACCGGGGTACGACGACCTGGTGTTGGTGGCCGCCCCGGCGCGGCTCCCCTTTGCCTGGAGCGCGGTCACGTTCTCGCAGCCGTCCTACGTATGGTTCGCGCTTCGCGACCCGCGCTCGCTCCGGAGTACGCTCCTCTGGATGTCCAACGGAGGCCGACACTACCCTCCCTGGAACGGGGAGCACACCCGAGTGCTGGGCATCGAAGACGTCACGGCGAACTTCCACTATGGTCTCGCGGAGTCGGCAAGAAGCAACCCCCTTCGCCGGCGAGGCATCGCCACCGCCCTCCCGTTGGACCGGGGCCGGCCGACCACGATTCGCTACATCATGGGGGTGGCCGAGATCCCGTCCGGGTTCGATCGGGTCGCCGACATCCGGCCCGCGGGCGGGGGGGTCGAGCTCGTAGCGTCGAACGGGCTGCGTTCCAGGGTCCCGATTGACCTGACGTTCCTCGCCGCCCGGCCGCATCGATCGGGATGAAGTTTCCTTGGGTCGGAGTGGCGCGTCATGGTAGCGTCTCGCGGGTCACGAGAAAAAGAGGAACCATGGTGAACGCTGGGCGATGGTGCTGCGGCAGTTTGGCCTTGCTGTCGCTGGTGGCGACCGCAGGAACGTGGCGGAAGGCGGCCGCCGCGGCCGTGGAGGAGCCAGGCGTCCGGTCGCTGTTCAATGGCAAGGACCTCACGGGCTGGGACGGCCTGCCGGGAGTCTGGTCCGTGCAAGACGGAGCGATCACCGGGCGCAACCGCGCCGAGGCCCCCCTCGAGGGCAACACCTTCCTGATCTGGAAGAAGGGCACGGTCGGCGATTTCACCCTGCGTCTCAGGTTCCGGTTCCAGCCCGTGGCCGGTGCAGATATGGCCAAGGCCAACTCGGGTGTCCAGTATCGCAGCCATGTGGTCGACCCCGCGAAGAGAGTCGTGGGCGGCTACCAGGCGGACATGGACGGCGGGGGGAAGTACGTGGGCATGCTCTATGAAGAGCGCGGCCGCGGCATCCTGGCCCTTCCCACCCAGAAGGTCCGTCTCTCTCCCCAGGCGGGAAAGCCGGGTGAGCCCGCCCAGGCGAAGATCGACGTGCTCGGTGCCACCGCTTCGGAGGCGGACCGCGCCGCCCTCACGGCGGCCGTGGCGCGTGGAGAGTGGATGGACCTGACCCTCGTCGTCGAAGGCCGCCTCTTGCGGCACTACGTGAACGGCGTGCAGACCGCCGAGATCGTCGACGACGACGACGCCCACCGCGCGGCCTCCGGAGTGCTGGCTCTGCAGGTGCACGCGGGCGAGCCGATGATGGTCCAGTTCAAGGAGATCCGTCTGAAGGCGTCGGCGGATGCAAAATGACGAAGCTGACCGAGGTTCCGAAAGTCGCCTCCAAGCCCGACCCCCGAAGGGCGATCGAAGAGGGAGAAGGCGTCCTGCGCCTGGCGCCTTGTTGGGTGCCGAGGTCGTTCCTCACCCCCGGGCGTCGGTTGAAGCTGCATCCGGACGACTACTACGCCCTGGGCGCCCACCGCGGGGGCATCGACGAGCGGTGGCTCGGGTCCACGACCGAGGCCGCCAACGAGAACCGCGGCGATGACGAGGGCCTTTCCTACGTCGTGCACGCGGGCGGTCGCTTCACCCTTCGCGAGGCCGTCCAGCAGGAGGGCGAGCGCATCGTGGGCCGGGCGATCTGGTCGAAGTATCGGCGTTGGCCGGTCTACTCCAAGTTCTTCGACAACCTCGGCCCCATCCCCTGCCACATGCACCAGGACGACGAGCAGGCGAAGGAGGTGGGCCAGCAGGGCAAGCCCGAGAGCTATTACTTCCCGCCTCAGCTCAACAACACGGGCAACAACTTCCCCCACACCTACTACGGCCTGGAGCCGGGCACCACGAAGTCGCAGGTGCGGCGGTGTCTGGAGGATTGGAACCGCGGCGACAACGGCATGCTCGACCTCTGCAAGGCCTACCGTCTGCGGCCGGGAACGGGCTGGCTGATTCCGCCCCGGGTGCTCCACGCCCCGGGCTCGATCCTGACCTACGAGCCGCAATGGGGCAGTGACGTCTTCGCCATGTTCCAGTCCATGGTCGAGTGCCGGTGCGTCCCCTGGAGCCTCCTGGTCAAGGACGTGCCCAAGGGGAAGGACCAGGACCTCGACTACATCGTCGACCTCATTGATTGGGACTTCAACACCCAGACCCACTTCAAGGACGCCTGCTACCTGGAGCCGCTCGCGCTCGCGAACTCGGAAAGCGAGGGCTTCGTGGACCGCTGGGTCGTCTACGGCCGGATCCACGGCAAGCAGCTCTTTTCCGCGCGGGAGCTGACGGTCGGGCCTGGGGCAAAGGTTGCGGTGAAGGATGCGGGCGCATCCGGGGTAATCGCCGTGCAGGGCCAGGGCCGGATCGGGGTCCACGAGATGGAGACCCCGGTGCTGATTCGCTTCGGCCAGATGACGATGGACGAGGTCTTCATCACCCACGAGGCGGCGGTGCGGGGGGTGGTGGTCGAGAACACGGGCACCGAGCCCTTCGTCACCCTGCGCTACTTCGGGCCCGAGGTCTGGCCCGACCAGGACTACCCGAACGTCTCCGACTGGAAGAAGCAGCCGGCGCGAAGAACCTAAGGAGGAACGGCAATGAATCGCGTGTCCATCGGCACCTGGGCGTATTCGGTCGGCCCCTACGCGGACAACCCGGTCCCGTTCGGGAAGGTGGTGAAGGGGCTCAAGGAAATGGGCTTCGACGGCCTGGAGCTGGGCGCCTTCGGGGCCCACCCGACGCCGGACAACCATCCCACGAAGGAATCGCGCCAGACCCTGCGCGACCTCGTGGAGTCCAACGGCCTCCAGTTCTCGGGCATCGCCGGAGACATGTGGAGCGAGAAGCTCGTGAACGCCGAGGACGGCGGCCGGAGCTACCTCGCCACCGTCCGCAAGAACATGGAGTTCGCCCGCGACCTCGGCATCACGCTGTTCCGCGTCGACACGGTCCAGTCACCCGAGATCCTCGACACGGTGGAAAAGGGCCTGGCCATGGACCGGGTGGTCCAGACCTGGCGGAAGGTGTGCCGGATGGGCGCCGACCTGGGCATGCTGGTCACCTGGGAGTTCGAGCCCGGTTTCGTGTTCAACCGGCCGAGCGACATCGTGGCCCTCGTCGACGCCGTGGGGGAGAAGAACTTCGGGGCCATGTTCGACACGTGCCATGCGTACACCTGTGGGGTGGTGGGGCTGCGACAGACGGGCGGCCCCAAGGAAGTGTCGGCGGACGGCGTCCTCGACCTGGCGAAGAAGCTGCGCGGGAAGATCAACGCCATTCAGGTCATCGACTGCGACGGGTCGCTCAACGATCACCACACGAGCACCCACAACCCGATGGGCGAAGGGAACATCGACTTCCCGCCGGTGATGAAGGAGCTGGCCGCGCACTCGGGGTCCCCCCACGATTGGTGGACGATCGACCTGTGCTTCTGGCCCGATGCCTGGCCCGCCACCAAGAAGTGCAAGCAGGCGGTGGACGCGCTGAACGCACTGGTCGCCGGCAAGCCCGTCGCGAGCAAGGCCAAGAAGTCATCGGCCTCCGCACCGAAGGCGCGCACGAAGCCTGCGCATCCGAAGCGGGCGGCGAAGAAGAACGGCGGGCGCGGCAAGCGGCGCTAGGGCGAGGAGCCTCTCGATGAAGAAGGTCAAGGTCCTCATCATCGGCCAGGGCTTCATGGGGGGCATCGCCCATCCCCGCGCCATCCTCGAAGCGAACCAGCAGTTGCGGCCTCGAGGAATCGAGCTCGTCCTCTCCTGTATCGCAGGCCGGGACGCGCAGCGCCTCGCGGAGACCCAGGTGAGGTACGGCTTCGAGCGAAGCGCTATCGACTGGAAGGCGGAGATTGGCAAGGCCGACGTGGTGGTCGTCACCACCCCGAACCGGGAACATCGCGGGATGGCGATCGCGGCGCTGCGGGCCGGCAAGGCCGTGGTCTGCGAGAAGCCTCTGGGCGCTTCCCTCGAGGAGGCCCGCGAAATGGCGAGCGAGGCCAAGAAGGCGGGCACCCCTACCATGGTGACGTTCTGCTACCAGGGCGCCCCCGGGGCGCTCGAGGCGCGGCGCCTCGTCCAGGACGGCCTC
>WNFB01010001.1_pt1 | contig 14513 bp, 11 predicted proteins | sample 5400501 | NCBI WGS metagenome assembly WNFB01 (sample SAMN13153341, study PRJNA577476) | soil metagenome | isolation source: 200 cm saprolite under Douglas fir tree site 2 hole 1 | place: USA:California | collected 2015-04-18
GCCGAGCGCGGCGCTGGGGCCGATCAGCCGGTAATGATAGACGATGCGGGCGAACTCCCGCGGCTGCTCGATCTTGTCGATGCTCGCGTAGATGAAGACCGCGCCGAGCGCGATGCCGAGGAGCCAGTGGAGCGCGGGATGACGCAGCGCCCTCACGGCTCCTTCCCCTCCTTCGTCGGGTAGCCGGCGTCGGTCCACGCCGGCCAGCCTTCGTGGAGGATGGCCGCGTGGATGCCCTTCTCCCGCAGCTTCCGGGCCACGATGTGGCTCGCCTCGCAGCCGTAGCCGCTGCAGTAGACGACGATGTCGAGGGTATTGCGCAGGCGGGGCTCGAGACTCGCGAAGGCGCGATCGAAATCGTCCTCCGGCAGGGGCAGCGCGCCGGGGATGTGGCCCATCTCATAAAAGGCGACCGGACGCGCATCGAGGAAGAGCGCGCCCTTGTCGAGGCGTTTCTTCGCCTCCGCCGCGTCGATCTCCACGACGTCCTCGCCGGGTTTGATGTAGGCGTTCGACGAGAGGGCCAAACCCCGCCCGCCGAAGGCGTTCCAGGCCAGGCCCACGACCGACCCCGCGACGACGATCGCGGCCACGCGCCAGAGTCGCATCGTGCCAAGCTACCACACGCGTGGCGCGGCGGTACAGCGATGGCGCAAGCGCCGCGGCTGTGCTAGGTTAGCAGCTTCGGCGAGGCCGTCCTCACCGGCTCATCCCACGCCATGCCGCCCATCGCCTCGGACGCCCTGATCCTGCGCACCTACAAGCTGGGCGAGACGAGCAAAGTGGTGGTGCTCCTTACCCGGGAACGGGGCAAGGTGCGAGCGGTGGCGAAGGGCGCGCGGGGGCGGCGCAGCCGGTATCAGTCCGCCCTCGAGCCGCTCAGCGAGGTGCGGGTGGGCCTGTATGGGCGCCAGGGCGCCGAGCTGTACCGGCTGGGGGAGTGCGAGCTGCTGCGCTCGGCCTTCCGCGCCGGCGCCCGTGGGCTCGACGAGGCGATGGCCCTCTCGTACTTCGCCGAGCTGCTCGACGCCTTCGCGCAGGAGGGCGAGGCGGAGGACGCGGTGTATCGCCTGGCCCTGGCGGTGGTGGACGCGGTGGAGAAAGGCTCATCGGTGACGGCGCTGGCGCGTTACCTCGAAGCGTGGCTGCTGCGGCTGCACGGGCTCTACCCGTCGCTCGACCACTGCGCGGCGTGCGAGAAGGAGCTGCCGGCGGGCGAGCTCGACTACCACGGACCGGCTCACGGCTTCGTTTGCACGAGCTGCGGCCCGGCCTCGGGACCGGGGCTCACCGCCGCCACTCGCGGGTACCTGCGGCGGATCTTCGGCCTCGCGCCCGCGGCCGTCGGCGCCGCGGGTGATGGCGAGTCGGCGAGCCTGGAGTCTTTTCACCGCGACCTGATCCGGCGGCACCTCGAGCGCGACCTGCGCTCGCTCCGCGTGCTGCGCGACGTCGCCCGGGAAGTGCGATGACCGCGCGCCGCCCGGAGGGTCCGAAGACGCTGCAGGAAGTCATCGCCACGCTGCAGGCGTACTGGGCCGAGCGAGGGTGTCTGGTCGCCCAGCCGTGGGACGCCGAAGTGGGCGCCGGCACCATGCACCCCGAGACGTTCCTGCGCGTCCTGGGTCCGACGCCTTGGCGGGTCGCGTACGTGCAGCCGTCGCGACGCCCCGCCGATGGGCGCTACGGCGAGAACCCGAACCGGCTCTACAAGCATTACCAGTTCCAGGTGATCTTGAAGCCGTCTCCGGCGGACGTGCAGGACGTGTATCTGAAGAGCCTCGCCGCCCTCGGCATCGACCCGGCCGCCCACGACGTGCGCTTCGAGGAGGACAACTGGGAGTCGCCGACGCTCGGGGCCTGGGGCATCGGCTGGCAGGTGTTGCTCGACGGCCAGGAGATCACCCAGTTCACCTATTTCCAGCAGGCGGGCGGGATCGACCTCGCGCCGATCTCCGCCGAGATCACCTACGGCCTGGAGCGCATCACGATGTACCTCCAGGACGTGGAGGACGTGTACGAGCTGCGCTGGTCCGCCGATCGCCTGTACGCCGACGTGCGGAAGGAAGAGGAGTACGAGCTGTCGCGCTACTCCTTCGAGCTGGCCGACGTCGATCTGCACCGGCTGCTCTTCGACCGCGCCCTCGCCGAGGGCTGGCGCGTGCTGAAGGCGGGGGATCGCACGGTGCTGCCCGCTTACGACTGGTGCCTCAAGAGCTCGCACGCCTTCAACGTCCTCGACGCGCGCGGCGCCATCTCGGTGAGCCAGCGGGCGGGGATGATCCTCGGCATCCGGAAGCTGGCCTGCGCGATCGCCGAGCGCCACGTGGCGCCCGCGGAAGGGGACGCGGCGCATGCCTGACCCGGCGACCGCCGAGTTCCTCCTCGAGATCGGCTGCGAGGAGATGCCGGCGCCGTGGCTCCCCGGCCTGAGGGAGCAGCTCGCGCAGCGATTCTGCGAAGGCGCCGAGCGCGAGCACCTGAAGCCGTCGCGGGTTCACAGCGCGGGCACGCCGCGCCGGCTCGTGGTGGGCGCCGACGTGCTCCGCCGCCAGGAGGACCGCGAGGAGAAGGTCTGGGGGCCATCGCTGAAGGTCGCGCGCGATGCCGAAGGGAAATGGACGAGCGCGGCCCAGGGCTTCGCCCGCAAGAGCGGGGTCGCTCCAGAGGCGCTCGCCCAGGAGGCCAGGAACCCCGCGGCGCCGTCCGAGCTGAACCTCGTCTTCGTGAAGAAGACGGCCGGGCGCGCGTCGCTCGACGTGCTGCCCGCGCTCGTCGCCTCGCTGATGCGCTCGCTCGCGTTCCCCAAGCGGATGAGCTGGGACGCGTGGCTGGAAGACGGCAAGGGCGCCTTTCCCTTCGGCCGGCCGATCCGCTGGCTCGTGGCTCTCCTCGACGGGAAGGTCGTCCCGTTCACGATCTACGAGCTCGAGAAGGGGGCGAAGGGGCGGGCGATCGTCGACAGCAGTGATGTCAGCTTCGGGCACCGGTTCCTGCCGCGAGGAGCGGCCGGGCGTCCGCTGCGCATCCGCTCCCATGCCGACCTCGAGGCGCGTCTGGAAGAGGCCTTCGTGGTCCTCGACCCCGCGCAGCGGGAGCGCCGGATACGCGAGGGCCTCGCCGCGGCCGCGGGCACGGCGCCGAAGGAGGACCACGGCCTCGTGGACGAGTGGCGCGACCTCGTCGAGTACCCGACGGTGGTCGTGGGCCGCATCCCGGCGGAGTTTCGGGTTCTCCCGAAAGAGGTGCTGGAGACGGTCCTCGTGCACCACCAGAAGTACATCCCCCTGAGCGAGGCCGGCGCCGTCACCCGGTTCGCGGCCGTCACCAACACGGACGCGCAGTTCGCGGACGCGATGGTGCGCGGCATGGAGCGGGTGGTGGTGGCGCGCCTGCGCGATGCGGCGTTCTTCTACGGCGAAGACCGCAAGCGGCCGCTGTCCGAGCGCGTGTCCGACCTGGCCGGTGTCACCTTCCACCGGGGCCTCGGCACCTACGCCGACAAGGCGGCCCGGCTGACCCGTCTCGTCGACGCGATGGGCGCCGACCTGGGACTCCTGACCAAGCCCGAGCACGACGCGGCGCGGGAGGCGGCGCGGCTGGCCAAGGCCGACCTCACGACGCTCATGGTCCGCGAGTTTCCCGAGCTGCAGGGCGTCATGGGCGGCACCTACCTCACCGCGGAGGGCGGCCAGTGGGAGGGCGTGGCCCGGGCCGTGCGCTGGCACTATCATCCGCTCTCGGTGGAGGAAGAGGCCGCGCCGAAGGGCGCCGTCGAAGGGAGCGACGCCACCGTGTTCGGCGCGGTGTCGCTCGCCGACAAGCTCGACTCGGTCGCCGGCTACTTCGGCCTCGGCCTCGCGCCCACCGGCAGCAGCGACCCCTACGGCCTGCGCCGCGCGGCGCAGGGGGCGGTGCGCGTGCTCCTGGACTTCTGGCACGCCGGGCCCGACGAGAGGCGGCCGAGCCTGAGGCGGCTCGTCGCCGCGGCGATCGCCGGATACGAAGGCCGCCTCGAGCGACCCGCGGCGGACGTCGCCCGGGAGCTGGAGGCGTTCCTCCTCGACCGCCTCCGTTACGTGCTCGTGGCGCGCGGCTATCCGGCCGACGAGGTGGAGTCGGTCCTCGGGGCGCGCGACCCCGACGCGCTCGATGATCCCCACGAGGCCTGGCTGCGGCTGAAGGCGCTCCATCGTGTACGCTCCGAGGCCCGCGAGGACTTCGAGCACCTGGCGGTGGCTTTCAAGCGAGCCAAGAACATCCTGGGCGAACACCAGGCGGCCGCGGTCGACGCGGGCCTGCTCACCGAGGCGGCCGAGCGCGAGCTGCACGCGGCCGTCGCGCGCCTTTCCGGAGCCAACGGCGCCTACGAGGGACGGCTGCGCGCGCTCGCCGGCCTGCGGGCGCCCGTGGACCGATTCTTCGACGACGTGCTCGTGATGGCCGAGGACGAGAAGATCCGGGCCAACCGGCTCGGCCTGCTCTCCCAGGCCCTCTCCCTTTTCTACCGCATCGCGGACATTTCAAAGCTCGGAGGACAAGCGTGACCCAGTACGTCTACTTCTTCGGCGGCGGCAAGGCGGACGGCAACAAGGACATGAAGGACCTGCTCGGCGGCAAGGGCGCGGGCCTGGCGGAGATGACCAACGCCGGGCTGCCCGTCCCTCCCGGCTTCACGGTCTCCACCGCGGCCTGCAACCTCTTCGTGGAGCGCAAGGGCAGCCTGCCCGCGGAGATCGACCGCGAGATCGAGCAGGCGCTCGACCGCCTCGAGAAGCTCATGGGCAAGAAGCTCGGCGCCGCCGACGACCCGCTGCTCGTCTCGGTGCGCAGCGGCGCCAAGTTCTCCATGCCCGGGATGATGGACACGATCCTCAACCTCGGCCTCAACGACCAGTCCGTCCAGGGCCTGAAGAAGAAGACGGGCAACGGCCGCTTCGCCAAGGACTCCTATCGCCGCTTCATCCAGATGTACGGCAACGTGGTGCTCGGCATCGACAAGGACGCCTTCGAGCACGAGCTGTCGGCAGTGAAGCAAAAGAACAAGGTCAAGGCCGACGTCGACCTCGGCGAGAAGGCGCTCGACGACGTGATCGAGCGCTACAAGGCGGTAGTGAAGAAGCAGACCGGCCACGAGTTTCCGCAGGACCCGCGCGCGCAGCTTTTCGGCGCGCGCGACGCGGTCTTCAAGTCGTGGATGAACCCGCGCGCCGTGACGTATCGCAAGCTGAACGACATCCCGCACGACCTCGGCACCGCCGTGAACGTCCAGAGCATGGTCTTCGGCAACATGGGCGACAGCTCGGCGACGGGGGTCGGCTTCACGCGCAACCCCTCGACGGGCGCCAAGGAGTTCTACGGCGAGTTCCTGCAGAACGCCCAGGGCGAGGACGTGGTCGCCGGCATCCGCACCCCGCATCCGATCGCCGACCTCGAGAAGGTGATGCCGCAGGCCTACCGGCAGCTCCGCGAGATCACGACGCGCCTGGAGCGGCATTACAAGGACGTCCAGGACTTCGAGTTCACGATCCAGGACAACAAGCTGTACATGCTGCAGACCCGCAATGGCAAGCGCACGGGCGTGGCCGCCGTCCACATCGCGGTGGACCTCGTCGACGAGGGCATCCTCAAGCCGCACGAGGCGGTGGCCAAGGTCGAGCCGTCGTCGCTCGACCAGCTCCTGCACCCCATCTTCGACCCGAAGGAGCGGGCGAAGGCGGAGATCGCAGCCAAGGGCCTGCCCGCCTCGCCGGGCGCCGCCACGGGCGCGGTCGTCTTCACCGCCGACGAGGCCGTCGCCTGGAGCCAGAAGGGCAAGCGCGTCGTGCTCGTCCGCATGGAGACCGTGCCCGACGACATCCACGGCATGAGCGTGGCCCAGGGCATCCTCACCGCGACCGGGGGCACGACGAGCCACGCCGCGGTGGTCGGCCGACAGATGGGCAAGCCTTCGGTAGTGGGCTGCGGCTCGCTCCACATCGACGCCAAGGCCAAGCGGCTGAAGGTCGGCAGCCAGACGCTGAAAGAGGGAGACGCCATCTCCATCGACGGGTCGACGGGCGAGGTCATCCTGAAGGAGATGCCGACCAGCCCGTCCGAGGTGCTGCAGGTCGTGGCGGGGAAGAACGGCTGGGCGGACGACGTCCGGCGCCTCGGCGTGCGCGCCAACGCCGACATCCCGCGCGACGCCAAGGTGGCCTTCGCGTTCGGGGCGCGCGGCATCGGGCTGTGCCGGACCGAGCACATGTTCTTCGCCGAGGATCGTCTGCCCTACGTCGTGAAGATGATCCTGGCCGCCGCCCGCGGCCAGCGCGGCCTCGACGTGACCCGCCGGCTCCAGGACCGGCTCAAGGAGGCGAAGGGCCGCCAGGCGGCCGAGCTCCGCAAGGAGCTGGCCAAGCTCAAGAAGGAGTACGGCCGCGCGATGGCCGACTACCAGGGCGCACTGAAGAAGCTGTTGCCGATGCAGCGCTCGGACTTCGCCGGGCTCTTCACGGAGATGCACGGCCATCCAGTGACGATCCGCACGCTGGACCCGCCGCTGCACGAGTTCCTGCCCAAGCGCGAGGAGCTGATGGTGCAGCTCGCCACGCTGAAGGCGAAGGGGGAGTCGAAGAACAAGGCGGCCATCGCCAAGGTGTCCAGCCTCCTGCGGGCGGTGGAGGAGCTGCACGAGTTCAACCCGATGCTCGGCCACCGCGGCTGCCGCCTGGGCATCACGTACCCGGAGATCACGAAGATGCAGGCGCGGGCGATCTTCGAGGCCGCCCTCCAGGTCTCGAAGAAGGGCATCCCGGTGAAGCCCGAGGTGATGATCCCCCTCGTCGGCCACGTCGAGGAGCTGAAACGGCAGAAGAAGATCGTCCTGGAAGTGGCCCAAGAGGTGCTAGGAAACAGCAAGAAGTCACGGGCTGCGCGAGCGGCGGGATTGCTGCGCGCCTCCCCTGTGGGGAGCCGCGCCAGCGCGCCCTCACTGCGTTCGGGCGACACTTCCGACGCGAGCGCGGGGGGGGTCCTAAGGGGGGGACGCGGCGCAGCGTCCCCCCCTACACAGGAGGTCGAGTTCAAGATCGGGACGATGATCGAGGTCCCGCGCGGGGCGCTGACCGCGGACGACATCGCGCGCGAGGCCGAGTTCTTCTCCTTCGGCACCAACGACCTCACGCAGATGGGCTTCGGCCTGAGCCGCGACGATGCGGGCAAGTTCCTGAACTACTACATCGAGCACGGCCTGCTCGAGAAGGATCCCTTCGTCTCGCTCGACACCTCCGGCGTAGGGCAGCTTGTCGAGATCGGGGTCAAGAAGGGCCGGCAGACCAGCTCGGGGCTCAAGATCGGCATCTGCGGCGAGCACGGCGGCGACCCCGCGTCCATTCGCTTCTTCCACACCGCGGGGCTCGACTACGTCTCCTGCTCTCCCTACCGCGTGCCGATCGCCCGGCTGGCGGCGGCGCAGGCGCAGCTGGAGAAACCCGTCGGGGACTGAACCGCCCGCCCACGCGCCGGTTCCCCCGGGGAGACCTCATGACGATGATCGGAGCACCGGTTGGCGCGGACGTCGCAAGGCTGGCCCACGAGCGGAAGTGGCACGAGCTGAGGGACGTGCTCACGCGTATGCATCCCGCCGACGTGGCCGACGTCATCATCGAGCTGCCGAGCGAGGACGAGGGCATCGTCTTCCGGTTGCTGCCCCACGATCACGCGGCGCGGGCGTTCTCCTACCTTCCGCGGCCCCACCAGGAGGGACTCATCGGGTCGCTGTCCCGGGACGAGCTTCGCTCGATTCTGGCCGGCATGGCCCCCGACGACCGCGCCCGCCTGCTCGACGAGATGCCGGCGGAGGTCACGCGGCGGCTGGTCGAGTCTCTACCCCCGGACGTGCTGAAAGCCAGCCGCGATCTCCTCGGCTATCCCGAGAACACCGCCGGCCGGTACATGACCCCCAATTACGCCACCATCCGTCCGGAGATGACCGCGGGGGAAGCGCTCGAGCACATCCGGCGGACGGGCCAAGGCAAGGAGACGCTCAACGTCGTCTACATCGTGGACGAGAGCGGCAGGCTCATCGAGGACGTGCGGCTGGGCGCGCTCGTCCTTGCCGACCCCGGCACCCGGGTCACCGACATCAAGGACCCTGTGCTCGTCGCCATTCCCGCCACTACGCCCGTAGAGGAGGTCCTGCGCCTCTTCGAAAGGTACGACCGGAGCGCCCTGCCCGTGGTCGATGCCGACGGCAAGATGCTCGGCATCATCACGGTGGACGACGTCCTGGACATGGCCGAGCGGCAGGCCACGCGTGAGATGCAGCAGATGGGCGGATCGGAGGCACTCGACGCTCCCTACAACCAGGTGAGCTTCTGGCCGATGGTCAAGAAGCGGGGCGGGTGGCTTTCGGCCCTCTTTCTGGGCGAGATGCTGACGGCCACGGCCATGGGGTATTACGAGCGGGAGATCGCGCGCGCGGTGGTGCTGGCGCTCTTCGTCCCCCTCATCATCAGCAGCGGCGGCAACTCGGGCTCCCAGGCCGCCTCGCTGATCATCCGTGCCCTCGCCCTGAAGGAGCTGAAGCTGGGCGACTGGTGGCATGTCTTCGGTCGGGAGATCAGCGCCGGCATCGCACTTGGAACGCTTCTCGGCGCCATCGGCTTCCTCCGCATCGCCCTCTGGCAGCATCTTCATTGGAAGGACTACGGTCCCCACTACCTGCTGGTGGCGGCCACCGTCTGGGTCAGCCTGGTGGGTGTCGTCTGCTTCGGGACGCTGGCCGGAAGCATGTTGCCGTTCATCCTGCGTCGGCTGGGCTTCGACCCGGCCACCAGCTCCGCCCCGTTCGTCGCCACCCTTGTGGACGTCACCGGCCTCGTCATCTACTTCACGGTCGGGTCCCTGATCCTGAGCGGTACGCTGCTGTGAGACGCCGCCGGGGCGGCTGCTGAGCAGGCGGAGCTGATGGCCCTCATCCAGCGGCTCCCCGAGGACCTCGTCAACAAGATCGCGGCCGGGGAGGTGGTGGAGCGGCCCGCGTCGGTCGTCAAGGAGCTCGTGGAGAACGCCCTCGACGCCGGCGCGTCGACGGTGACGGTGGAGATCGAGGCCGGCGGCAAGCAGCTCATCCGCGTGCGCGACAACGGCGAAGGCATGTCGCCCGCGGATGCCGAGCGCGCCCTCGAGCGCCATGCCACCTCGAAGCTGCGCGTGCTGTCCGACCTGCACGCCGTCGCCACCCACGGCTTCCGGGGGGAGGCGCTGCCTTCCATCGCCAGCGTCTCGCAGCTCCGTCTGCGCACCCGCGAGGAGAGCTCCCCGAGCGGGACGGAGGTGGAGGTCCATCACGGCCGCCGCGTCCACGCCCGCGACGTCGGCCATCCCCGCGGAACGACGGTGGAGGTGCGGGACCTGTTCGGGTCCGTCCCCGCGCGGCGGAAGTTCCTGCGCGTCGAGCCGACCGAGACCGGCCACGTGGCGGAGGCGCTGACGCTGCTGGCGCTGGCCCGTCCCGGCACCGGCTTCGTCCTGAGCTCCGGGGGCCGCGCGCTCATCCAGGCGCCGGCGGTGGACGGCCTCGCCGCGCGCATCTACCAGCTCTTCGGCGGCGCGGCGCTCGACCGGCTCGTGCCCGTGGAGGGAGGCGCGGATTGGGTTGGGGCGCGGGGCTTCGTCTCCCGGCCGGACCGCCCCGGCTCCACCCGCGCGAACCTCCGCCTGTTCGTCAACGGCCGGCCGGTGCGGGATCGGGCGGTGGCGAAGGCGGTGGCCGAGGCCTACCGGGGGGCGGGGGCCGGGGAGTTCCGCGGGGATGCCTTTCTCTTCCTCGAGATGCCCCTCCACCTCGTCGACGTCAACGTCCATCCCGCAAAGACGGAGGTGCGCTTCGCCGAGCCGCGCACGGTGTGGGTGGCGGTCGAGCGGGCCGTTCGCGAGGCGCTCTCCGAAGGCGCCCGGGCGCAGGCGCCCCGCGCCGTTCCGGCCTCGCCGGCCCGACCGGACCCCGCCCGCATCGAAGCGGCCGTCGAGACGTTCCTCGAGCGAGGGGGGCGGGTGGCGGAGTCGCCGCGGGTGTGGAGCACCGCCGAGTCCGACGCGGCGCCCGCAGCCCTTACGACCGCGACCGCCGGCCCCCTGACGGCGCTCGGCCAGTACCGCCTCACCTACGTCGTCGCCACCGACGGCGAGGACCTGCTGCTCGTCGACCAGCACACGGCGCACGAGCGCGTACGCTTCGAAGCGTTGCAGGAGCGGGCCGAGAAGCGCGCGGCGGAGTCGCAGATGCTCCTCGCGCCGCTGGTCTTCACCCTGCCCCCGCGCCTGCGCGGGCTGATGCAGACGAGCCTGGACGCGCTCCTGTCGCTCGGTTACGACCTCGAGCCGTTCGGCGGCGACTCCGTGCGCGTGCGGGCGGTCCCGGCCCTGCTCCGGGCGGGCGACCCGGCCGCCGAGCTGCAGGCCGTGCTGGAGGACCTGACCGAGCGCGAGGGCTCGGAGTGGGCCGTGGCCGGCGTCCGCGACCGCCTGGCCGCGACGCTCGCGTGCCATTCCGCGGTCCGGGCCGGGCAGCCGCTGAACGTCGAGACGATGTCGGCCATCCTTCGCGAGCTGGGCCGCACCGCCCACCCGACGTTGTGCCCCCACGGCCGGCCGACGATTGTCCGCCTGCCCAGGGAGGATGTCACCCGGTGGTTCGGCCGGGGCGGATGGAGACGCCAGTGAAGGGCCGGAGCGGGCCCTGGCTGCTCTACGGCCTGGGACGCCTGCTCCAGGTCACGGGGCTCGTCGTCACGCTGGTCGCCGCGACGGCGTTCTTCGGCACGCCGAGCACCGTCGCGATGCTCCGCATGATGCTCGCCGGCGTACTGATCTTCGTGCCCGGATGGCTGCTCGCCCGCCGCGACCCCCGCAAGAGTTGAGGGTCAGCGCGCATGGCGCCGGGCGTACTCGCGGTAGGCTTGGAGGATGCGCCGGTGGACGGGGCCGGGCCGGCCGGACGCGACCGGCTTGCCGTCGATCGTGCGGACGGGCGCGGCCTCCTTGGTCGTGCTGGTGATGAAGACCTCGTCGGCGGCGAACAGGTCGGCCACGAGCAGGGTCTCCTCGCGGGCGGGAACGCCCACCTCGCGGCAGAGGTCGAGGATCAGGCGGCGCGTGATGCCGGACAGGATCCCGGCGGCCAGGGGAGGTGTCGCGGCCCGGCCATCCTTCACGACGAACACGTTGGAGCTGGCGCCCTCGGCCACCTCGCCGAGGTCGTTGAGCAGGATCGCTTCCGCCGCGCCCCGCGCCTGTCCCTCGCGCACGGCCAGGATGTTGTTGAGGAGGTTGTTCGACTTGATGGCCGGGTCGAGGGCCCGGGGATGATTGCGCCTGACCGACGCGATCACGACCGGGATCCCCTCGGCGTAGTCGCGCTCGGGGGGCGGCTCGAACGGCTTGACGACCATCACGAGGGTGGGTCCCTTGACGCGGTCGAACCGGTAGGAGATGTCGCCCTCGCCCCGCGTCAAGATGATGCGGATGTAGGATTCCTCGTTGCCGGCGCGAGCGAGCAGCCCGTCCAGGCGACGCGCGAAGACGTCGTCGCCGAAGGGGGCCTCGAAACCCAGGCGCGCCGCCGAGGCCCGCAGGCGCTCGAGGTGGCGGTCGAGGTGGAAGGGCCGGCCCGCGTACGTGCGCAGCGTCTCGTAGACGGCGTCCCCGAAGGTGAAGCCGTTGTCCAGCACGGAGACGCGAGCCTGCTCCGCGGGGACCACGTTCCCGTTCACGGAGGCAAACACACCCATGGTCATACCTTGAAGCGCGGCCCGCAGGTCGGAGCCGCGAGGCTAGCAGAGCGATGACGGCCACGCAAGCCATCGTGCTCGGGATCGTGCAGGGGCTGGGCGAGTTCCTGCCCATCAGCAGCTCCGGTCACCTCATCGTCGTTCCCTGGCTCCTGGGCTGGCCGGATCACGGCCTCGCCTTCGACGTCGCGCTCCACCTGGGGACGCTGGCCGCGGTGCTCTTCGCCTTCGCCGGGGACTGGGTGCGGTTCGTGTCCTCGGCGGTGCGCTGCGCCCTGCGCGGCAAGCCGTTCGCCGAGCCGGAGGCGAGGCTGCTGTGGCTGCTCGCGCTGGCATCGGTGCCGGGAGCGATCGCGGGCCTTCTGCTCAACGAGTGGGCGGAGACCACGTTCCGATCGCCCGCCCTGGTCGCCACGACGATGGCGCTGATGGGCGCCGTGCTGCTGATCGCCGACCGGCGCGCGTCGCCCGCGGGTCCGGGGGCCGAGCAGGTCACGCTGAGGGACGCCGTCCTCGTCGGCCTCGCGCAGGCGCTGGCCATCATCCCCGGCGTCTCCCGTTCCGGCTCCACGATCAGCGCCGCCCTTTTCCTGCGCTACCGGCGCGAGGAGGCCGCGCGCTTCAGCTTCCTGCTCGCCACGCCCATCACCGCGGGAGCGGCCCTGGTGAAGGTGCCCCATCTGCTGCACACGGCGGACCCGTCGGTGGTGCTGCCGGGCATGGTCACCGCCGCGGTCTTCGGCTTCCTCGCCATCCGGGTGCTGCTCGCATACGTGCGCGGCCACAACTACGTCCCCTTCGTCATCTATCGCTTCGCCTTCGCCGCCCTCGTGGTCGCGGTTCTCCTCGCGCGGAGGTAGCGGGCGATGATCCCCGTCGTCAACGCCGCCGAGATGCGCGACGCCGACCGGCACACCATCCAGGAGATCGGCCTCCCGGGTGCGGTGCTGATGGAGAGCGCCGGGGCGGCGGTGGCGCGAGCGATCGGCGAGCGCTTCCCGAGTGCGCGCCGGCCCGTGGTCCTGTGCGGCAAGGGCAACAACGGCGGCGACGGGTTCGTCGTCGCCCGGCACCTCCGGGATCTGAAGCCGTCGGTCTTCCTCCTCGGCCTGCGGGCGGAGGTCCGGGGCGACGCGCTCCTCCACCTGGGCGTCTTCGAGCGGTCGGGAGGAACAGTCCACGAGGTGGCGGACGAGGCGGCCTGGGCGGCGGCGCGGCCGACGGTCTTCGGGGCGGATCTGCTCGTCGATGCGCTGCTCGGCACCGGGCTGAAAGAGGAGCCGTCGGGCCTCGTGGGCCACGCGATCCGCGATCTCGCGCAGCGACCCGAGCCGCGGCGCTCCCCGCTCGTCGCCGTCGACATCCCCTCCGGCCTCTCCTCGGACAACGGCGAGACGCCTTGGACGGCACTGACCGCGGCCCTCACGGTGACGTTCGCGGCGCCGAAGTACGGGCACGTACTGCCGCCGGCGTGCGAGAGGGTCGGGGAGCTGGTCGTGGCCGACATCGGCATCCCGCGGCCGCTCGTAGACGGCGCGCAGCTCTGGCTCCTCGAGGCGAGCGACGCGGCGCGCGTCTTCGCGCCGCGCGAGCCGAGCGCCCACAAGGGCACCTTCGGCCACGTGCTCGTCATCGCGGGCTCGGTGGGCAAGACCGGCGCGGCCGTGCTCGCGGCCACCGCGGCCCTGCGCACGGGGGCGGGTCTCGTCACGGTGGCGACGCCGGCGCCGGCGCAGCCGATGGTCGCGGCGGCGCGCGCGGAGCTGATGACCGAGCCGCTGCCCGTCGACGCGAGCGGAGACCTCGATGCGGCCGCGGTGGCCCGCGCGCTGGCCCTCGCCAAGGATCGCGATGCGGTCGTCCTCGGGCCCGGCCTCGGCCAGGAGGCGGGCACGCGGGCGTTCGTCCGCGAGCTGGTCCGGCGGTGCCCCACGCCGCTGCTCGTGGACGCCGACGGCTTGAACGCCCTCGCGCCGTCGGCCCGGGACAAGGGCGCGACCGAGGCGCTCCGGCGCTCCGCGCCCACGGTCGTCACGCCCCATCCCGGCGAGATGGCGCGGCTCGTGTCCTCGAGCGCGTCCGAGGTGCAGCGGCGGAGGCTGGAGACCGCGCGCGCCTTCGCGATGGAGACGGGCGCGGTGGTGCTGTTGAAGGGCCAACGGACGATCGTCGCGCGCTCCGACGGCCGCGCCGCGGTGAACCCGACCGGCAATCCCGGCATGGCCACCGGGGGCACGGGGGACGTGCTGTCGGGCGTCATCGGCGCGCTCCTCGCCCGGGGGTGCGACGCGTGGACGGCGTCCACCGCCGGCGCCTACCTGCACGGTCTCGCGGGCGACGAAGCCGCGGCGCGACTCGGCCAGGAGTCGCTCCTGGCCGGCGACGTCGTATCGTACCTGTCCCGCGCCTTCCGGGCCCTCGAGCGCGCGCGTGCGTGAGACGCTGACGCGATCGGAGGCGGAGACGGAGGCGCTCGCGGCCGAGCTGGCCGCCGCGTTCCGCGGGGGTGAGATCGTCCTGCTTTCGGGTGAGCTGGGGGCGGGGAAGACCGTCTTCGTGCGCGGCCTGGCCCGCGGCGTGGGCGCGGATCCGGAAGAGGTGGCGAGCCCCACCTTCGTCCTGCTCACGCGCTATCCCGGGCGGCTCATGCTGCATCACGCGGACCTCTACCGGCTCGCGGGCGGAGGCGACGACCTTGAGCTGGGCCTGGAGGAGCTGCCGGGCCCGCGCGGCGTCCTC
>WNFB01008420.1_pt1 | contig 14511 bp, 13 predicted proteins | sample 5400501 | NCBI WGS metagenome assembly WNFB01 (sample SAMN13153341, study PRJNA577476) | soil metagenome | isolation source: 200 cm saprolite under Douglas fir tree site 2 hole 1 | place: USA:California | collected 2015-04-18
CAAAGAAAAAGCCGACCGCGACCGGTCGCTTGCCCTCTTGCATCAACTTGCGTGTCACATTGTCGATCGCCGCCAGATGGTCGGCATCGATCGCGTGACGAAGTCCAAGGCTGTACGCCAGCACCGCGGTCCCAATCAGGACCGGCTGATGGACGAACGCAATCAGTGCCCAGATCCAGGCCGCCAGATTGGCGAAAATGAGAATGGCATAAATTGCAACGATCCGACCGCGAAAGCCGAGCCATTCGGGTTCGGCATTCCTGGTCGGAAAGATCGATTTCACAAGCGCGGCCATCGCGGCCCCTCCCTCTGCGAGACACTTTCCGTTCATGTCACCGCAGCGAAAGACCGCCCCATGCGCGCGCACCGCACGCCGGAAGGATGACGTGTCCGGGCCGGTCTCCTGGCTTGCGGGTCATAACCCCTCCTCGCCTTCCCGGGCTTTGTCTGAAAAGCCCAGTGGCATACCGAAGAAGGACTCACCGCCTACAGTTGCGGGCGCAGCTTCGGATTTGGCCTGCCACGAACGAAGGCAAACCGCACCGAATTCCCTTTGCTGATCGATGTGACCAACATCCCAAACGCGGGCACTGCAAACCAACCCGCGTTTCTTGTCAAGGCGCGAAAACAAAAGGGGCTTCCGCGCGGTCCTGCTTCAGGTGCCCGCTCACAACTTCTTACAGTTCGAACGCCAACAGCGTTCGGTTACACTGATGACGCGCCAGTTGCCGGTGTAAGGTCGAATAGTGTGGAGCAAGACAATGCCGCGGCGGTTCGCTCGGTTCACAGTTGGATTTGCAATGTTGTGGTGTTTTCCACGCAAAGCCAAAGTCGTGATGACCTCTATGTGAGTTCACACCCGCGACCGGCCCGGCGATATACGGAGGGTTGTGACGCCGGGATTGCTGCCCATGTATGATGACCGTGTACGTGTATATGTCATTTGGGATCGAAAAATTGATACCGAAAATTCTCGCCATCGTCGGTTGTCTTGCCAGCGCGGGGCCGGCCTTTGCGCAAGACGACATCAAAAGCGATCTCACGACCGCGCCGGCGCAGCTTACCCTGCAGGTCACGACCGACCCCGTTGACGGACAATGCCGTCGCGTCGAGACGTCAGACCCCGCATCCCTGATGCCGCTGTCCTTGCACAGGACTTTCCACGATGATTTCGACGAGCACCCATTGTCGAAGGGAAAGTGGGAGCCGCACTACGCCGGGGGCGCCGCCTGGCCGCAAGCGCGCTACTGGGGAGGAGATGGCTCCGACTTCAAACGGAAAACCTCGTATAACGGTGAACAGCAGATCTATGTGGATCCACGCTATGGCGGCCGGGCAGAAATACCGCTGGGGCTCGACCCGTTCAAAATTCATGATGGCGTGCTCTCGATCGTTGCAAGCCGCACGCCTCCGGCACTGAAGGCCGTACTCTTCAACAACGAATACGTGTCCGGCATCCTGACCACTCAAAGTTCATTTTCGCAAAAGTACGGATATTTCGAGATCCGGGCGAAGATACCGGTCGGGACCGGGGTATGGCCAGCGTTCTGGATGCTCGCAAATGATGGCGGCTGGCCGCCCGAACTCGACGTGATGGAAGGACGCGGGCAGCGGCCCGGCGATCTCGTGATGACGACGCATTGGCGGAATCGGACCACCGGATTGGTGCAATCCTGCGGCTTCGATTTCTCGAGACCGGACGCTTCGGCCGATTTCCATGACTACGGCGTGCTGTGGACGCGGGACCGCGTGGTCTATTTCATCGACAGGAAGCCGGTGTCGGATATCAAGGTCCCGATCGGCTTCGACGATCCCATGTACATGATCGTGAACCTTGCGATGGGCGCGAAATACTTCCAGGGCGTCGGATTCGTCGACGGCGAATCTCCCGATACCGTCGCATTCGAGATCGACAGGATTTCGGCTTATCAAATTGATTCTTATTAGAGCGTTTTCAAGCGAAGTGGAGACCGGTTCGCGTCAAGAAAACGCGTCAGCATAGGCCCGATAGAGAAAGCCTGACAGGAGCAGTCGATGTTCGGTACATTCTCGCGCCGGCATTTTGCCAAGCTTGCCGGCCTTTCCGCCTTCGCGATGGCGGCGACGCCCGCGAAGCCAGAGGACAGTGAGACAAAACCGGCACCCGACCGGCACGCCCCTGCCAGTTTTCCGGGCGGCTTTCTATGGGGCACGGCCACATCAGCGTATCAGATCGAAGGCGCGGTCGACGAAGACGGCCGCGGCCGCTCGATCTGGGACACGTTCTCCCACACGCCAGGCAAGATCGAGGATCACAGCAACGCCGACCGCGCCAACGACCACTATCATCGCTACAAGGAAGACGTCGGCCTGATTAGGGAACTGGGGGTCAAGGCGTATCGTTTTTCGATCGCGTGGCCGCGGGTATTTCCGCAAGGAACGGGCGCGCCTAATCCCAAGGGTCTCGACTTCTACGATCGCCTGCTCGATGAGCTTCTGAAGCATGGCATCGAACCGTTCGCAACGCTGTATCATTGGGATTTGCCGCAAGCGCTGCAGGACCGGGTTGGCGGATGGCAATCCAGCGACACCTCCAAGGCGTTTGCGGATTACGCAGGCTATGTGGCGGAACGTCTGACCGATCGCGTCAAAAACATTTTCACGCTCAACGAAGCCGGAAGATTCCTGAACTTCGGTTATGGATGGGGCATTGACGCCCCCGGTCTCAAACTGCCGCCAGCCGAACTGAACCAGGCCCGTCACCACGTCGTATTGGCGCACGGTCTGGCGGTACAGGCGATCCGCGCCCATGGACGCGCGGGGACCAAGGTCGGCCCGGCGGAAAATATCGCGGCCTGCCTGCCGGCGATCGATACGCCCGAGAACGTTCGCGCGGCCGAGATCGCCACGCGCGAATTGAACGCGGGATTCCTGGGCGTGATCCTGGAGGGCAAATACACCGACGGATTTTTGCAATATGCCGGCGCCAATGCTCCCAAATTTACCGCCGACGAGCTGAAGATCATTTCCTCGCCGAACGATTTCGTCGGCCTGAACATCTACGCGCCGCAATTTTACGTGGTCGCAGCCGACCGCGCGCCTGGCTTCAAGGTTCTGCCCTTCCCCGCCTCGTTTCCGCACATGAATTCCGAGTGGCTCAGGGTTGGCCCGGAGACCATCTATTGGGCGCCGCGGCTGGCAGCAAAAGTCTGGAACATCGATACGATCTACATCAGCGAGAACGGCACCTCTTCGGCCGATAATCTGGCGGCCGACGGCAACGTCTACGACCTCGATCGCATCATGTACCTGCGCAACTATTTGACGCAATTGCAGCGCGCGACCTCCGAGGGCGTGCCGGTTCGCGGCTATTTCCTGTGGAGCCTGATGGATAATTTCGAGTGGATTTTTGGCTTCGAAAAGCGTTTTGGGCTCTACCGCGTGGACTTCGAGACGCAGCGCCGGGTGGCAAAGCTCAGCGCGTCATTCTATCGCGACGTCGTCGCGCGCAATGCGATCGGGGCTTGAATGAAAGTGGTCGTTCGACATTAGAAACGGCGCCGGAATCCTCGCGATCGGGATCCCAGTCTAAGTTTTGATAAACTGCTTACATTTCGAACGCCGACCGCGCTCGGTTACACTAATGACCTGCCGGTTACCGGTGTAAGGTTGAACATTGCGGAGTAAAACAATGGCGCGCCGGTTGCCCTGTTCGCGGTCTGGTTGGCGTTGCTCTGCTGTTTCCACGCAAGTCCGTCTTTTTCGCTGGAGGCCGCCGAGGGACCGGATGGCGTGGTTTGGACGGCGATCATCCCCGATGCCTTCCCGCGATATGTCGACACCTGGCGCATGAGATCCGATGGAACCTATCGCGAGGACGGGCGAGGTGTTGTGAAGGGCACGGCCATTCAAGAAACGCTGTCGGGACGCTGGACGGTTGAAGGGGCCCGCATGATTCTTCGGCAACAGGGCCAGCCGTTCGTGTTCGACGGCGTGGTCTTGGGAGGCATCTATGCCGGAACGCCTTATTTCAACGGTCGTGCTGCTTCCCGGTTTTGCGCCGCCAAGGGTGAAAGGCCGCCCGAACGGTGCAGTACGGGGCCCGGAGTAGCGATGACTGCCACGCAGTAGTCCCAACGACGAGAGCTGGTTCGCCTTTTTGACTTATTGCAAGCCAGCCATCACACCAAAGCCCTCATATTCGGTGTTGCCTGCACCCGGAGATCAGACCGTCGCGGGCGCCGCCGGACGGCGCAATGCCTCCGTCACCGAATAGAGCGCCACGACGATCACGTTCGGAATCCAGGAGGCATAAGCGAGCCATACCGACATCGCCGAATAGCTCGGGTATCCCAGCGCGAACCCGAGCGGAATTTGCAGCCGCAAGGTCACCGCGCCGAAGGTCATCGCGTAGCTGAAGCGCATCAACAGACGATGGAGCGCGAATTGGCGCTGCACGGCGGCGCGCCAGGCGCCAAGCGTCGTACCGACCCACAGCACCGCCAGGATGCCGAAGCCAAGTCCCGCGACCGGGCCGCCGGACGCTGAGGGCGAAGTGGCCAGCCCCCCAGTACCGGCAACCACGCAGGCTGCGACATAGACTCGCCCCGACCAGAATCAACGTCGAGCCAGCCGTCGACGAGCGCGCCGTAGTAGCGAAGCGAATAAAGAGCCACGGCCGCGGCCAGAATAGCCATCATTACGAGGCCGGACCGCGCCAGATACTTCCCAACCATGAGTTTACACGCTATGATCTTAACAGTGTTCAATTAGGTTTAGGCTCGATTTGAACAGTGTCAAGATGGAACCTGGCCGGCGCAAGGCGAAGAAGCCGACCAGGAAGACCTATCATCACGGCGACCTGCGCCGTCAGCTCATCGCCGCGGCGGAGCGGATTATCGTGGAGCGCGGCGTGGAGGGTTTCACGCTGCGCGAGGCGGCGCGCCGCGTCGGTGTTTCGCCCGCCGCCCCATCGCACCATTTCAAGGACGCCAAGGGGCTGCTTACGGAAGTGGCGCTGCTCGGCTTTCGCGACTTCGGCGAAGCACTGGCGGCAGCCGATAAGCGGGGCGGCGAGGATCCCATGCGACGGCTCTACGAGCAGGGCACCGCTTATGTACGGTTCGCGCTCAGATATCCGGCGCGTTTCCAGCTCATGTTCCGAATCGATAAGCATGACCACACCAATGCCGAATTCGTGCGCGTCTCGCAGGCGTCCTTTCGCATACTCGAAGACACAATCCGCGCCGCCACCGGCACTTCACCGGATCGGGAACTGAGCCCTGACGGGCGGGGGTTGCTGATGGCCGTCTGGTCGATGGTGCATGGGTACTGCCATCTCGCGTTTGGCGGCGAGCTCAGCAATCCCGCGCGCGGGGGTGGCGGTAAGAACGTGATCCTTGAGTCCCTTTTGCCGCTGATGCTCAAACATCTGCCATCGCCGTTCAGGAAATGACATCTTCGCAGTGTTGATCGGCGGCTTGCCGCTCATTGCCCCTGCCGCGGCCGGTTCAAGCGCCAGGTTCTTCGACAGATGAATGGCGACGAACACGCTGACCGCAAATGCAAAACGGCGCATGAGACCGGCGGCAAAGCCGGCCGGCATGCTATCGATCCAATTCTATATTGACAGATGAGTTTGCTATTACCAAAGTCCCTCCGATGCGTGAAATGCCGCGCAGTCTGATCCGCCGCAGAGCGGACAAAGGGAGAGAAACGATGGAGCCACACCTTTTGGCCTGCAGCATCCTCGTCGGGCACCTATATGACGACCGCCTCCTACTGGAACATGGACGACAACACCCGCGCATGGTCGAAAAAATTCTTCGCCAAGACTGGCGTCATGCCGACAATGATCCACACCGGCGTCTACGGCTCGGTGCTGCATTATCTCAAGGCGATCCGGGTGGCGGGTACCGACGATCCGGCACAGGTGATGGCAAAAATGCGCGAACTGCCGATCGAGGATATCTTCGTGCATGGAGGCACGCTGCGCGCGGACGGCCGCGTCATCCGCGACATGTATCTCGCCCGCGTCAAGCAGCCCTCGGAATCCAAGGAACCCTGGGATTACCTCGACATCGTCAAGACCGTCAAAGGCGAAGACGCGTATCGGCCGGTGTCGGAATCCAAATGTCCGCTTCTGAAGAAGTAAGGGATCCCGCGTGGCAGACCGTGAACCCAATGGCGTGGATGCCTTTTACGAATGCGACGCGCTGATCGTCGGCTCCGGCGCCGCCGGCATGTCGGCGGCGGTTACCGCCGGTCACCACGGCCTCAATGTCTTGATCGTCGAGAAGGAATCCTGTTTCGGCGGGACCACGGCGCGCTCCGGCGGCTGGCTCTGGATTCCCGGAACGTCGCTGGCGCGTCAATGGGGGATCGTCGAACAGCCGGATCAAGCGCGCAGCTATCTGCGGCACGAAGCGGGTAACAGTTTTGACGCGGCGCGGGTCGATGCCTTTCTGAGCGCCGGACCGGAGGCCGTCGACTTCTTTACCTCGCAGACCTCCCTGCGTTTCGACATGCCATTGGTGTTTCCCGACTATCATGCGGAAGCACCCGGCGGAACGCAGGGCGGCCGCTCGATGGTGACGCGGCCCTTCGACGGGCGCGAGCTCGGCCCGCACATCAAAAATCTCGGCGCGGCGCTGCCGGAATTGACCGTGTTCGGCATGATGCTGGGGTCGGGCAAGGAGATCGTCCACTTCATGCGGGCAACCAGATCGCTGGCCTCGGCGCTCTATGTCGCCAAGCGACTGTCCCGGCATCTCATGGACGTCATGCGCCACGGTCGCGGCATGACGCTCACCAACGGCAATGCGCTGGCCGGACGTCTTGCGAAATCCGCGTTCGATTTGAAGATACCCTTGTGGCTGTCGTCCCCGGTCCGCGAACTGATTGTCGAGAACGGCGCGGTGCGCGGCGCGATGGTCGAACGGGAGGGGCGCCCGGTTCGCGTTCATGCCAAACGTGGTGTCATCCTGGCCTGCGGCGGCTTCCCGCGTGATGTCACCAGGCGCAAGGCGATGTTTCCGCATGCCCCGACCGGCATCGAGCATTATTCGCCGGCGCCGACAGGCAACACCGGCGATGGCCTGCGCATGGCCGAGGCCATTGGCGGGCGGGTAGAAGATACACTCCCGAATGCCGCGGCATGGGTGCCGGTATCGGTCACGACGCGGAAAGACGGATCGAGCGGTATCATGCCCCATTTCATCGATCGCGCGAAACCCGGCGTGATCGCCGTCTTGCGCAATGGCGCGCGCTTTGCGAACGAGGGCAACTCCTATCACGACTTCGTTCAGGAGATGATGAAGGCGGCAAAACCGGGCGAGGAGATCGCCGCCTTCCTGATCTGCGATCATCGAACCCTGCGCAAATACGGTCTGGGATGCGTGCCGCCGTTTCCGATGCCGATCGGTCGCCATCTCGGCACCGGCTATCTGATGCGCGGCGGCACGCTCAAAGCCCTTGCGGCCCGGGCCGGGATCGATGCCGGCGGGCTCGAGGCGACCGTCACGCAGTTCAATGCATCGGCGGCGGGCGGACAGGATCCCGCTTTCGGCAAGGGGTCGCGCGCCTATAACCGGTTTCAGGGCGATGCACTGCATGGACCGAACCCCTGCATCGCCCCCATCGTGCGCGGACCCTTTTACGCGATCAAAATGGTGATCGGCGATCTCGGCACCTATGCCGGGATCAGGACCGACGAGAACGCCCGCGCACTTGATGCCACCGATCATGCGATCGAAGGGCTCTATGCCGCCGGCAACGACATGGCGAGCATCATGGGCGGCAACTATCCCGGCGCCGGCATCACGCTCGGGCCCGCACTGACTTTCGGCTATATCGCCGGCCGGCATATTTCAGGTGGCGCTATCCCGGCATCGAAGCCGTGAAAAGCCGCGGCATCCAGTCGATCGAAGTCGGGGGCCGGTTGCTGCGTGCGCTGACCCGAATCGGCGAGCCGATGATGCTGCGCGATCTTGCCCGCGAAGCAGGAATGACGCCCGCCAAGGCCCACCCCTATCTGGTGAGCTTTTCGCGCCTTGGCCTGATCGAGCGCAACGAGGTAACCGGACGCTATGAGGTCGGCGCGCTCGCTCTCGAACTCGGCCTTGTCGGCTTGCGCCGTCTATCGGCGGTCAGGGTGGCCGAACCAAAGATCGCGGCGCTTGCGAACGACGTCAAACACACCGTCTCGCTGACGGTGTGGGGCACGCATGGCCCGACTGTGGTCAGGCTCGAGGAACCCGACCATCCCGTTCACATCATGATGCGCGTGGGATCCGTGATGGGAATGCTGGAGACGGCGACAGGTCGAATCTTTACGGCATTCCTTCCGCAAAAAGTGGCGATGGCCGCGCTGAAGTCGGGTCTCGATCATTTCGGGGTCGGTTACAACAGCAAGCGAGCGATAACCGGTCCCGGCATCGACAAGATGCTTGCCGATATCCGTGCACGACATCTGGCACGCGCGGTCGGCGATCCGCTACCCGGAATCAATGTCTTCGCGGCACCGGTGTTCGATCATGAAGGCGCCGCCGTGCTGTCGGTGACGGCGATGGGTCCCGAGAGTTCGTTCGACGCACGCTGGACCAGCGCTATCGCAAAAGCGCTGCTCGATTGCACCAACGATATCTCGAGGCGGCTGGGATTTGCGGCCTCAACCCGGAAATAGCGCCTCTGCCGGATATCAGGAAACCCCGTCTCGTCGCCGCCCTGCAGGTCAGCCCCTTCCCGCTCTTTCACGTGAAAAAGGCCTGGTGGAAATCAATCATATTTCGCCGCGTGCCGCAGAGGCATCGGGGCTTTGATCCCAGCCGGTAGCTTCTCGCCGATCGTCTCGGCCACCACCGGTTCAAGCGCCCGGTTCCTTGACAGATGATTGCCGAAGAACACGCCGACCATGATGATCATCACCGCACCATAAAAACCAAACAGGCTGCCGACAAATTTCCAGTAAAATCGACGGTCCGCGGGGCTAAGATTCTCGGTCAGTCGGCGCATGTGCGGCTCCTCATGGACGAACGCAAAGCCAGGATAAACTGCACCCAATGGAAGGCCCTGTGATCGGCTTCACACACCCGAAATCGTGATCCGGCGTCCGATTCCGATCAAAATATTGGGGAGACCGGGACCGATCGTGGCTATGATTTGCCGGACACATCGGATTCGAAAATCATCGGGCGACGCGCGGGATCAACTCGAATGACCGGCTCTGAGCTAAAACAAATTCGCAAGGATCTCGGTCATGCGATCGGCAGAAGCCTTTCCGCCGCCGACATGGCAAAGCTGTGTGGCCTTGCGCCTGGCGCTGTGTGGCCTTGCGCCTGGCGACGGCCCCGACACGATACGCAAATGGGAAGTCAAAGGCCCCAGCGGGCCGGCGGCCGAGCTGCTTCGCATATTGGCGATGGCGAGCGATCGATATCCGATCCTGGAAAACTTCAACGTCTTCGACCGCTTCAATATCGACGAGAAGGATCGCCCCGCGCGCAGAGAGGCTTTCCGCGAGAACATGCGCGACGAGGTCCGGCGCCGGCTGGGCTGATCGGCACCGCGTCGGGAACCCGGCACTGCGGTTCCTCGCATGCCGTGCGAATCATCTGCACTTCGCGGTTCGCGCGGCGCTCCGCTGCGCAATGTCTTACGATCCTTCCGAATTGCATGCGTGGGATGCATCAGGAACGAAGTAAGCCTTCTTAAGGTGCACATACGCCAGATCCAGGTGCGGAAGCCCCAAAAATTAAGGTCTGATTCAGGTTCCATTAGGATTCCATTAGTCACGGGAAATTGTAGTTCCATCAATAGGTTGGAACTTTCTGACTGTGACCTATGGGTGACAGCATTTTGTGCAAAACCTGTCTATCTCCCGCCATGGATGGGGCCGGTACACGGCGCCTAGAAAATGATCGTTGGAGATTAAGACTGATGAAGAAGTTTCTACTTGGTACTGTGGCCCTCGTCGCGCTCGGCGCGGCCGCGCCAGCAATGGCAGCCGATCTTGCGGCTCGCCCCTACACCAAGGCTCCGGCCTACGCCGCGCCGATCTACAACTGGACCGGCTTCTACATCGGCGGCCACGTCGGCGGCGCGTTCGCTGGCAACAACAGCCTGATCGGCAATGATGGCCGCTTCCTCGGCGGCGTGCAGGGCGGATTCGATTATCAGTTCGCCCAGAGCTGGGTTGTCGGCGTCGAAGCCCAGTACAGCTGGCTGAGCAACAACAACAACGGCGTGGTGTTCCCGGGCGGCGTGCTGGTAACCTCCAAGAACGATCAGCTTGGATCGGTCACCGGCCGGCTTGGCTACACCTGGGGCCCGGCGTTGCTTTACGCCAAGGGCGGTTATGCCTGGAAGGACGGTAACAACCTCAACGTAACCACGGGCGGCGTGCCGGTGGCTTTCACCACCAATGGCAATCATCGTGACGGCTACACCGTTGGTGCCGGCCTCGAATACATGTTCGCCCCCAGCTGGTCCGCCAAGGTCGAATACCAGTATTACAATTTCGGCAGCACCACGTTCACGACCGGTCCCGCCGTCATTGTGGGCACCCGGTTCCGCGACGACGAGCATACCGTCAAGGCTGGCATCAACTATCGCTTCAACTGGGGTGGCCCGGTGGTCGCGAAGTACTGATCCGCAACGGATTGAAAAAAGTCTCGGAAAGGCCGGCCTCGCGCCGGCCTTTTTGCTTTCGGCGCGCAAAATTTGCGCGGATCCTGCAAAAGTTCCCGATTTTGTTAACTTGGTAACGCGATACTGCCGCTCGAATTCATCTTGGGGATGAAGCGAGCGCGAGGCAGAAAGCATGGCGTTACGATCAACGATGGGCAAATTGCGGGGCCTTGGCTTCCGGCGCCCGAAATGGGGCGTCAGGGGTAGTCTGTTCGCCGCCTTCGCTGTGATCGCGGGCATGGCCATCGTGATCAGCGCCGGCGCCGGCATGGTGCTGGGACATCTTGGCGGGTCGATGCTCGATCTGAGCGGACGGGACATTCCCCGTCTTGCCGCCAGCCTGCAATTGGCGGCGCAGAGCGCAAGCCTTGCCAGCCAGGGACCGGCACTGCTGGCCTCGGGCAGCGAAGAGGCGCTGAACGAACGCGCCAGGAAAATGAAGGAGACCCAGCACGACGCGGTCGACAAGCTCGGCCAGATCACCGAGCTCGGAGCCGACAAGACCGTCGTCGCCGCACTCGGTGAAACCGTCAAAAGCATCGACGACACCATCAAAAGCCTGGGCGCGGCGGCCACCGAACGGCTCAGAATAGCTGCCCAGCGCGAGAAGCAATACGATGCCCTGCGCAAGGCCCAGACGGCTTTCGCCGCCGCCGCGGGTCCCGCGATGATCGATGCGCAAACCAGGATCAGGGCAATCCTCGGGTCCGCCAATCTTCTCTCGCAGGACGATGCCATCGAAGCAGCGCAAGCGATCGAGCAACTTGGCAACGTCATCGCCAGCACCAATCTGTTGGCCTTGCATATGATGGCGGCGCTCTCGGCAACCAACGGCGACGCGCTCGAACAGGTCGAGAAGGCGTTCAAGGCCGCATATCCGAACATCAAATCCAACCTCGATAGCTTGACCAAAAATAACGACACCGCCGCCCTCAAGGACGCCGCGCTGAAATTGCTGGCATTCGGCGACGGCAAGACCAGCGTCTTCAAGACCAGGCAGAAGGAACTCGACGCCGACGATTATGGCCAGCTCATTCTGGACGAAACCCGCAAGCTCAATGTCGGCCTCGGCATCAGCGTGAAGCAACTCGTCGATGGCGTGCAGACCGAGACCGACGCCTCGACCTGGCAGGCGCGCCGGGAGATTTCGTTCGCGACCGTGGTCATGCTTGCGCTCGGCGGCCTCACTTTCATCGGATCCGTGCTGTTCGTCTGGCTCTATGTCGGCCGCAACATCCTGCGGCGGATCGGCAATCTGCAACGCTCGATGCAGCTTTTGTCGGGCGGTGATCTCGATACGGAAATTCATCGCAGCCGCCAGCGCGACGAGATCGCGGCGATGGCGAATTCGCTGGAGATCTTTCGCGGGAGCATGATCGAGGCGCGCGCGCTGAGCACCGAGCAGGACAAGGATCGCATCGTCAAGGCCGAACGCGCCTCCCGCATGGAGACCCGGATTGTCGAATTCGAAGCAACCGTCCGCGCCGCGCTGGATGGCCTGCAGACATCAGCCGATTCCATGCAGACCACGGCGCAGCGCATGTCGGCCACTGCCGACCAGTCCAGTGCGCTGGTGAGCGCGGTGGCGTCCGCCGCCGAGGAAACCTCGGCCAACGTGCAGACGGTATCCTCGGGCACGGAGGAATTATCGTCATCGATCACCGAAATCGGCCGCCAGGTAATCACGTCGGCGGAGATCGCCCGCAAGGCGGTCGATGAAGCCGGCCAGACCGACGCCACCATGCAGGGTCTCGCCGAGAACGCCAGCCGCATCAGCGTCGTGGTCGACCTGATCCAGGTGATCGCCTCGCAGACCAATCTGCTCGCGCTCAACGCCACCATTGAAGCCGCGCGCGCCGGCGATGCCGGCCGCGGCTTCGCGGTGGTGGCCTCCGAGGTGAAGAGCCTCGCCAACCAGACCGCGAAGGCCACCGACGAAATTCGCGCGCAGATCGCCAGCATGCAGCAGGTGACGACAACAGCCGTCAACGCGATCCGCAACATCGGCAATACCATCGGCGAAATCAACGAGGTGACCACCGCGATCGCCGCCGCCGTCGAAGAACAGGGTACCGCGACGCGCGAGATCGCCCGCAACATCCAGCATGCCGCCGGCGGCACGTCCGAGGTTTCCAGCAACATCGTCGGCGTCTCTACCGCCTCGGCCGAAGCGGGCTCGGCTGCCGGCGAGGTGCTGAGCGCGTCCGGCGCGCTCCGCCGCGAAACCGACGTCCTGCGTTCGGAGATCGACGCGTTCCTCTCCAACATCCGGGCGGCGTAGACAGACTTGGTCACTCCGGGATGGTGCGGTAGCACCAGACCTCAGATGCGCAATTGCGCATCGGGGAATCCTTGGATTCCGGGTTCGCGCTGGCGCGCGCCCCGGAATGACGGCCATGCACCGCCTCCCCGGTGTTTTGCCAAAATCGCAATTGTTTTCGGCTGGCGCCGCGCCGATTGTGCGGCTAAGCCGATAATGACAATTTTTTTGCGATATCAAACCATGCATTCGAAAACAGACACCGTTCAGTCCTCGGCCGAGGCCCTGCGCTACCCCTGGGAACATCATCCCGGCCCCGACCAGGTGGTCGAGGTGATGCCCGGCGTGTTGTGGGTCCGCCTCGCGCTGCCGTTCCGGCTCAACCACGTCAACATCTATCTGCTCGCCGACGGCGACGGCTGGGCGATGGTGGATTCCGGCTTCGGCAACGAAGAATCGATCGCGGCCTGGACCGCGCTGTTCGAAGGTCCGCTGGCCCACGTCAAGATCACGCGGCTGATCGTGACCCATTCGCATCCCGACCACGTCGGCCTCGCCGGATGGATCGTCGAACGTTTCAACTGCCCGCTCTATATGTCGCAGGTGGAATATCTGCAGTCGGTCTACCATCAGAACCGCGGCACCGAAGAGCGCAAGATGGCGCAACGCCTGTTCTTCCGGCGCCACGGCATGGATGAAAGCCTGACCGACAAATTGCTCGGCCGTGGCCAGGATTATTTGAAGCGGGTTTCGATCCTGCCGCCGTCCTATCGCCGGATCTCGCATGGCGACGAAATTTCCATCGGCGCAAGGCGCTTCAAGGTCATCACCGGCGGCGGTCATGCGCTCGATCAGGTGATGCTGTATTGCGCCGCCGACAAACTGTTCTTGTCGGCCGATCAGGTGCTGAGCAAGATTTCGCCCAACGTCAGCGTTTGGGCGGTCGAGCCCGACCAGAACTCGCTCGGCGAATATCTGGCGTCGCTGGCGAGCCTCACCACCACACTTCCTTACGACCTGCTGGTGCTGCCCGGCCACGGCGTGCCGTTTTACGGATTGAAGACGCGTATCAAGCAACTGGCCGACCATCACGAGGACCGCTGCCGGCTGATTGCCGATGCCTGCCGGGAAATTACCAGGACATCCAAGGAACTGGTGCCGGTGGTGTTCCACAAGCACGTGCTGGACGTGCATCAGATGGGCTTTGCCGCCGGCGAGTTGATCGCCCATGTCAATTACATGCTGGTCGAGGGGCGTCTGACCGCCAAGGAAAACGACGGCGTGCTGCATTTCAGGACCACCTGATTTTTTCAGGACCACCTGATTTTTTGTGAGCGAGCCGTCGTTCGCGTTGGGCAATGATGACTCTGCCACACCCTCAGCCGTCGTCGCCCGCGAAGGCGGGCGATCCAGTATTCCGAGGCGCCACTGATAGAGCCGAGAAGCCGCGGCGTACTGGATACTCCGCTTTCGCGGAGTATGACGGCTGAGGGTGTGGCGCGTTCGTACTTTGCGACAGATTCAATTTTCAAAGAGCCAATTGTAGAACCGTCATTGCGAGCGAAGCGAAGCAATCCATGGCCGCA
>WNFB01003143.1_pt1 | contig 14505 bp, 9 predicted proteins | sample 5400501 | NCBI WGS metagenome assembly WNFB01 (sample SAMN13153341, study PRJNA577476) | soil metagenome | isolation source: 200 cm saprolite under Douglas fir tree site 2 hole 1 | place: USA:California | collected 2015-04-18
GTTCCTGAGTGAACTGTGCTTTCCACTGTAACTCCGAAATGAAATGTGCGTGAAATGATCGAATCTTCTATCTCAACGCTGAAAAAATCCACTGTAACTCCGAAAAAGTAACCTGCCGGTTGTACACGAAAAGCAGCTGAAGCAACTATTACGAAAGATGATCACGAATGAAGCTCAAAACCTGACCTTTCGGAAAACTAATACCGATCAACACGCTTTTTGAGTAGAAGGTGGTTCATTCAGACAGGTGTGTTGGCGCCTGTTTCGTTGATTCTATTTCTTGCCTGTTCTTCGACTCCACTAAACCAGGGCAAGATCAGAAATCGCCCTGGACATGCGTATTATTCAATTGACAAATCTCATGACTGACTGTATGATGGGCTTTGAGATTGTTGGGTATATTTGATCATTAAGTAATTGAGATGAACTAAATATACGGTAAGATCAAATAGATCATATGCAATTTATAGATAATCTCTCTGTAAAGTCTCCATATAGAGATCTATTCATGAGTCCTTTTCTGGCTTCTACATTGCCGTCATAGGTACAAGCAACACCCTCTCAGATGAGTGGGCTTAGGTGAGGAAGGTAACGATGGATCAAGACCAATTCTACGCTCAGATTAGGCAGGGACCCGTGTTTTTACTCCTTGGGCAGCATTATCTGCGGCAAGAATCAGGGAGTGACCCATTTCTCTTAGAGATAGTACATAAATTTGGCTCGAATGATCAGCCCGTCACCGGATATGATCACCTACTTTCCCTTTTTCAAGGGAAGCCACAAAGCGATCTCGATGCCGCCCTTGCCTGGATGCATAGGCGAAGCGATCACATAGCAATCCCATTGTGGTTAAAGATAGTAGCAGATCTCTCCTGGAATGGCGTTTATACGTCGGCCATTGATACGGTCTGGCCGAAAGCCTTCCAATCTGATTGGCGGACGTTGCAACCTCTGCTGGATAGTGATTATGAGCCTAGCAATCCGAGGAATCGTTTGCAATTGCTCTGTACCTATCTCTTCGGATGCGTTAATAGAATGGAGGACCCTGAACGCCCTCCGCTCACAGCCCGCGAACTTGCAAGACGCAAACGAGAGGCCCTCTCTTTTCTCGGGCGTCTTCCAGAGATTCTTACTCCTTTTGGCACTCTACTACTTGAAGGATATGCTGGAAGGCACGACTGGCTAACCATCGACGATCTGCTTTCTGTCATTGATGAGCTGAATGTGGGCCAAACTCACCTCTTTAGCGCAGTGGGTGGTCTAGCAGAAGACCTACGACAGCATTCCTTCGCCAGCGATTTAGTGAAAGAAGGCAAACTGGTGCTCCATCAGGAAAGCCTGGCCGATTGCCTACTACGAGGTGAAGAAGGAGGCTATCTTCACCTGGGTGAGCGCCCGGCAGAGGAAGGAAATGGACACCGTATTCAAATTGATAGGGAGAAGGTCGTTACCCTGACCGTTCCACCAGATCTTTGGAACCGAGTGTCGCATTCAGCTATCATTCTAGATGATACGGTCTTGCTTCCCGATACCCCCGTCTCCGCGGCCAAACTTTATCAGGAATTTCGTGAGTTTCTCTCGGAGTCGGATACGAGGCCCACCTGGTCAGGGTATCATAAGGGGCTGGCTTTCGCTCGCCATTTCGAGCAACTGCTCTACAGCGAGGTTAAAAGTCAGCTTGAGCTGGTCTCGACAAAAGATCTACAGCGAGAGCCCATTATTCTGCATGGACAAACTGGGACAGGAAAAACGATTGCTCTTGGCAAGCTGGCCTACCAGGTCCGAAAGGAGCGCCGGTATCCTGTCCTATTCATTGAGAGGAAGACACAGCGTCCACAGAATGCAGATATCGATACATTTTGCAAGTGGGCCGAAGATGAGGGAGCGCAAGCCTGCCTCGTGATCTGGGATGGTATGGAGGAGGTCGAGCAGTATTATAATCTCCTCCAATACCTCGTGGGACGAGGTCGTAAGGTTGTGGTTGTGGGCAGCCATTACTTCATTGCTCAAGATCAATCACGAGGTGATAGCAGGCGCAGGAGAAAAAACCATATTGAAGCTCCTGCAACGCTTGCGCCAGACGAACTGGAAGACTTGGATCGCTTTCTTAGGCGATTTAATCTGTCACTTAATGAGCAGCAGGGCGAACAGCGACTGGCAGGTTTCAGGCCAGCAGACGATACGTTCCTGGTAACGTTGTATCGCCTCTTGCCTCCCACACGCCCCCGCATCATTACTGGTCTGCTCAGCGAGGTTGGTCGTTCTGAACAGAAGATGCGACAATTCTCAAAGGAAGAGCCATTAGAACCGATCTTTGACTCGGCTCTGGCAGCAGCCATGTACAAGGTTGGCCTGATTGACGCGAATCCTTTCGGGACCTCTCAGCGCGAGGAATTTGCGGGAGAGGAAGTTGATGAGTTCGGTAAACTCATCGGGTTGGTCATGGTGCCTGGGAGCTTTGGCCTGAAAGTGCCGATAGAGCTATTGATCCGTGTGTTAGACAAATATGGAGTCATGAATTTTGTCAATCTCCTGAAGCGATTTGATATCTTTCGTTGGTATGAGGATAGCGTAGGCAACATCGCTATTGGTCCCCGTCACCCTCTTGAAGCCCGCTTAATCATGCTCTCGCGCCTGGGAGGCGCTCATTTTGAGGTGCAGTACGTCCAGAAACTGCTCCTCCACGTGCGAGACAAGGGCAACAATGCCACTGAAATCCAGTTTGCGATTGATTTGGTACGCAATATGCGTCCCGAAGAGCGCTTGGGTGCAGGGTCTGGTGGGAGTGATGAACGTGCGCGCTTGAGTGGACGCTCCACTACCAGATATATGCAGTTTTATCGTGATCTAGCGGAGTCCCTAGGAAAGCTCAGGGAGGAGCATAGTCTCTATAACCCACGTCTCATGCTCCAAGAATCGACGCTTTTACGTGAGGCCGTCAAAATACAGGATATGAGAGGTTCGCCACTCGCCAACGCATGGGAGATTTTGGAGAAAGCTGAGGCTATTATCAATCTGGCCCTCGAACACCTGGAAAAGAATCGCCGGAATGAAAAGCTACGAGGCGCAATTTTGGTAGAGCTTGCTTCCATTATAGGCACCAAGATCAGGCACATGCTCGACTACGGCGGTTCGCGTCAAGAGATACAAAGGCTTTTTGAGCAGGTACGGGATGAGGTGTTTATAGCCCAGGCTCTGGATTCGGAGAATTACTATCCGATCGATGTTCTCGCATGGGTGACCAGCTATATCTTAGAAAAGGGTGAGCTATCGGCTGTTGAGCGGGCTGACGTTGCGGCATACATTCTCCATATTTTTGAACGGTCAGATATCGAAGATTTTAGCTTCGATCAACTTGAACGTTTCTATGTACGCAGAGATGAAATTGCCCACGCACTCGGCGATATCAGCTTGTCTGATGAATCTTTTGAAGCATTACAAATGATGGGGTCTCGTGCTGGATACTATCTTCGGGCCTATCGCCAAGCAGGGCTCAAACCACAGGAACTTGTCAGTGAACCCATTAACAAGGCTCAGCAGAACCAATGTCGTTTGGCTGCTGATTATCTGGAGGCACATCGGCACTTTATAGTTGGTGATGGACGTTGCTTATACCTCCTTCTTCGCCTTTGGTGGCTGTCTCACACTGGCAAGCCCATCTTTTATCATGAGCGCCAGACTGTTCCCTTTACACAGCAAGACTGGCTCTATTGCTATCTGCTTATTCAGGATCTGATGAATGCTGGGGAGACTTACAGGAATCCTCCCATTAAATATCTTCTGGGGCTGGCCGCATTCCACACTGAGAACATTCAGGAAGCCTTCGAGATCTTTCGCGAACTCGAGCGTGAGGCGGATTATTTGCAGGGACGTCGGCGCATCGCTCGAAGCTATCTTGCCAGTGAACCTGACCTTCATATGATTACTGGGAAACCGCAAGTGTTTACAGGGAATGTCTACTGGGTTGAGAGTGAGCGCAACAGAGGAGAGCTGTACGTTGAGCAACTGCAGCGAACGGTACGTTTCTTACCGCTGGATTTCAACAGGCCTGATATTCGGAAATACGAATCCATCAGGTTCCATCTAGCATTTAGCTTTCTAGGGCCGATTGCCGATCCGATCGGCTACTTCAAGGCGCAGCCGGAGAAGCATGCATGAGCACACGCTCTCCGCAGTCATTAATGCTCTCTATTTTTGACCTTGTGAATGAGATCAATATTGTCGGTTTACGATTGAATCCCAGCGGAGCAGAGGTGTTTGGGATGGTCTCTCTCTCAGTGGGAAATCTCGTCCCGTTTGAATTTGGTTTTCTACGTGCTGTCTCTTGGTTATATGCGCTGTACTTCGAGGCTGGGAAAGTGAATGTCGAGTTTCTCCTTGAGCAGCTTGCAGCTTACGGGATCGATCATAGTGAGAACCAGATAAGCCATATAGAGATCGTCCAGCAGATGCGTACGTATCTCCAACACAACCTTGATCCGACAAAGGAACAAAATCGCATGATTCAGTACGCGTGTGAACGTTGGTTAAGGGAGCAATGCAAAGCACCGGTTCCAGTCACAGGCAACCACTGGCGGTTGTGCTTGCTCAGTATGCTTCAGGGCGCACTGGATTTTCTCACCGCACTCAGAGATTGTATTCGCTATATAGAGCAGGATGAAGGCTGCCAAGAAATCTTGCAGCGTTGGGAATTTCGACGCCAACGTTATCATCCTCCGCATGAGTTTGACCGATTGATCTCTATTGCAGCAGCAGATATGGGCCGTGAAAACGTTGACGCTGTTCGCCTTCGCAACCGCTACTATCAGAAGTGGAGCAAAGAGCTCGATGTGCAGCAAGGTTCGTATGATTTTGAAGTAGAAGGGAGAAAACTCATTGAACATGCCTTTTTAACCGAAATGACACAGGTCCTACCAATCACTGGAAAGGACATTATCGAAGAATTTAATCTTGCTCCCGGCCCGCAGGTTGGTGAGCTACTCAAGGTAGCCCGTAAGCTCTACACGAATGAGCCTTGCTCTCGCGACCGTCTCCTCGCAAAGTTACGACTGGAGGCAGGTATGAGCGATGCATAAGTTGTCTTCCTTGTTCCTGAATCTTCTTCCACTCGAATCCTTGAATGATACGCTACCCTGCACTTGGCAGTTTTTAATCAAGAAGGAGTAAAAAAGCGCGAGGCAGAGGGAAGAAAGAGTAATGCTCGCTGTGCAAGAAGCAATAAGGTAGCTACAAATGCTCAATGGGTCTGTAGCCTTGCACTCTATCGCTCAGAAAGTTGGGTTTCCGGTCACTAGATTGATGCGTTATGCCCAGGTCAAGATGATCCTAGAGCCATTTGTACAGAAGCGTTACCGACATTAAGATCACCCTTTCCCCTCCTCCTAATCATTCTCGTGGCAAAGGACTTGCAGATTTACGGTGGAAAATTTTGACCCTCATTTCTTACTTTTTTCAGAGTTACAATGGAATCTGCTTCCATTTCGGAGACACTGTGGTATTCCCAGTGAACATGCAGGAGTAGATCCCAATGTTGCAAAATCCGCAGCAAAAGCAGGCGTGAGCCGCTGGAGGCGGCGAGGAAGCAGGTGTTTGAAAGTTACAGGGTTTTACTACTGGTGAGGTGGGCAAGAGTATGCTATGATAGTGCCCATGAGCCAGCATGATAGGAACAACATGCAAGAACTACACGCCTGGGTGAGCGGGCGAGTGCAAGGGGTTGGGTTCCGCTACTTTGTGATTGAAATTGCCCTGTCTCTTGGCTTGCGTGGGTATGTACGTAACGAGAGCAATGGCGACGTCGAAGTACTGGCCCAGGGGAACCGGCTTGCGCTTGAACGACTCCTCACTGTGCTGAGGCGGGGGCCTTCTGCTGCTCGCGTGAGTGAAGTACAGGTCAAGTGGGGACAACCAACCGAGCATTTTAGCGGGTTTCATATTCGCTGGTGAGCATTGACAATCTCATTTTTGAGTTAGATGCCAGGGACAAGGGAAACTGAAGAGGAGTGGAATGCATGATTCCTTTGTTAATTGGACAGATACTAAATCAGCGTTATCGTATTGTAAGCAGGTTGGGTTGCGGAGGCATGGGAATCGTCTACAAGGCAGAGGATATCCGGCTTAGCAATCGACTTATGGCCGTGAAGCAGATGAGCCAGAGTGGTCCAAGTCCACAGGAAATCACTCAAGCTATCAAGGACTTCGAACGTGAGGCACTCCTATTAGCTGGCCTTACGCATCCGAACCTTCCCCGCATATACGACCATTTTACCGACGCTGGACACTGGTATCTCGTCATGGATTTCATAGAAGGCGAAACACTAGAGGAATACCTCGACAAAGCTAGCGGGAAAAGGCTTCCTGTTGCAGAAGTTCTCGATATCGGAGTGCAACTTTGCACGGTGCTTGACTATCTACATACCCGCGAGCCGCAGATCGTCTTCCGCGATCTTAAACCAGATAACATCATGCGAACATCTTCTAAACATCTCTACCTGATCGACTTTGGTATTGCTCGCCACTTTAAGCCAGGGCAGATTAAAGATACGATTGCCCTCGGTGCACCAGGCTATGCGGCCCCGGAACAATATGGTAAAGCACAAACGACTCCTCGCTCAGATATCTATAGTCTAGGAGTAACACTCCACCAATTACTTTCGGGTAACGATCCCTCACTACATCCTTTTCAGTTTGCTCCTTTAGGATTGACGAACCAACTCAAAGCATTAGAGACACTCATTATGCAGATGCTAGAAAGTAACGAAAACAACAGGCCTACCGGCATGACTGATATAAAGGAAAAGTTGCAGCGTATTCAGCAAGTTATCGGACAGACAAATACAGCGCCACCAACAAAGGTAACTCAGCCTTTATCCGAACCGTCACCTCCGCCTAAGCAGCCTCCTAAGGGATCACAGCCCTTGGGAATCACCTTCTGTTCCTACCGTGGTCACTCTGCTGTTGTGCATGCCCTGGCATGGTCGCCCGATGGCACATGCATCGCCTCGGCGAGCCAGGACAAGACTGTGCAGGTGTGGGATGCTACTACTGGCCGCAACATTTTCACCTATTGCGGTCATTCCCGAGCTGTTTATGCTGTAATGTGGTCATCCTGCAAGACACACCTTATCTCAGCAAGTCAGGACAAGACAGTGCAGATGTGGGATGCTGCCACTGGGGATAAGCTTGCTACCCATCTAAGCCATTCCACTGCATTGCTTGGTGTAGTAGAGTCGCCTGATGGTAAACACATCGCTTCGCACTCTACTAAGGTTGTACAGATATGGGACCCCGCCGTAGATAGTGTGTTCAGCTATCCGGGGCATTTTGGCCAGGTGAATGCCATTGCCTGGTCCCCTAATGGACAGCGCATCGCCTCGGCAAGCGATGATAAAACAGTACAAGTGTGGGATGCTGCTACTGGACTCAACGTGCTCACCTATCATGGCCATTCTAAAAAGGTGCTTTTTGTAGCGTGGTCCCCGGATGGCACCCGCATTGTCTCTACTAGTGAAGATAAGACTGCACAGGTATGGGATGCCACTACTGGAAACACGGTCTTCATTCATCATGTTCAACCTTACACGTTGCTTCCTAATATGCTGCTTCCTCTAACGTGGTCACCTGATAGCAAACACACGGTCTTCATTCATCATGTTCAACCTTACACGTTGCTTCCTAATATGCTGCTCGCTCTAACGTGGTCACCTGATAGCAAACTTATCGCTTCTGCGAGCCGTGATAAAACTGTGCAGGTATGGGACACCATCACTGGAGGTAAAATCGTCACCTATCGAGGCCATTCTAATCCAGTACGTATCCTGGTATGGTCACCAGATGGACAGCACATTGCCTCTGCAAGCAAAGATAAGACTGTACAGATATGGGATGCTAACACTGGTAGCCACACCTTCACCTATCCTAACCATAGGAATCATTTGACTAGCGTAGTATGGTCACCGGATGGTACACGTATTGCCTCCGCCAGCGCAGATAGTATGGTGAACGTATGGCAAGCAGTGTGAGGCACGATATCACATTACAGCTTTTGTTTCTGATTGGTTGACTATGTTATCTGAAACTTCTATAATGCTGGCGAGTCACACCACGTAATCCGTGTATAGAAGCTTGATATTATTGGCGAGTTGGATGTTCTCGTCCGGGCGTTTACCCCACCCCTGGGCGCGATAAATCGGGCCCCTACGCACCCGACATCGCTTCGCTCGTCTCTCATCGGCAATTCGCCAACAGTATCAAGCCTGTTATGAATAGAATTTAGGAAAGCTATGATTGATCGCGAAACTGTCAAGAATGTAGCCAAGCTCGCTCGCCTGGGGTTGAGCGAAGAAGAAGTCGATACGCTCGGCAAAGAACTCTCAGCCATTCTGGGGCACATCGCAATATTGAGAGAGGCCGACGTGAGTGGGGTCTCACCGACTGCACATGCCTCACGACTGAGTAACATTATGCGTGCAGACATCTCACAGCCGTCATATCCACCAGAGGTACTGCTTGCCAATGCCCCTGACCAGGAAGATAACTGTCTGAAGGTCAATGCAGTGCTGGAGGAGTCCTGATTTATGACTGAATTATATAAGTTGAGCATTTTCGAGGCAGGGGAACTGCTGCGGCAACGCAAAATCTCCTCGGTGGAGTTAACTAGTGCCCATCTTGACCGCATTCGGGCTGTTGATGATAAGGTACGCGCATTTACGCTAGTTACCGATGACCTGGCGTTGCAACAAGCCGTGGAGGCGGACCGACGTTTTGAGAGTGGAGCAACAGTGTCTCCGCTGACCGGCATTCCGCTGGCGATTAAAGATGTGATTTGCACAAAGGATATTACAACGACCTGTGGCTCGCGCATGTTGGAACATTTTAAGCCACCTTACGATGCTACCGTGATGCAACGGTTGAACGCGGCTGGCGTGGTGATGTTGGGGAAGACAAATATGGACGAATTCGCCATGGGTTCCTCGACGGAACACTCGGCCTTTTTCCCTACGCACAACCCGTGGGACCTGGAACGTGCGCCCGGCGGCAGTAGTGGTGGCTCCGCAGCAGCGGTGGCAGCAGGCATGGCGATGGGAGCTCTTGGCAGCGATACGGGTGGCTCTATCCGCCAACCGGCGTCACTGTGTAATGTGCTGGGGCTCAAGCCTACCTATGGACGAGTTTCCCGCTACGGCCTGGTGGCGTTCGCCTCGTCACTCGATCAAATTGGTCCCTTCGCACGAACTGCACGCGACGCCGCAATGTTGTTGCAAGCGATTGCAGGGGCTGATCCACTCGATTCAACCAGCTCGGCCAGGCCGGTACCTGATTATAGCGCCGCGCTGAATGGTAGATCCCCGATTTATCGTGGGATTAAAGGCATACGCATTGGGGTACCGGAGGAGTACTGGGTAGAAGGGACAGAGCCAGGTGTCGTTGAAGCCGTGCGCGCTGATATCGAGTTATTACGCGAACTGGGAGCAGAGGTGAGTGACGTCTCACTGCCGCACACAAAGTACGGCATTGCCGCCTACTACATTATTGCCCCGGCAGAAGCGAGTGCAAATCTTGCTCGCTATGATGGCGTCAAATATGGTTACTCCTACCGTGACACCGATGACATGTGGGAAGCTATGGAGAAGACACGCCAGTATGGTTTTGGCCAGGAGGTCAGACGGCGCATTATGCTTGGCACGTATGCGCTCTCTTCAGGCTACTATGATGCCTACTATAAGCAAGCTGAGAAGGTACGAGCGCTGATTACGCAGGATTTTGACCGCGCCTTCGAGCGTTTCGATGTGCTGGTCAGCCCCGCCTCACCGAAGGTGGCTTTTCGCATTGGGGAGATATCTGATCCCTATCAGATGTACCTGCAAGACGTTTTCACGATTCCGGCAAACCTGGCAGGTATCTGTGGTATCTCTATCCCGGGTGGTTTCAGTGATGGTCTACCGGTGGGTCTACAATTGCTGGGAAACATTTATGCCGAGGATGTTATCCTGCGTGTTGCCGATGCATTCGAGCGCGTGACGGATTATCATACACGTTGGCCGAAAGCGTTGCCGTAGGGGCCAGTTGATGGCCTTTCACAAATTGACGAGGGTATAAGGTAGGGGCCGATAAATCGGCGCTGGGCGCGATGAATCGGCCCCTACGGATGGCTCACGTATGTTGTGAAAGGTTATTATCCCGCCTTGCTGATGGGAATAGGTAGCAAGTTTGATGAAACGCCGTCTCGTTGGTATGCTACTGATAGTGGTAGCAGTCTGCCTGGCGACGCTGGCACCAGTGCTTGTTTTTACTCCGGTGGGGGCGCATTTGCTCAACTCCCAGGGCGGGGGCAAGCCAGGGGGGAACCCGCGCCCCTATCATACACGAAGCGCCTCGCCAAGCCCGTGTATAGTAGGGGCGATCCCTTGCGGTCGCCCTGCTACCGTGACGCTACCTCCACCAACACCCACGGCTCCACCAACGCCGACGCCTATTTTGACTGTCGAGGGGAAACCTCCTACGGTCAGTGCCACTGCTGCTTATTTGCTCGACGACGATACGGGCAATATGCTGGCTGATATCAATGGCGAGGAGCCGTTGCCGATGGCGAGCACAACCAAGATTATGACTGCTGTGATTGCCATCGAGACGGCTGACCTCAACGAACTCGTTCCCATCCACCAGGATGCTGTCGATGAGGTAATTCAGAACCAGGGTAGCAGCGCACAACTCGTTCCTGGCGATGAGATTCCGCTCAAAGATCTGCTTTATGGCCTGCTGGTGCCATCCGGTGACGATGCGGCCGTAGCCATTGCAGATGCAATCGGCGGGACAAAGGAAAACTTTGTCCGCTTAATGAATATTGTTGCTTATCGACTCCATTTGTACCAGACCCACTATGCGAACCCCGATGGTCTTCCTGCAGTTGGTCACCAAACAAGTGCCTATGACCTGGTGCGCCTGGCACAGTACGCAATGACCCTTCCGATCTTTGTCCAGATTGTTCAGACGCAACAATACATTCTATCTTCTACTAGACTGCATCACAGATACGTGTGGAAGACGACCAATCGACTGCTGACGATGTACGTGGGAGCGACCGGCATCAAGACCGGAACAACACCAGAAGCCGGTTTCTGCCTGGTGTTCTCCGCAACACGTGACGGTCATCACCTGATCGGTGTTGTGCTGCACAGTACAAGTGATCAACGCCGCTTCGCTGATGCGCAAACGTTGCTCGATTGGGGATTTGGATTGCCACTGCTGGAGCCGATGTCATCTGTAGACCCCCGATTCATCGTGGGGTCTACAACGTCCACACCTTCGCATTACTATATACCACCTCCGTTGAATTACTGATATCGTCAGCGATAAGCCCAATGTGACCATGGCTGAAAGTGCTGTCAGTCACACTATCGACTTCTTGCTGGTTCACGTACACCGTGAAGGTGCTACCTCTTACTATCACGGTAAGCAGGTTACCCTGGTTCAGTCCCTGATTGATAGCACTGCTGGAGCCGCTTGATAGTGAGTTACATGAGGAGGTGTTTGGAGGACAGACAAAGATCTGGTAAGAACCAGCCTGCCCAACGGCGAATACGTAGCCGTAAAATGTGCTATTCGTATTATTAACGCGGAAGGCAACCCCGCCATCATCGCCTTTGATGATCTGCATCTGCACCTGGTAGGCGAAGTTAGTGAAGGTGGGAGACGCGTTACAGGTTTCGAAAAAGTTTGTGCTTGTTTCACCAGCGTGGTAGGCTCCTCCTGCGAACTGACAACTACCGCCGGAGTTATCGGTACCTTCACTCCATCGGTGACCGTTGCTATTATCACTCAAGGGATCGCTGAGTGCTGCGGTTCCACTCGTAGACTGGTTATACAGGCCCTGGTACGCAGTGGCAGTGGCAGTGGCAACGGCGGCGTTTTGCGTAGCGATAGCATTCGCCTCAGCAATACCAGTTGCATTCGCAGCGACGGCAGTGGCGGTGCTATTGGCCTGGGTGGTAGCCGTCGCATTGGCGTTGGAGGAGGCTACCTGATTGGCATGGATGACAGAGAAGAGGCCTATGCCACTGGCTATGATGAGCAGTGCCAACCCGGCCAGCAGAATGACTCTGCCCATAGGACGTGGTGGGCGAAAGGTAGGGCGTGCGGGAGTGGGCGACGGCTGAGGAGAGGCAGAGGCAATGGTCCGCTGCACGTTAGGATCGGAGGCACGAACTCCCTGCTCCTGTGCCGAAGCTGTTGAGGCCGGCATAGTCAGGGACAGGTTAGGATCGGATGCTCGCACCGCTGGAGGCAATGGCTGAAAGCCTGGAGGCGGAGGTGGTATGAGCGATTCCTGGAGATGAGGGTCTGAGATCGGGACCGCCGGACTACGCAGGTTCGGGTTGGACGCACGCGCCGTCTTTTCTGCGGCACCAGCATCAGACAGCTCCTTCGCCTCCTCGGGGTGTTGGACAGCAAGAGTCAGGATCAGCGAACCAGCCGGACCACTAGCAGTAGTTGGCTCCGCCTGGCCTTCCAGGCGGATGATCTGGCCATCGTACGCTCCTGCAGGCACCGCCACGGTCACGCGCCTTCCCCCTGGCAGGGTCAGTGTGCGGCTGGTGCCAGAGGAGGCCTCTGTTGTGCTGATGGCCAGGGTCGCGCGGATGTCATCGACTGACGATGTGGCAGGCGTGCTGGTAACGGGGGAAGAAGCTGCCTGGTGCACAGCATCCTGGAAGGCGCGGGCAAAAGCAGAAATAGAAGGGAAACGCTCGTCGGGCTTCTTGGCAAGGGCCCGCAGCAGCACTATATCAATTGCCCTGGGGATGTGCGGATTGAAAGTGCTCGGCGCAGGCGGCGGCGTATTGAAGTGCTGGAACATCACCTGGCTGAGCCCGCCCTGGAACGGTGGGCGACCTGCCAGCAGTTCGTAGGCCATCACAGCCAGCGCGTACTGGTCGGTGGCAGGCACCGGGTGACCTTCCCACTGTTCGGGAGCCATGGAGGCGGGAGTGCCGCGAACTGCCTGGCTAGCACTGGCGGTCGCGCTATTAAATTTGGCGACGCCAAAATCAGCCAGCTGGAGGTTGAGACGGCTCGGGTTCTCCTCATCGCTTTGGATGAGGAAGTTGGCAGGTTTGACATCCTGGTGAATGATCTGGCGGTTATGAGCGTGCTGGAGCGCACTGGCGGCCTGGTCAATCAAGGAGGCAACCTCCTGAGGTGAGAGTGGCTCAGCCCTGCCGCGCCTTTGCAGCCAGGACGTGAGGGAGCCTTCCGGGCGATAGGGCATGACCATATAGGTGAGGGTCGCCTCGTTCACACGGCTCTCACCGTAGTCATAGAGGGCGAGAATGTGGGGATGGTCGAGTGAAGCGATAGCCTTCATCTCGCGCTGGAAGAGACGAGCGGCTTCTCGAATGGCATTGGCGTCGGGATAGGGCGAGGCCTCGGCGCGAATGACCTTGATAGCGACTTGTCGATTGATAACGGTATCGTTGGCAAGGTAAACCTCGCCCATGCCACCGCTGCCCAGCAGACGTTGAAAACGATAGCGGCCAAGTTGCTGTCCTGCAAGTGACATCGGTTCCCCCCTTCTGTTGAGCGCTGCAAAGATAGACCGATGGTTCCTGAGTGATTATCACCTATGGCTGCGGCAATGTCAACTCCTTACTTAGTGAAGTACCCCACAGCTAAAGCTGGGGGCTTCTACGCCGTTGCCGACGTGGGCTCCTTCCGAGCCAATGTTTTCTTTCCCAACGCTAGGATGTTGATCGCGGCGTTCACGTCCCTGTCCATCTCTGCTCCACAGTCACAACTATGCCAGCGCTCTTCTAGCGTTTTCTTGCGTACGGTACCGCACTTAGAACAGATTTGGGACGTGTACTTGGGGTTCACCTTCAGCATGCAACGCCCGGCACCTTCCGCCTTGACTTTGCACATCTGCATGAACATGCCCCATCCGGCATCTAAGATACTCTTGGAGAGTCCGCCTTTAGCAGCCGCGCCATTGGGGAGATACTTCCCTTGTTCATCCTGTTTGGGCTTAGGCCGCTTGATCAGGTTGCCAACCTGGATATCTTCAAACACAATGACTTGGTAGCGATTGACGATCTGACGAGACTCTTTGTGCAGGAAGTCTCTGCGTTGATTGCGTATCTTCTTGTGTGCCCGCCCGATGAGTTTCTTAGCTCGTGTCCGCCGATGCGACCCTTTCTTCTTCCTTGACAGGGCTTGCTGTCGCTTCTCTAGCCTCTTTTGTGCTTTGCGATAGTACCCAGGATGTTCGATCATTTCGCCGTTGGACAGGGTTGCCATATGGGTCACGCCCAAATCAATGCCCACATCCTCGTAGGACAGAGGCAACTTCTCTTGTTCGCTTACCTCGCAGGTGAAGTAGAGTAGGGGGCCGGCGAGGTGATGATATTTCTTCATTCCTTTTCCGACCTCCCCTCTCCGAACCGTGCTTGCGGGTTTCCTCGCACACGGCTCTCCAGTATCGGAGTCTTGGCCTTTCGACGGGCTTTGACT
>WNFB01012242.1_pt1 | contig 14504 bp, 17 predicted proteins | sample 5400501 | NCBI WGS metagenome assembly WNFB01 (sample SAMN13153341, study PRJNA577476) | soil metagenome | isolation source: 200 cm saprolite under Douglas fir tree site 2 hole 1 | place: USA:California | collected 2015-04-18
AGCATGACAATCCGGTGAAGACTGGTCTGATACTGAATGGTTTCTCCGGAGATCAAGTGCTTTTCGATGTAGCTCAAAGAGGCTCCTCGGATCAGCGCGACGCTTCGTTTCGGAAAATGCTGAGCGGATTATAACCGGGGGCGAGGGCCGGTCAACCGCGGACCGCAAAATGGAAGGCATACCATTCAATTGGTAGCGCTAACGGGAATCGAACCCGTATTTCGGCCTTGAAAGGGCCGCGTGCTAACCGTTGCACCATAGCGCCACACTTTTCGCGGTGGGTAACCCATCTAGAATAAGAGAAATCGCGAGAATGGACAAGCGGCCTCAAAAGAGCCTTAAATGCGAAAAGCGAAGATCGAAATTCGCAAAAACGGCTCGCGGCGTGGGAACAATTCGATTCCCGTCCGGGCTGCCACTTACTTTCGTTCCTCTGGTGGGTCGTCTCTGGGATCCGTGGTCTCGAAGAAGAACGCGACGAATGGTATCTTCACACCCGCCTTGACGTCACGCCTCTGGTACAGCGCATAAAATACGATTGCGGCGAACAGCACGACTACCAAGCAACCCACGAGTGTCAGCATGACAGTTCTCCACTCGCGGGTTACTTGGAGCGTTCCGGCGGCGGCGTCATCATCAGGTCTCGAATCGCCTTATCCAAGGCTTGATCTGACACCGCGCCGCCCTTCCCGGCCGCCAGCATGATCGCGCTGGCCAGATTGTTTGCCTCTGCGGTCTTACCCTTGATCTTGTCCGTTGTCTCTTTCGTTCTCTTAACCAGGGCTTCAAGAAGATCAGGAATCTTCGCAATGCCTTCGACGCGTAACCAACGCGGAGCATCGTTGAAGAGCCATTCCTCCCTGGTCTCCTCCTCCGGAAAATTATAGTCACCCTCACGAGTACAGAGGGCGATACCCCACTTCTTGCCAACCCTTGCATAGCCGATATCGTGGCTCCAGTAGCCCGAATAAGGGTCTTCGCTGCCGTGGATTCCGACCCACGTCGGGACACCAAGATTCAGCTTTTGGAGAGCGGCGTCAATCGCGTTGATTGCCAAACCCAGATTGTCCGAGGCCTTGTTGAGATCTTTTGCGGCGGAGGAAAGTTGCGTGAAGTAAGTCGCGACTCTCTCAATGAGAGAGTTATCCGTAGGGTTCATGATCTTCTCCTAATCGACAACTAGGAATCGTCGCCGAAAGCGACGGGACCGATCCGGGGGTGACCCCGGCGTTGGCTTGCGCCAACTCAGTCCACTTTCTACTCTACCACACCGCTGGCCTTGTATTGAACAACGTATTGATGGGTTCAAAAGAGGGCCGCGCAGACCTCACCAGTCCTCAGATCGAGGGCGTTGTCGCAGGTCTTGCCAGCGATAACACCCCCTATGTTTTTTGTAAGAGTGTGATTACAGGGGAGTTGAAGCGGGATTATACCTTTCACGCAAAGGCGGTGTATAATGCCGCCATTATGCCTACAAATAATTCCGAGCCAAAGCCGCGATTACAAGTCTTGCTTAACAGCGTATGGAGACAAGCCGACCACCTTGTCAGATGGAGATTCGCCCAAATCGGTATCGCCATTCTCCCTCTTACTATCGGGGGGATCATGCTCGGAATAGGAGCATTGAGGCCCGCCGAATATTGCTTCATTTTTGCGGCGCTGTGGGGGATTCTCGTAATCATTCGAGAGAAGTTTCCGCACGAGAGCCGCACTGATAGAAGAATTGCAAAAACTGGTTCCATAATCGGCATCTGCCTTGTTCTATGGTGGGTATTGACAGTTATTGAGGACAAGAGAACCGAGGTCGCTATTCATTCGACAGAAGGTGTCTGGTTAGTTCCAGCACATAAGGCATCTCCGTACAGCTCTTGTCCCGTTATGCCCAGGGCTTTGACTATTTTTTGGGGAGATTCTGTCTCATCTGTCGAAAGGTCGTTCCCCCACATGATAATGAGGGTTAAAGGAGAACCCAAAATTGTCTTGGAAAAAAATGAAGAGGGGCAAATTGCGATTACGATGAATATATTCGATGAGCAAGAGAACATTGTAGCGGAGATTGAGCACAATCACTTCACTCTCAATCCCAACAATTATTTCAAACTAAATTACAGTAAGGACTTGAGCAGACTCAGTGTTCAGATTGCACATCAAAACGAAAAGGTGCTCGACCTAGAGTATTTGAACCCATCAGCCGTAAGAATTCTTGGAGTGTTTAGATATAGACATGCACCCCCAATCGTCTCCACCAAGAGCGCCCTCTTTATCGGGGGAACTCAGTTTAGTGGCGGCTCTTGTTTCGGATACAGCGGAGATGTCGAATTTAATTTCGACTAAGCCGCATTTTGCACTTTGGCCGTGAGGTGTTTGTATTCAAGATTTGGGGACAGAATCAGTTTGATAAGCGTATCGCGGAAAAGGAACTGATTCTTGCGGTTATTGAAGCGGAAGCACATTTCGTCAAGGTAGGCTGGGAGATGTTTCGCGCTGACTTTATGCCACGTGCCCACTATGCCGCGCTTGAGGAGCGAGAAGGCCGATTCCACAGTGTTTGTGTGCACGTCGCCATGTGCGTACTCCCGCGAGTGGTTGATGGTCTTGTGAAGGTTCTTCTGCATCTTGTCGAGCGCATATGGATAGATTTGGGATTCATCTGTCATAATCACTTCCACGTGGCCGCCGATATTCGCGTTGATAATCTCCCGCACAGTCTTGGACTTCGCATCCTTGGCGCGAATCAACCGCAGATCGCCATTGCGTTGCCGGATGCCAATTACCACAGCCTTGTCAGACTTTGGCCGCCATCTCCGGGCTTTGCCGCCAACGTAGGTTTCGTCAATCTCTACTGTGCCGCCGAGTTTTTCCGGCGCTACTTCCAACATGGCAGCGCGAATCCGATGCGTGAGGTACCATGCCGTCTTGTAAGTCACTTTCAACATGCGCTTGAGTTGGTTCGAGGACATGCCCTTGCGGGATTCGGTAATCAGATAGGTTGCAAGGAACCACTTCCACAGAGACAGGTGGGAGTCATGGAAGATGGTTCCGGCTGTCACGCTAAACTGGTAATGGCATGAATCGCAGTCGTACTGGAAGCGGTTTGCAATCTTGGTGGCTTTGGAGTCGCAGCGGGGACAAATGGGGCCTTTAGACCAACGCAATTGCTCTAGAGCGTGGCGGCATTTGTCGTCTGAGCCAAACTCTTCTGTCAGCTCAACTAGATTCATGCATTCATCGAAAGGAGTTTTCATAGCGTCACCATGAAGAAGAAAAAGCACCCCAAGAACATGACTAGCGACGAGTTATTGAAGCACCTGTTCCACCCGAAAGTGGTTAAGCACGTCAAGAAGGTCGTCGGCAAGTCAAAGAGGAGCATGAAAGGAAAGTAACATGGAACGGATTTTGTGTCAAGTATATAATCACGGTTGAAGTTATTTGTTTTGATACACTTTTGCAAGTGTTGATTCTAAATAAGTTAGCGGTAAACATGATTCGCCTGTAAAACGGGCGTTTGGGCGTGGCGTGTTTCTCGAAGCGGAATGCGAAGGAGGAAAAAACCCGCCCTCTGAAGAGGTCGGCTACAGAACTTGGTTATTCGGTCATAGCCGATGCCACGCAAAACAAAAAAGCGGCGTCCAGCAGCCGCACTCCAAGAAAACCGCACGTTTACCTGATGCGAACTATACTCATGAAGACAGGCTAAGTCAAGTAAAAATTGGCGGGATTATTTTCCGCAGCGGTTAGCCCTGGCGGTCCTGGAACTCTTCGTGCCAGGCCATTTGGATGGCTTCGAGTTTGCTCTCGTTGGAGGCCAGGGGGTCGCCGGAGAAACCGTGGAGCTCGGTGATCCATTTGTGCATGTCGGTAAAGCGAACGGTGAGCGGATCGGTGTCCGGAAATTTGTCGGTGAGAGCGATGGCGATGTCTTCGATTTGGTCCCAACCGAATGTCGGCGGCATGCGTGCTCCTCAGCAGAAAACGTGACTTATGTTGCGCGAATCGCAGCTTTTTAGTGGTCGGCTTCTTTGGCGTAGTTCTTGTTCCACTCGGGAATTTCGACGACGATATCGGTGGTGCCGTCGGGCACCGTTTGGCAGCCGAGGCGCGACTTCGGCGTGATGCCGGGCGCCATGTCGAGCTCGTCGAGTTCTGCGTCGGTGGCCCCGTTGCAGGACTCGAGGCCTTCCCTCACGATGACGTGGCAGGTGGAGCAGGCGCAAACGCCGCCGCAAGCGTGGTCGAGGCCGGCTTTGATGCCCTCGGAGAGGTCGAGGATGCTGCCCGGAAGGCCGTTGTGGCCGTAAGGAATTTGCGCCGGGTCGACCTCGATGGTCTTACCGCTGGGAAGAAATGTGACCTTGTATTTCTTCGTGGCGGGCGTGTATTTGACTTCCTCGATGTATGGGTTTGTGCCGCCCATGAATTCTCTCCCCCAGTCGCTTGATCGTCATCGCAAAATCGAAGAGAGATTTCTCGCTTCGCTCGAAATGACGGAATTTCCTGACCGCTAGACTTCGGCGAGTTTGCGGCCTTCGAGGGCCGTCGAGACTGCGGAATTCATCAGCAATTCCGCAAGATGCTCGGTTGCGTGATTCAACTCGTCGATACGCCTGCGAATGACCTTGTAATCCGTGCCCGCGGCCGCGTCGTTCAACGCCGAAAACGCCGATTCAATCGCGGCGCGCTCTTCCAGCGATAGACCGGCCGATTGCGGATTGCCCAGCGCCTTCGCAGTTGCAGCCAGAATCGATTCGGATTCGGTGCGCGCTTCGATGACCTGGCGCTCGGCAAAATCCTGCTCGGCGTACTCGATGGATTCTTCGAGCATGCGCTCAATTTCATGGTCGCTTATGCCGTAGCTCGGCTGCACTTCGATGGAGCGCTGCTCGCCGGTGCGCAAGTCCTTCGCGCCAACTTGGAGGATGCCGTTCGCGTCAATGAGGAATTTCACTTCGATGCGCGGCAGGCCCATGGGCGCGGGAGGAACTTTCAGCGTAAAGCGCGCGAGCGAACGGCAATCCTTCGCGAGCTCGCGCTCGCCCTGGAGAACATGGATGTCGATGCCGGTCTGATTGTCGACGCCGGTGGTGTAAAGCTCCTGCGCGCTGGCGGGAATGGTGGAGTTACGCGGAATAACTTTCGCGACGGCGCCGCCGTACGTCTCGATGCCGAGCGAGAGCGGCGTGACGTCGAGCAACAGCATGTTTTTTACGCCGCAGTCGAGGATGTTGGCCTGGACAGCGGCGCCGAGCGCGACGACCTCGTCGGGGTTCAGTTCGGTGTGCGGCTTGCGGCCAAAAAACTCCTGCACGGTGCGGCGGATGAGCGGTGTGCGCGTAGCACCGCCAACGAGAACCACTTCGTCCATGTCGGTGGGCTTGAGCTGGGCGTCGGCGAGGGCTTGCTTGATCGGGCCCATGGTGCGATCGACAATCGGGCGAATGAGCGCTTCAAAAGCCCCGCGAGTGAATTCGTGGACGAAGACGGAGCCGTTGGGCAGAGGAAAGCGGAGCGTGGCCGAGTTTTTGGCGGAAAGTTCATGCTTAACGGCGATAAGCGCCTTGCGCAGTTCCTGAGCGAGTTCCGCGTGTGGTGAAAAGTCGAGCTGGTCCTCCTGCAAAATCCGCTCGTGAACGAACGCCTGGAGGAGGTTGTCGATGTCATCGCCGCCGAGGTGGGTGTCGCCGTTTGTTGAAAGCACCTGATAGATGTCGCCTTCTTCCGTAGAAATGAGTTTGAGGATGGAGATGTCGAAGGTACCGCCGCCGAGGTCGTAGACGGCGACGCGGCCTCGCTGTTTTTCATGCAAACCGTAGGCGAGTGCCGCGGCGGTCGGCTCATTTACGAGGCGAAGAACTTCGAGCCCGGCGATTTTGCCGGCGTCCTTGGTGGCCTGGCGCTGCGCATCGTTGAAATAAGCGGGCACGGTGATGACCGCACGGTCAACGGATTCGCCAAAAAATGATTCGGCCCAATTTTTCAACTCACGAAGGATGAAGGCGGAAATCTCCGGCGGAGTGAGAACTCGGTCGCCAAGCCTGACACGAATGACGTTTTTGCTCGAGGGATCGATGCGGAAGGGAAAGAGTGTCAGCTCGTTCTGCACATCAGCGGGACCGCGACCCATCAGGCGCTTCACGGAGTAGATGGTGCGCTCCGGCTGTGTGAGCAGCCGGCGGCTTGCAGGTTCGCCGACAATGATGCTGCCGTCGGGATCGAGACTGACGATTGAAGGGCAAAGCGTGTCGCCGTACGGCCCGGGGATACACTTCGGCTGGCCCGTTTGGCTATTTATGTATGCCACCAGGCTGTTTGTTGTTCCCAGATCGATGCCAACGATTCTTCCCATGTTCTCTTTACGCCCTCGAAAGCCCCCGCGGTCTAAAGACCGCGGCTAGAACAGTTCCTTTTGAACGTTGGTCACAAGATTTCGTATGTAAGAGCGGCGATTGAGCAACTCATTCAGCCGGGCCATGATTTTCTTGCGGGCGCCTTCGTCTGCGTCCACATCGAGGGCGGAATCCCATTCGCGAGCGACGGAATGAAGTCGCGCGTCGACTTCGCCCAGTTTCTCCTGAAAATCCTTTTCGGCAGCAGCGAGGCGGGATTTAAGCGCGGTCAAATCACCACCCTCCGCTTTTGCATCGCGCAACTCGTCAAGCGATTCGTTCAGCTCGAAGACCTCTTCGAGCAATTCCGGTGGGGCCTGTTGCTTGTGCTCGCCTTCCTTGCGCATGTTCTCGATGCCGAGCAGATATTCGACGCGGGCAACGGGATCGCGGAGGACGCGATAAGCGTCGTTCAACTCCGAGCTGCGCTTGAGCGAAAGCTCCTGCTCCTCCGGTGTAGCGTTGACGAAATTGTCCGGGTGCAGCTTCCAACTGAGCTGCAGGAGGCAAAATAATCCGGAGAAGAATCCTTGGCTGTGCCAAGCGCAGTCATCGTTTGTATCTTGTCTCCCGCCATGGAAAAATCAGAAACAAAAAAAGTGGCTGGCGGGTGCGGCTGCCAGCCACTTGTCAGGGCTCGCCTGAATGTATCCCCGTCAAAAGCAGCGCAAAGCGAAGGGCACAGAATGCATTCTGTGCCACCTAAGCCGTGAACGAACTGCCGCAGCCGCAACTACGCGCCGAATTGGGATTCTGGAAAACGAAACCCTGGCGCATCAGCGTATCTTCGTAGTCGAGCGTCGTGCCGTTCAAATAAAGAAAACTCTTGGGATCGACGAAGATGCGCGCGCCGTGTTCCTCAAAAATTTTGTCGCGGTCGCGGGCCTGCGTATCGAGGCGCATCGCATAGGACAACCCGGAGCAGCCGCCGCCCTGCACGCCCACGCGAAGGCCGCCCTTCTCAGGGGACACACCTTCTTTCTCGAGCAGCGCGCGGATTTTTCCTGCGGCGCGCTCACTCAAGTGGATTTTCGCAATGTTGGGGCTGGCTACTTCTGTCGTCACGATTAACCGCTCCCAGGAACCTATGCGGACCGATCCTGCCCGCCCAAGGGCGCAAAATGCCGCGCCCCAATAACTCCGACTCTCAGGCGCCAGCAATGGCGTCCGAGGGCAGAGCTAGTGCGACGCCTTCTCGTGAGCGGGCACTTCGACGCCGTGCTTCTTCTTCCAGTCGCCAATGGCGGCCTTGATGGCGTCCTCGGCGAGCACGGAACAGTGAATCTTCACCGGCGGGAGCGAAAGCTCGCGTACGATGTCCGTGTTTTTGATCGAGAGCGCCTCGGCGACGGTCTTGCCCTTGACCCACTCGGTGGCGAGCGATGAGCTGGCAATCGCCGAGCCGCACCCAAAGGTCTTGAACTTTGCTTCCTCAATGACCTGCGTCTCGGGATTGATCTTCATCTGCAGCTTCATGACGTCGCCGCACTCGGGGGCGCCGACGAGACCTGTACCGACGTTGGGGTCTTCCTTCGGCATGCTGCCGACGTTGCGGGGATTGTTGTAGTGATCGACGACCTTATCGCTGTATGACATTAGCTGTTGCTCCTTGCCAAACCAACCAGATTCCCAAAGCCTGCGCTTTTCACGGCCTTCTCAGAAAGCGAAACGTTCGGGAGCGAAGCCGAGCGCCCCGCGGTAAGCTGGCGCAGAGCGTCCCTGATGAACTCCGCGCCCACGCCAAGCATCTTGAGAAACGCACGTACCTGCTGCAACTCATGAAAAGAGCGCTCGCCCGCAGAGGGGGCATCTTCTCCCTCGTTGTAGGGCACAAATGTTACCCGAAAAGCGGCGCCAGTGCCCCCAATCGAGCGGTGAATCCGAATTGTTCCTTCGTTTGCCATTTATCTTCCTTGTCTTCTTAGGATCTCTGTCTGCCTATCCTTTAGATGCAGCTTTTAGGCGGTTTGCCACTTCATTTTCGAAATGTCTATGCCTTCCTTGGCCATCTCATAAAGTGGCGAAAGCTCGCGCAGCTTGGTGACCACCTGAGCCATTTTGTCAATCACGTAGTCGACCTCTTCCTGCGTGTTGAAGCGGCCGAGCCCAAAGCGGATCGAGGTATGCGCCAGATCTTCGCCGACGCCGAGGGCCTTCAGCACGTAGCTGGGCTCGAGCGTAGCCGAGGTACAGGCCGAGCCGCTCGATACCGCGACGTCATTGATGCCCATCAGCAGCGATTCGCCTTCTACATAAGCGAAGCTCATGTTCAAGTTGTTGGGCAGGCGGTGTTCCAACGAGCCGTTGATGTAGACCTCGTCGAGCTTGGCTTCGAGGCCGGCCTTCAGACGGTCGCGCAGGGCGCGCAGCCGGACGCTTTCTTCCGGCATCTCCTTCTGGCAAAGCTCGCAGGCCTTGCCCAAGCCGACGATGCCCGTCACGTTGAGCGTGCCGGAGCGCATGCCACGCTCGTGGCCCCCGCCATCGATGATGGCGGAGAGTTGCACGCGCGGATTGCGGCGGCGAACATAAAGCGCACCGACGCCCTTGGGACCATAGATCTTGTGGCCGCTCAAGGCCAGCAGGTCGATGTTGTCCTTCTGGACGTCGACCGGAATCTTGCCAACGGCCTGGACGCCGTCCACCGCGAAGAAGATACCGTGCTCCTTGGCCAGCTTGCCGATTTCCGCCATCGGGTTGATGATGCCAATTTCGTTGTTGGCGTACATGATGGTAATCAGGATGGTCTTGGGCGTAATGGCCTTGCGCACATCTTCTGGATCGACCCGGCCGTCGCGCTGCACCGGGAGATAAGTCACCTCAAAACCGTACTTTTCCAGGCGTTTACACGTGTCCAGCACCGCCTTGTGCTCGATGGCCTGCGTGATGATGTGGTTGCCCTTCTCACGGAACATCTCGGCGACGCCCTTGATCATCAGGTTGTCGGACTCGGTGGCGCCGCTGGTAAAGATGATTTCTTTGGGCGTGGCGTTGATCAGCGAAGCGATCTGCTGCCGCGCAGTTTCAACGGCTTCTTCGCCGGCCCACCCGAAGCTGTGGTTGCGGCTGGCGGCATTGCCGAATTTTTCCGTGAAGTACGGCAGCATCGCTTCGACGACGCGCGGATCCACCGGCGTGGTGGCGTGATTGTCCATGTAAATCGGCAGCTTGACAGCCATTTCCATCGTCTCCTAAGTCGAATTCAGGTGAGACCCCGGACTGGCCGAGGTCGACAACGCGACGAGCGCCGGCTCTTGCGGGTCTTCGCTCATCTGAGAAATCGTGACCGTGCTGAGCACGTTCAAAATGCTTTCATTCACGCGACGGAGCGGCTCGCGCACCGAACATCTTTCCGTTGCGTCACAGTTTCCATGGCTGGTCACACAAGAGGTGATGAGCACAGGGCCATCTATCGCCGTGATCACCTCCAGCGCGCTAATCTGTCCAGGCTCCTTGGCCAGTTGATACCCCCCGCTGGAACCGTGCTTAGCTATAACCACTCCCTGCCGCGCCAGGCGTTGCAACACCTTCGCGGTAAGAGTGGCGGAAATGCCGTACTCCTCAGCAATTTCACCGGCGCTGCAGGCATGCTCATCGCGATGCATTGCCAAGTGCTTGACGGCGATCAGCCCGTAGTCGGCCTTTTTTGAAAGCTTGAACATCGCTTGAGCTTCCTGCCCCCGCAGGATATACGACTAAATCAGTCGCAGATAAATGATACTGCGTTCCGTCTTACAAGTCAATCGCCTCTTACACGAAACCAAAGCCATCCAAAGCCCTTATTTCGTATAAGTTAGGGTAAGACTAGATTGGTCCGATTTGCCAGGATTTTGCGGTGAACGGTCGCCCCATGCAATGAAATCGTGTTGAGGAAGCGCGAATGGCAAATCCCGGGGAGCGCGGGATAGCCGTGGTAGGCTACTTCGTGCATAGGTACGGAATAATGAAAACGTCTCGGCTCTCCGGAGCGCAGCGGATCAAGGCTTGGCATCGGATGGTCCTCTCGCTCCCGTGTTTGCTTGCGCTCGGCTGCGATCACTCTTCCAATTCGACATCAATCGCGCCGCGCGCTGCCGCGGAGGCTTCCTCTCCGAAACCGGAGGGTCCAAGCTATGTTCTCGTCGGGGCGGGCGACATTGCCAGTTGCAAAAGCCCCCAAGGGGCGGCAGCCACAGCGAAGCTCATAGAGCAAATACCAGGCACGGTCTTCGCGGCTGGCGATCTGGCGTATGAGAAGGGCAGTGCGGCTGAGTTTCAGAATTGCTACGGACCAGCCTGGGGCCGATTCAAGGACCGGACCAGGCCGACCCTCGGGAACCACGAGTATGGCACTCCGGGAGCTAGCGCCTATTTTGAGTATTGGGGCGCGCAAGCCGGTCCCGTCAGCAAGGGGTATTACAGCTACGATCTGGGGACGTGGCACATCGTGGCGCTGAACACAAATTGTGGCGCGCCTGCCCTAGGCGGGTGCGGTGCCGGTTCGCCGCAGGAAGCGTGGGTACTCAAGGACCTCGCCGAGCACCCCGACTCCTGCATCCTGGCCTATGGGCATCATGCGCTATTCAGCAGCGGCCTGTTCAGGAGCCACGCGATTCATCCAGAGCTGAAGCCGCTCTGGCAGGATCTCCACGCGTCTCATGCCGAATTGGTCCTGGCGGGACATGAACATTCCTACGAGCGCTTTGCGCCGCAGGACCCGGATGGGAATTCCGATCCGGCAAATGGGATTCGCGAAATCGTGGTGGGTACAGGCGGGCGGAGCCACGATCCGCTGGGATTTGCGCTTGCGAATAGCGAAGTGCAGAATTCGGACACCTTTGGCGTATTGAAATTAACCCTTTGGCAAAGCCACTACATCTGGGAGTTCATCCCCGAAGAAGGAAAAACGTTCCAGGACTCAGGCTCCGGCGAATGCCATCGCCGTGCGGCAGCCAAGAAGTAAACTTCAGCCGGGGGCCACAGAGCCGGGATTCGAATCAGGGATTCGACGGAGAACAGGCGCCGCCACCTGCGGCGGCTTCAATCAGCTTTTGAACGGCAGGCGCGGGCAGCAGTAAGAGTTGCGCCTTGGGCGTCAGGATCTGCTGAATGACAGCAAGCTGTTGCGTCTTCCAGTCATCAGGCGCGCGCTGGCCCTTCGCGATAAAATCCAACGCCGCCAATCCGGCGGCGCCGAGTACGGAAAGATCCTGGGAGACGGGGGCAGCTTCCTTCAGCAAGAAGGAACGTTGCGCGAGCGGCTCAAGGATGGCGTCGTTGTCCCGCCATCGGATCAATTGCACACGCAATCGCGCATCAAGCTCAGGACTGCGGCACGAGGCGGCAGTGAAGCTGTCAACGAGCTGGGCGAAGCGCCGCGCGTTGGCGCTTTCCGGGGGAACGGCGTCCACGAGGCGGTTCATTGGGGTGGCGCTGGTCGGAATGGCGGGGGCGGTTCTTCCACGCGTATAATCCTTGACCGGTTCGACGGCTTCTGCAAGCGTGCGGAGAGCGTCGAATTCTTCCATGCTGCTCGGCCCCGCAATGCGTTGCAACATCCTGGTGTAATAGGTTTTGTGCGCCAGGCCGATCCACTCCAAGCGGGCACTAAGCACCTCAAGGCGGGCGTACATTGAGGCCGCGTCCGTTACTTCCGCTGGCGACCACAGGCGCTCCGCGACGGCGGCGTTGCGCGGCCAGACGCGTGAATCGATATTTTCTGGATTGACGTACTCCGCCCACATGCAGGCTTCGCCGCCGAGGATGCGCTCTTTTTCCTCGGGCGAGAGATTGGCCGCCGCGCCGCTCATCGGATCAACCGCGTAGTGCCGCGCCGCGGGCCAGCCCAAATCCAGGTAATAGCCATTCGAAAGCAGCCCGCGGTAACCCTGCTTCGCGGCATCGGCGAGCGAAGCCTGGCCGCGCCAGGACTGGATGGTGATGTCCTTCGGCAGGCTGGGATCCAGGATTTCGTCCCAGCCGATCATGCTCTTGCCGTGCTTCGTCACAATCGCCTGAAGCCGCTTGTTGAAGTAAGCCTGCAGCGCCTGATTGTTTTTGATCCCGTGGGCCTGCATATACTTCTGGATCTTCGGATTGGCGTCCCACTGCTTCCCGTTCACCTCGTCCCCGCCGACGTGGAAAAAATGATCTGGGAAAAGTTTGGCCATTTCACCGATAAACTGCTCGAGGAATTTGTAGGTTTTCTCGTTCGTGGGATCAAAAGCGGGATTAAAGATGCCCCATTTGCGCTCGACCTCGTAGGGACCGGGTGCGCTGGCAAGCTCGGGATAACCGACGAACCAGGCGGTGCTGTGCCCTGGTACGTCGAATTCGGGAACGACGCGAATGCCGCGGTCACGAGCGTAGGCGATTAGATCGCGGATTTCCTGCTGCGTGAAATAAAGGCCGTCGGAGCCCATCTCGTGCAGCTTAGGGAATTTCTTGCTCTCGACGCGAAAGCCCTGGTTCTCGGAAAGGTGCCAGTGGAAGACGTTCATCTTCACTGCTTCCATGCCATCGATGTTTCTCCTCAAAATGTCGAGCGGAATAAAGTGCCGCGCGGTGTCGATCATCAGGCCGCGCCAGGGAAAACGCGGTTTGTCGTGAATCGTGACGCCCGGCGCAGCGAAACCGTCCGGCGAAACCTCCACAAGCTGGAGAAAGGTTTGCAGCCCGTGCATCGTGCCGAGAGGAGTCGCCGCCGTGAGCTTCGCTCCGTCCGCGCTTACTTCCAGATCGTAAGATTCATCTTCGCCGAGTTCCTGGATTTCTTTGCTCGCGTGATCCGTTCGAATGATGAGCGTGGCTTTCGCAGCGCTGACGGGTTTTGCGAATCGCGGGATAGCCGTCTGAAGGGCGAGCTGATGGAGAAACCGCTCGACGGCGCGGTCGAGTCGCGGCTCGGTGTGTCCGGTTAACGCCACGGAAAACGAGGAGTCCACCGTGAGATGGCCCGTTCCCATCTGCAGGCCGGACGGCGCCGGCATGAGATTCAACGGGCGCTGATCTTGCGCAGCGCCACGCGGCGTATTCAGCAGCCCAGCCATCGCTATCACGCAAAAACCCCTCATCCATCGGCTGGAAGTCATGTTAGCGAACGCTCCCCTATACTCTCGCGGCCGCACAAAGCGGAAATCTCCAGGTCGCGCCACGGGAATGAGGATACTGTCATAAATGAAGCTCGCCCGTGAAGCGGAAATCCGCGGCTCCTGCGGCGCATCCCCGGCGGAAAATGTTTGCGGCGCACCGATTTGCCGCCTGAGTTAGAATAGGCAATTCCGTGTGGAACCGATGAAAGCATCCATTGCCATCTATCCGGGCTCGTTTGACCCTGTGACCAACGGCCATCTGGACCTCATCGAGCGTGGCGAGAAGATGTTTGACTTGGTGATCGTCGCCGTCCTCCAGAACGCCGAAAAGCAGCCGCTCTTCACCGTTCCCGAGCGCGTCGAGATGTTGCGCGAAGTCACGCAGCAGTGGCCCTCCGTGGAGGTCGACGTATTCAACGGCTTGCTGGTCGATTACGCGCGGAAGCGCGGCGCCGGCGTCATCTTGCGAGGGATTCGCGCGATTTCCGATTACGAGTCTGAACTGCAAATGGCACTGATGAACCGCAAACTCGAGCCCAGGCTCGAAACGGTCTTCATGCTGCCCGGCGAAACGTACAGTTATTTGAGCTCAAAGCTGGTCCGCGAGATCGCGCAGCTAGGCGGCCCGCTGGTTGGGCTGGTACCGCCGGTGGTGGAGCACCGCCTGCGCGCAAAAGTTTTGTAATGGAGTTCGCGCGCCGGGATCGGCGCAGAGAAACGGGCTGTAGCCCGCTCAACTAGGAGCAACCGTGCAACTTACAGAACGCATCAACCGCATTCAGATCTCACCCACAGCGGCGGTAATCACGGAAGCCGACCGGCTTAAATCCCAGGGCGTCGACATCGCCGATTTCGGCCCCGGAGAGCCGGACTTCCCTACGCCCGAGCACATCAAGAAAGCCGCGATCCGCGCCATTGAGGAAAATAAAACGAAATATACCCCGACGGGCGGTATCATGCCGCTCCGCGAAGCGATTTGTGCGTGGCACAAGCGGGAGCTGGGGTCGAACTACGAGCCCAAGGAATGCGTCGTCACCGTCGGCGGCAAACA
>WNFB01003144.1_pt1 | contig 14502 bp, 17 predicted proteins | sample 5400501 | NCBI WGS metagenome assembly WNFB01 (sample SAMN13153341, study PRJNA577476) | soil metagenome | isolation source: 200 cm saprolite under Douglas fir tree site 2 hole 1 | place: USA:California | collected 2015-04-18
CAGTCTCGACCCGAGCCGGCTGGACGTTAAATCCTTGCTCTCGCGGAAAGGGATTTAGAATCGTCTCAGGGGGCGTGAGATTGCGCGGGGGTCGCCCAGCATGGTCAACGGCGTGGGACTGAGGCTCCCATCCCTTAGGGGTTCGTGGGTTCGAATCCCACCCCCCGCATCCTTACGGCTAAGGATTTCATGGACTGTGGGGAAAAGCCCCAATCTGCGGTAGAGGAGACAGGTCAGGCGGAATCCAACCAACCCGGGCATTTGTAGAATCGAAAACGGGTTGAGACCAATGCCGATAAGGAAGGTTCTTCTCCAGAAGGATTGGGAACCTCTCGAGGAGTTCGTCAATGTTCTTGGCATTGGGGACTCGTTCCATCGCGTGGGCAACCAACTGGACCCAGAATCGTGTGAGTGTTTCGTGATACCGATCAGCAGATCCCTGAGATGCCGCGAACCTCAGAATCTCGCGGCAAATGATGCTGAGAGCCTCGTGGGGAGGGTGGCCTCTCAACACCAGAAAAGCTAGCCTCAAATGTCCTCTGTGCCTGAATTCGTTTCCTGTCAAACTACCATCGTGGAAAGCGTCTAAGGATTCGTTGTCGTCCAACTTGCAATTTGTTGCGTAGGTACCTAGATTTTAGCTCTTCAGTGGGTCTATGATTATCGGACGAACCTCCACCCAGCATGATGGGCTGTAGTGGCACCCCCCGCACCAACTAGTTCTCTTACAGACAGCCACCAGGCCGAAAACGAACTCCGGCTTCTCGGCCACCAGGGCGTCGACAACGGATTTCCAGGCCCGCATGGCTTCACGCGTGTTCCGTCAGACTATATTTCTTTGCCGAAGTTAGTTCTCGTCTTTCTGGCCGAAGACCGAATGGTGCCAGGACTTCCTCACTGCCCCGGTGAGGTCGAAGTAGACATGCTTGATGTAGGTGAATTCTTCCAGGGAGAACCTCGAAAGGGATGCGCCGTGGCCGCTCTGTTTGTAACCCGCCCAAGGCATCTCCGAGGGGACGGGGACGTGGTCGTTGACCCAGACTGTGCCGAACCTCAGGTCCCTCACTGCCCTCAGGGCATTCGTGATATTCTTGGTCCAGACCGAGGCCCCGAGGCCGTAGATAACATCATTTCCCCGTTGAATTGCTTCTTCGAGAGACGAGATTCTGAACACGCTGAAGACGGGGCCGAAAATCTCATCTTTGATTATCGTCGAGTCGTGGTTCTCGGTATAGATGACGGTGGGTTCGAGGAAGAAGCCTCCTTCAAACCCAGCGACTTTGGGAGTGCGCCCGCCCGTGACGAGGCTCCCGCCCTCTTCCTGTCCCTTCTTGATGAATCCAAGGACCCTCTCTCTTTGCTGCGCTGAAATCAGCGGGCCCATGTCTGAGGAGGGGTCCATTGGATCGCCTATCTTCACAGATTGGAGCTTCGCTACCAGTGCCTTCTGGAACTTCTCCAGAACGCTCCCTTCGACGTAGTAGCGTGTGGAGTTGGCGCAGTCCTGCCCGTTGTTGACGAGCCCTCCAACCACGGCTCCCTGGGCTGCGGCCTCCAGATCTGCATCGCCGAGTACAATGAACGGGGCCTTCCCGCCGAGCTCAAGGGAGACCTTCTTCGTGCTTGGGGCCGCAAGTTCCGACAGCCTCGCTCCCACCTCGGTGCTTCCGGTGAAGGCAACCATGTCCACCCCTTTGTTCCTGGCCAGTTCCTCCCCCACTAGGCTGCCTGGTCCGGTGACTATGTTGAAGACGCCATCTGGGATTCCTGATTTCTGCAGAAGAGAACCAAGCCTGATCGTACTCAGTGGGGTATAGCTGGCCGGCTTGATGACCACGGAATTCCCGGTGGCGAGTGCGGGGAAGGCCCGCCAGACCACCATCATCAGCGGGTAGTTCCACGGAGTGATCACTCCGACAACCCCGATGGGCTCTCTCCTGATTGCGCTTGTCCCTTCGCGGACGTACTCCGCCATTGCGTCGCCGTCGAGCCTTCGAGCCATCCCTGCGATGTAGCGGACGTTGTCTATTGTATACGGCAAGTCGTAGGTGGTGGTCTGTTTGATGGTCTTGCCCGAGTTGAGGGTTTCGAGCTCGGCGAAGTGCTGTGATTCCGTCTCAAGTAGCGTCGCGACCCTCAGAAGCGCGTTGGCTCTCTCCCCAGGTGGGGCTTTGCTCCACACCCCGCTGTCAAAGGATCTCCCGGCAGCGTCTATGGCTGACCTGACATCGTCGATGCTTGCGCTTGGCACACTCTCTATGGCCGTTCCCTTGGAAGGGTCGATCACTTCGACGGTTGCTCCGGAGCCAGATTCGACCCACTTTCCATCAATCAGCATCTTGTAGGATTTGTCTGACAATCCCAAGTCCTCCTCTTTGCAAGACCCCGGTCTTCTTTTAAGGTCTCCAGGATTCGGACAATTTCTCGACAGGCGAAGGTAGGAATCAAGAGCGGGTCAGCGTCCGCCAACTCTGAAAATCCTTAAATCAAAAGCGAGTCGTGAAACGATGTAGAAGTGGACATCGAACTACTGCTCAATTTGTTCGATGCGGCGATCATAATCGGGATAGCAGTTCCAACCCTGTATATGGCGAACAAGGTCAAGCAACCAAAACTTAGGATGCTTACAATCCTACTCGCATCGTTTCTGGTTGTTCATGGATTGTATCATGGAGCCGCGGCGCTTGGCTCGCTGCCAGGGCTTGACATAGTTGGAATCTCCTCCGATGTTCTGACTGAGCCCATTGGTTGGCTGCTTTTCTTCGCATTCGCAGTCTACTTCCTCAGGAATAGTGTTTGAGAAATGCTCGCCATTTCATATACTTACGCTGCGGAAGCCGGCTCATTAGGTGCAATAGCAGAGATTGTATCGCTCTTCCTGATTCTGGCATCGACCGTCCTAATTGTCTACTTGAATTTCCGGGTGAGGAACATCAGAACCTTCCAATTCGAGATGCTTCTTTTCACTCTGATTCTGGTCGCGGCTGAAATACCCAGGACCCTTTACTCGCTCGGGGTGGTCGACTTGGACTTCCTTTCCCCAACGGGCCTCGAAATTCACAGCGTGTCCATGGTCATTCTTGCCCTCTTCGTATCCTACAGAACGGTCGGATTCTTCAGAGGCAGGCAGATCGCTGCGATGGCAGGTAGTTACGAAGAAGTTTTGCTCACCTCTATCAGGGAAGCCCTTGTTGACGGATTGGGAGAGACGAGCGCAAAGGCCCTTGATTTCTATCTCGACAGCCGGATCCTGCTTACGGATCCAGCCGAATACGAGCGTTCTATGGCGAAGATTCTTGGGCCGGGATCCAAGCCCATCATAGAACATCTATTGGATAAGGTGTGTTCAAACGCGGGTATCGAGAGAAGCAGTGTGCAAAGCCTCAGTCAGGGTCTCGCTGAGGCAAGGCGCAGACTCCACTAAGGATTCAGCCCAAGCTATAGAAAGAGGTATCTGATCTGGATTTCAAATGCGAAGACGCCTGAGACCAGAGCGAAGAGGATAGCCGAGGCAGTGATCCTTCTTTCCAGAAATGTGAAAGCTCTCCTGAAGTAGTTACTTGGCCTTGCGCATTTCCCAGAAGGCTACAACGAGGACAAGAATCTCTAGTACGAACAGGGTGGGAAAGAGGTATGCGATGTGCTTGTTGTCGTACAGCCCGAGCCCGAAGAGATACATCGCGAAATCCGTCTGAGAGACTGCGAAGGACCCGAACGGCGACGGCCAGAATATGTCTCCCACCATTATGACCGCCTGAAGGAGGCCCCAGAGGCCGGCGATTCTTAGGGAAGACCTCGTCCCCCTCATGAGCACCATCCCCGCAAGCAGCAGGTCGACGACGATGAACGCCGCTAGGGCATAGGCGTGAGAGGGCTGATACTGCCAGACATTCTGGTCAGTGGCCAGAATAGCCACTCCCAGTATCGCTGTCGCCAGAAGCAGCACGGCGGTGAGCTTCCCCTTCTTCGTGGCGGGGGATTCCATCCATCCGTCGGTAACACGCCTACACTATTAAGTCTGGGGTTCACCCTGCTCAGGACATCTTAGGGCGACCCGTCTTATTTCAATGACTTCGAGCGCAAATTTCCTATTTCTGCATTCTTGATATTCCGGATTGAATCATTTCAGAATCAACTGTCGAGCTCGAAATGCAGGGCAGCCACCACCTCAATGAACATTCCCAGGCCAGCCTGCAACCGCGGGCTCAGGAAGTACATCGCCCCATACTTTTCTCCCTGAGTAACCACCAAAGAGTTCGACTTCAGCACCTCGGCGTGGTGCATGACAGTCCTGTAGTCCACCCCGAGTCTCTCTGCGAGCTGGTTGAGGTTAAGTGGTCTGACGCTCAGTTCGTGGATCATCCGTGCTCGATTTCTCCCTCCCCTGGCTCCTCCGAGGACGAACCAAAGGGTGCGTCTGAGTTCCTGGTCCTCTACCAAATACCCTCACCTTCCCGGAGCAACCCGACTTATACTTGCGCCGTCTTCGATTATGATGAAATTCTGAGATAGGCTTATAGACAAAAATGTGCACGAATCACCTATGGTCCCGCTGCTTACGGTTGCGATTCTGCTCTACGCAGTCAATGCCGTCCTCTTCGGCTTCCTCGCATACGTCTACGGGAAGACTGCCCTTTCAACCCGAGCGAAGTATCCCCTCGGACTCTTCATCTTCTCCCTCCTACTACTGCTTCACAGCGCCGGGACCGCCGCAGCGTACTTCTTTCTCGGCCCGTACTTCCTCGACGAGGCAGTGCCTTACATGGCCGTAATGGGTTCATTCGAACTCGTTGGAGTGCTGGCGCTTCTGAGGATATCGCTGTGATGATCCATGAGGTCCCAATCACAGACCCCAGCGGGGGGTTTCACAATCGGAATCTGTGCTTCCGACTCCGCGAAACGGCTCCCATCGCTAATTTCGTTCCTCACGGCCGAGGACTACGGTCAAGACTTCACGCTCCGCAAGATAGCAATCGTGGCATCCGGATGCCCCGAATCGGTCACAGACCCCGTCAGGAACGCAACTGACTCAGACGCCAGAATCTCTCTGATCACGGAGTCTGAAAGGCGCGGCAAAGCAGAAGCAATAAACAGAATCATGGAGAACTCGGTGGGGGGCTACCTGGTGATGTTGAACGCCGACGCATTTCCGGCCAAAGGCTCGATTCGCAAGCTCCTCGAAATCGCCAGAGGTCAAGGTGTGGGAGCTGTTTCCGCGAAGCCGGTTTTCGAAGAAGGGAATGGACTGCTTGCACATGCGCTCGAGTTGATGTGGTCATCCCATAGCCTGATGTCTCTCAGACTCAATCACGCTGGCATAAGCAACCACGCGTGTGACGAACTCATAGTGGTGCGAAGGAGCATAATGTCAAGACTGCCTACGAACTTGGTGAACGATGGTGCGTACATAGGCGGACTTGTACGCGCCCTAGGTCTCGAAGTGAAGTTCTCGCCTGCTGCCGAAGTCAGAATATCAGTTCCAGTTAGACCGATCGACCTAATCCGTCAAAGACGACGAATCACATTCGGGCACGTGCAGGTATGGAAGAAGCTTGGGCGTCCTCCAAGAACGATTGAAACGACCCTATTCACCGACCCGCTCATGAGCCTCAAAACCATCATCAGGGTTTTGTCCGAACGGCCTCGGCTCATTCTAAGTTTCCCCTTGGTCTTCGTTGAAGAGTCGGTTGCAATCGTCCTAGGAATTTTCGACGTCAGCCGGTCGACCGACCGCCACACAGTGTGGAGAAGGAATGCAGGCTAAGGGCCCCGGTGACCAGAACGTCGCGACCCTTGTAAGCGTCGTCCTGAAAGTCGCCCAGATGCACGGCTCTTCAATGGCTCTCTCGGACCTTGTCCAGCTCTTGCCAGAGGGGGCGACCTCCAAAGACATCGCAGAGGTATTCGATGCTTTGCCCTCGATCCCCGGCAATTACGCCCTGAAAGATGGCCTTCTCGTGCCTAAGTTAGAAAATGACATTCTGTCAAACGATTTCAATTTAAGACTGCGGCATTCCATAGCCAACACCCAAGTTGTACGTTGGCTCTCGAAGGCTCTGGGCAACAGGGATGCCCTGATAGTTGCGGCAAGCGGCTCGACCTCGTACAACGCCGCTTCTCCGAGGGATGACGTTGACCTCTTCTGCGTAACACGTCCGCAGACAATGTGGATCTTCCTCACAAAGGCGCTTTTGCTCACCAGAGCTTTGCGAGTTTTCAGGAGGCCGAACGTTCCAATCGACCTGAGTTGCTTGATGGACTATGACTACGCCACGAAAGTCTTCTCCACGGATAGCGGCGCCCTTTTTGCCAGGGACGCCCTGGTCGCGGAAGTAGTATTCGGGCATGGCCACTACGCCTCCTTGTTGGGTTCTGCACCTTGGATGAAGAGATACTTCCCCAAGCTCTACGAAAGACGGAGTACACTCACAGACACGGGGAAGAACACAAGGTCAAAAGCGTCTGGATGGAAAAGGTGCGTCAACCTCTTCCTGTTAACTACCCTAGGTTCCTACATCCAAGCAAAGGCAATTTTTCACAACCATGTTCTTGCCAGAGAGGGCAAGGGCCTGTCTGCATTCCGTGCTCGGGTTGGACCTGACCATTTGATCTACGAGTCGGCGAAGTACAACAGATTGAAGGAGATTTACGAGGACATCAGACCCATTCCGAAAGAATTGAGTAAGAACCCTGAGGGGGACAAGCTTAGTCCACTTGTCTCCAGCGAAAACGAAGCACGGTGAAGTGTTAAACTTCAGGCCTGCGCCCGACCCAGAGGACCACACTGGATGTCATTCCTGAACGGTCTGGGCAAGCCTCTACTGGTCGGTCTGGGGATTCGAGAACTCCTGGCTCCTTGGACGGGACATCCCTTCGATTTCGAGATTTGGGTGAGGCTGGGGGTCATCGCCCAGTCAGGAGCCAACCCCTACACCCTGCTCCCCTACATCCCTAATCTGAGTTTCTCTCCATATCCATGGATGACTTCGATTAGCTATCCGCCCTTGGCTGCATTCATCTTCGCAGCGACCTACACCGTTTACCAAATCCTAGGCTCCCCCGCTCCTTTCGTGTACTACTTCCTGCTCAAGCAACCGATGGTGATCTCAGACCTCTTGGTCGCTGTCTTTCTTTTCCGCCTGATCTCGCTCAGGGGAGATGCAACAGGGGCTCTCAAGATTGCCAGGCTCTGGGTCTACTTCCCTTTCGCCATAATCGTTTCTGCGATGTGGGGTGCCCTGGACCCAATCGCCCTCTTGTTAATCCTCATGAGCCTTTACACATTCGAAATCAAGAAACCCTATTTGTCTGCGAGCCTGCTCGGGTTGGCCGTTTACCTAAAGCTGATGCCAATAGTCTTCCTGCCTTTGTTTCTGATAGTTTCCGACCTTCCAATGAGGACGAAGGCGGTATTCACAACGATAGCCTTGGTCATCCCGATTGTGGGGACCCTTCTCCCATTCTATCTCTTCGACTGGAACTTCTCGGGCATTTACAGCGCCGTCGCCTATCAGGGCGCGCTCCCCTTGTTCGGAGGAATGGGTGTCTTCAACTCGCTGTCCTTGCTTACACCTCCCCGCGGCTTTGCAACTTCCTTCCTGAGCATCGCATGGTTCCCAGCTCTTCTGGCTGCATACGCCTACGCATACGGCAAGAAAGCCAAGCTTGCTGATGGCCTTCTGATTACTGTGATACTTTTCAGCATCTTCCGTCCAACAATGCCCGAACAGTGGGCATTGTATCCAATCGCATTCTTGCTTCTCAAAGGAGATGGAGAGAACAGAACGCACTTTCTCGCAATCTCTGGAATCGCGACCGCGTACCTCGCTATTAACAATCTCCTGCTCGTGAGGTTCTTTTCGCCAATTTCGGTCGGCGCCTTCAACTGGGACCAGTCCGTCGACGTCGTCTCAGTTTTCTCTGAGCTGAGATACGCGCTATTGCTGGTGCTCTCAACAGCCTTCTCTGCCGAGGCCCTTTCCATCGTTCTTGCCAAGCATTCGTTCCTCAATGCCAAATTGAAATCTCTTAGAAGAATCAGACCAAGGGAAGTCACGGTCCCGCTTGCCTACATTGCCGTCGTTTCCCTAGCGGGAGGATTCCTCGATTTTACCGCGACGAAAATGGTCACCGATTGGGCCCTCGCACTCCAGTCGAATGTCTTTCTCGGCCTGAGCTGGCTTTCTCTCTATCACCTGATGCTTGTATCGGTATTCGAGATCACGGTCCTGCTCATCGTACTGTTCTCCCGAAGAAACTTGTCGGATTCCATCAGCCTCTTCCTTCTGCTGACCTTCTTGAACTTCATAGCGAGCGGTTTTTCGCTGATACTTTACAGGGCCCTCGAGGGCCTCCCAGTCCTGTCGTCCGTCGCCATTTACCTAGCCGGCTCTTCATCCGTGACTGAGAGGGCCTTCGTTGTGTTTGCTGACACGTTGGGGGTCCTGGGGATATTCTATCTGAATGAGATTCGTTCATTGTTGCTTTTCGTTGTTCGGAGGGCAACACAGGCAGTTCCGCAAACGCGATTGGGGTCTGACAATGAAGCTAGTCTATCTGCTCCTGCATGACTTTCGGTTCGCGTCAATCGGACTCGAGGAGTTCGCATTCCACCGTTTCCATTTTTCCAAGGAATACGCCCGAAGGATGGCGCAACTTGGACACGAGGTGAAACTCTATGTCATGAGCGGCGAGATAGCTCGAAAGAAAATCCTCTCCGTGGATGGATACGAGCTCAAAGCTTTCAGGCCGTCCTTCCACTTTCCCCCGTTCATGAGATTTGGAAACACACACAGCATCGAAGTCATGGCGGAGCTCGAGCAGGACGCTCCGGACCTGGTCCACTTCCATAACTACTACCTCTGGAACTTCCCCTACATCGTCCCTTGGGTGAAGCGCAAGGGAACGCCACTGGTGGCTCAGTATCATGGGACTGACCCCATCAGACAGGTGAAGGCAAGAGCCTTCTATCCGTCTCTAAGGCTCTGTGATTCGCTTATCGTCCCTACATACCGCGAAGAAAGGTTTCTCACCCGCACTCTCCGACTTCCGTCAGGACGCGTGGTCCGACTTCCAAGCACCGGAGTAGACACCCGCATCTTCAAGCGGGTCTACCCTCCTGACCCTGAGCCTCTGCTGTCGTATGTGGGACGGATTCCACTCCCTGCCACCTACAGATGGGAGAAAGCCCCCCACCTTCTCCTTCCTCTAGTCAAGGCTCTCTTGGGCCTCGGAGTCAGGGCGAGGCTCGTTGTCGCAGGCGACGGTCCAGGCCTTCCGATAATGAAGTCTTCAGCATCAAGGCTGGGGGTCGAGACTTCTGTTGACTTTCTCGGAGCCGTCGACCAGCGAGTCCTCCCAGAGCTGTATTCCCGTAGCCGGCTGACCTTCGTACCAATGTACATGGAAGACATCGAGCCATTCTGGGGCGGAACGGTCCAGGAATCTTTGGCCTGCGGGACACCTGTGGCAGCCTTCAACGAATCCTCCCCGGGCCCTCGGAGGTTCGGACTACTGCTCCCACCCGGCGGGCGAGGTGCTCCTCTAGTCGCCCGTTCGCTCGCCGAAGCTGACTCCCTTTCCAAGGCAGGGAAAGAAGGCTCCGATTTCATCAAAGCTCATTGCGACTGGGAATCTGTCGCCGCCGGTGTCGCGTCGATATACGAGAGGCTGGTCCCAAGGTCCAGACGAATATGAGCAGTCAACAGCTGCCCATCAGTGTGGTAATACCCACCCATAATAGGCCCGACAAGCTAAGGCGACTTCTCGTTAGCCTCCAACGATTCAACGGGGGCATCCTCAACATGGTGATAGTGGTGGACGACTCGACGTCCCCGCTCGACTTGCAATCTGAGTTCCCTGGGCTTGAACTGAGACACATAGTGTCGAGTCGTCGGATCTTCATCTCGCGCGCCAAGAACATCGGCTGGCGCCCCGCATCGACGGAGTACGTCTATTTCGTCGATGACGACAATGTCATCGGGGAAGGGACTCTCGCCCTGGTCTATGAACGAATCTCAAACCTTCCGAGAGCAGGCGCGATCATGCCAGCAGTCCTGTACTGGGCCTCCCAGAATCTCGTCTGGGTGTACGCAACACCTTTCCTCAACCGCAGGCGTATACTCAACCTCGTCGGGAGGAACCTTCCCCGCGACCCCTCGCTCGAACGCAGGTTGCTGAAGACCGACGCTCTCCCCAACGCGTCTCTAGTAAGGCGTCAGGCCTTGGAGGATGTTGGGGGGTTCGATGAAAGGCTTGTGGTTAACAGCTCTATGGACTTCGCACAGAGGCTCAAGGCCAAGGGGTGGGGGGTCTACGCCTACACCGGGGCCTGCACATATCACGACGTCGACGTCCCCGGCAAAGTCGGATGGTGGGCGAGCCATGGCACGGCCGACCCCGAGAGGGTGAGGTACGAATTGAGGGACTGGTTCCTGATTACGAAGCGACTCCATCCCAGGGACGCACTCTTCCGCGTACGCTTTGCGCTTGTGTCGCTCAGGTTCGTCCTCCCCAACCTGCTCGCATACATCCTCAGGGGTAAGAGGAGGCGCGCTCTGGTGCGGAGTCTAATCCGCGGGTATGCCGAGGGCCTCATGCTCTCCAGCGAGGTCTGAGCGTCTCCACACGAATCCCGCAGTTTGCTACCTTCGGCGGAGCACGAAGAGTGTTTGGTCTCCAAGTCTGTTTAGGGGAAACGCGTACCCCAGCGCCCTGTCCGCCCTTTCAAGTACCCTGAGGACCCTCCTCGCCCTGACATAATAGTCGTTCAGGTAGGCCGGAGGCAAAAGAGCCGGGAGGCCGATGAGGCTCTCCACTTCGAAATCCTTGCGGAAGAAGTCCAGGAATCTGCCTACCGAGTAATACGTGGAGGGGATGTCCGCTCCTCCCACCGACACCATCATCGGCTGGGCCTTCCTCTTCACCATTCCTGAATATCGTAGAAGCGCGGCATAGGTCAGGATCTCTGCTAGGCAGAGGGTGTTGCGGATCGAACAGACGAAGTACCCACCTGGAATGACTATGGACGCGAGCTCCGCCTCGAATTCGACCATCCTAGGTTCACAGTTGAGTGCCCCGTTGAACGAATAGGCGACCCTCACCTTCCCTCCGGGAAGCATCCCTTTGACTTCAGCAATGTCCGCAGCGGGAACCCTGACCGCATCCAACTTCCCTGCCAGTCTCCTCGCGGCAGCCTTCCTCCTGAGCAGGTCGACCATCGCAGGAGAGATGTCAGTGGCCACGACTCTCGCAACCCTCCGAGCCACTTGGACTGCTTCAGCCCCAGTCCCCGCCCCTATCTCCAGTACGACGTCGTCCTTCCTCAGTAATCGGTACAGCGCCTCCAAAGACCTCTCTCTGATCAACGTGTTGATGAAGTTCCTACCTATGGTGACGTCGTACTCTTCTGACGCCGAGTCGAACGCTAGGGCCACGTCTCCATAGTATCCCCTGCCTTCCTTCCGCCACTCCGAGAAGGTCTTCGACGCATCCCCCTCCCCCTTTGCCTCCCTCATCACCTCAGGAGTGCCGACGGGGACTATCTTCACGCAGACAGACCCTCCTCCGTACCACTGGGCCACGAGGCCCTTCCCGTATTTCCTTCCGAACAAATTCATCACCCTGTCCCTGTCCTCCTGGGAGACCACCGCCCTCGCCGCATACGCCAGCGTTTCCGTCCTCACCCTGACCTGCCCGTTTCGCTTGACGTTCTTGACCCAGTCTGATTCCCCACTCCCACCAAGCGCGAAGATATCCGCGCCTAACTGGACGTATCTCACCCTTACAATGTGAGGCAGTCCCGAGTTCCTTCCCGATGTCACTATCTTGAAGGTGTCCCGGGGAAGCTTGTAGTCCGGTGTTAGCGCTTCGGCCATCGGGCCACCTCGGGGGCTCAGACCGTCTTCTCCAGACTCAACTTCCAATGGGACGTCGCTTGACTTCTTCCGCATAGCTGCGCACCGCCGCCTCCTGCTGCCACTCCACGAAAGTCGGCTTGATATCCCTGAGGATAGTTATCGCTTCGTCTCCGCCAATTCTCCTGGTCAGGACGAGATAGGCTGCGAGGACGCATCCCGTCCTCCCTTCACCCGCAAGGCAGTGCACGAGTAGGTTCTTCCCTTCAACCATGCGCGTCTGGATTAGTCTAGCTCCCTGGTCCAATATACCTGGGTCGGGAGCCCCGTGATCGCGCATCGACAGATGCGCAAATTCCATCGGGATTCCATTGGTTAGTTCGTTCGGGAGGGGCTTCTCAGTCAGAGTTAGAACCACGTCGATGCCCTGGGCCGCAATCCATTCGAGTTGCTTCCTCGAAGCAGGGTATCCCGATCCTGCGAGCTTTCCCTTCTCAATCCAAACGAACCCAGTCGGCTCATCCGCTAACCTGGCCCTGAGCTTCCTTAGGAAAAGACCCCCGCTACCCAATGCTGACCTACGAATCAGGAACTCGATGTGGTTTTAGAACTTTCAGCTTTCGAGGACGTCGAGCTTTCCATACTTTCCCACGTTCAGGCGAAGCTCACCACGGAAGCTATTCGTGTACCCGTTGGTCACTCTGACTTTTGAGCCCTGCTTGACCATGTCAATCTGGTCGTCCCATAGGGACAACTTGATCTGTCCGCTCTCGTCCTTCAGCATGCAGTCAGCCACCCTCGCCTCGCCCCCGGTCCTCAGATTGACCGTCCGGGGCTCCTGCATCTCCACGATCTCTCCTTCTGCATCGACCCTTCTCATGCCGTCTCGCAAATCCCTTACGTTCATGTGAATGACCGGTCGCCTGATGGCATTATTTAACATTGAAGCGGCGCAATTGGTATCAGAAACCGTTTAATCAGAAAGCATTCGCTGGTCGCCACTCTTGCTCCCGAGCTTGGCTGAGGCTGGGCTCCTCCTACTATCGTTCATCGTTCCTTTGGCTGCTGTGCTCGTCGGGATGCCGCCGTTCCTAAGATATCTCACGAAGTCCGGTCAAGTGGTCGACGATTCCCACAAACAGCCGCCCAAGAAGGTGCCATCTCCTGCAGGGCCCGTCCTGTTCATTGGCGCGCTCGCCGGCGAGGTCGTGGCCTATTTCGCCTTCGGCTCACTCGTTCCAGTCGCCCTGGCTGCTGCGGCCTCAGTAGCCTTTGCCGTCGGGTTGGCAGATGACCTTTTCGTCCTGGGAGGCAAAACGAAACCTCTGCTTCTCATCCTGGCGGGGGTTCCACTCGTAGCTTTCACACAGCTCCAGCCGAACATCTACTTCCCGGACATCACTTTTCCGATTCTGGGCGACACCAACTCTCATTTCTTCATCTACACTGTCCTTGTGATTGCCGCATTCCCGATAGTCGCGAACGCCTTCAACATGATGGATTCATTCAACGGACAAATCTCCTGGTTCACATTGCTGGCGTCTCTGGCAGTGCTCTTTGGAGCGACCCTGCGTTTGCTCTACTCGAACGGGTTTTCGCTGGTTCGCCTAGCCTCGGCTCTTCCCCTCGTCGCCGTGGCCCTCGGGTTCCTCGTCTTCAACAGATATCCCTCCAAGGCCTTCGACGGAGATAGCGGGTCCCTGATGTTCGGCGCCATGTTCGCAGGCCTCGCCGTCACCTGCGGGGTCGAGGTCGCGGCCATGATTGCAATCGTCCCTGCTATCCTGAACTCCTTCTATACGCTCTCGAGCGTAAGAGGCTTCGTCGAGCGCAGGGCGATGTCTTCGCGGCCGACATACGTCAGCGACGATAGGATGATCCACGCAACAACCGAACCACATACTCCTACTACGCTCGTCAGACTGATACTTCTGGCCGGACCTCTCTCCGAGAACGAGCTCGTGAAGAGCATCGTGATTCTTACGGCGGTGTCATGCTTCTTGTCCGCGGTAACATCTCTCCTCACCTGGGTGTACTAGATTGAGACTTGCACCCCTTTTCGGAATCGAAGCCGTGGCGTTCCTGCTCATAGTCGGTGAGGCCTATCTCTTCTTCACCACCATTGTCCCCATTGGTTCAATCGCTCACGACCCTCTCAATTACACAGGCCTCGCGCTCCTGAAAATCGCGCTGACCATAGGGCTTGTAGTCTTGTGGTTCCTCGTGATGCTCGCGTTGACCAGGCTCTACGTCAGGTCGAAACTGGGGAGCCGGACTCCCAGGCCTTCATCTTAGCGTCGAACAACTTCCTTGAGAAGGCTACTCGTGCAGGAACCCCCATCACAACCTTCCCAGGAGGCACGTCTCTCGTCACTACCGCTCCCATGGCCACCACGCTCCCCTTGCCGACGGTGACTCCCGCCTTGATTACAGCCCTGGCCCCTATCACCGCGTTGTCTTCGATGGTCACTCCGATCATCCTCTTGCTGGGCGGGTACGGGTCGTTCGTGAGGACGGCCGCGGGCCCGATGAACACGTTCTTCCCTATGCGCGCCATGGGAGGGATGTACGCGAGGCCCTCTATCTTCGTCCCGCTCCCGATCCTGACGTCATAGTCGATGTGCGCAAGTGAACCAATCTTCACGTT
>WNFB01003145.1_pt1 | contig 14499 bp, 10 predicted proteins | sample 5400501 | NCBI WGS metagenome assembly WNFB01 (sample SAMN13153341, study PRJNA577476) | soil metagenome | isolation source: 200 cm saprolite under Douglas fir tree site 2 hole 1 | place: USA:California | collected 2015-04-18
GGGCCAGCAGCCTGGGCGCGGCGCGCGACACGGTGAACAGCCCGATGGTCATGGGCAGAAACGCGATCCCCGCGCGGAGCGGGCTGAAGCCGAGAATGTCCTGCACGAACTGGGTGAGGAAGAAGAACATGCCGAACATGCCCGCGACCAGCAGCAGCCGGGCGGCGAAGGAGCCGGAGCGGCCGACGCTGGAGAAGAGCCGCAACGGGGTGATCGGCTGCCTGGCCCGGGTCTCGGTGACCAGGAAGATTCCGAGCAGCACGACCGCGGCGGCGAACGCCCCAACGGTCACGCGGTTGCCCCAGCCGCTAGCGGCGGCCCTGATGAACGCGTAGACCAGCGAGGTCATGCCCGCTGTCGAGGTGAGCGCCCCGGTGAGGTCAAAGCGGCCGGGTTGCCGCCGCGACTCCGCGATGAACACCGGCGCGATGGCCACGACGGCGATCCCGATCGGCACGTTGATGAACAGCACCCAGCGCCAGGACAGCCACTCGGTGATCACGCCGCCGAGCACGAGGCCAAGCGAGGCGCCGGCGGTGATGACCGCGGTGTATATGCCGAGCGCGCGGGTCCGCTCCCGGCCTTCTGAGTAGCTGCCCACGATCAGTGCGAGCACGGCGGGCGAGGCCATCGCACCGCCGACGCCCTGGGCGGCGCGGGCCGCCAGCAGCATCCCGGCCGACGTCGCGAGCCCGCCGACCAGCGAGGCGACGGTGAACAGGCCGATGCCGGCCAGGAAGACCCGCCGCCTGCCGAGGATGTCACCCGCCCGCCCCCCGAGCAGCAACAGCCCGCCGAAGGCCAGAGTGTAGGCGTTCAGCACCCAGGACAGGCTGGTCGCAGAGAAATGCAGTCCGTGCTGGATGTGCGGCAGCGCGATGTTCACCACGGTCATATCGAGGATGATCATGAGCTGAGCACCGAGCACCACCAGCAGGGCGATGCCCGGACGGTCATAGTGCCGACGCCGCAGCGTGCGACGCTGAGGTGGCGCTACGGTTCCTGACAGTGATGGAGCAGACAAGGATTTCCCCTGAGGCTTGAGGTAGTATCCGGAGGAGTACTCCGATTACTATACGGAGGAACCCTCCGATTAGCAACCCATTAAGTGATGACGATGAGCGCGACAGAGACGTCCAGCCCGGAGCAGTCCGGCGTGATGCGTGCCGATGCACGCCGGAACCACGAGCGGCTGCTTGCGGCCGCGGCCGCGACCTTCACGGAGCACGCGGCCGATGACGCGTCCCTTGAGGAGATAGCGCGACGCGCGGGCGTCGGGATCGGCACGCTCTACCGGCACTTTCCGACCCGCCAGGCGCTGCTTGAGGCGGTCTACAAAGACCAGGCCCAGGCGCTGCACGCCCGGGCGCTCGAGTTGCTCGACTCACCCTCGCCCACCGAGGCGCTCGTCACCTGGCTGCGCGCCATGATCGAATTCGGCGCCACGAAGCGTAGCCTGTCCAAGTCGCTGATGGCCACGCTCGGTAAGGATTCCGAGTTGCTCTCCCTGTGTAGCACCATGATTCGCGAGGGCGCGACGCCGCTGCTGACCCGCGCGCAGGAGGCCGGGGAAGTGCGGGCCGACACGGATACCACGGACCTGCTCAGGCTGTCGCACGCGATCGCCGTGGCGTGTGAACACGCGTCCCCGCACGCCGACCAGGCCGAACGGCTGCTTTCGCTGATGTTCGACGGCCTCCGCAGTTCTCGTCCCGGGTCGCCGGCCCCAGATCGCCTCGGCAGCAAGCCGGACGCATGAGCCATTGCCGTCAGGCACCGCTGACGGTCCGTCGAAGACGGCGCCGGCCTGGCGGGGACGTGCTGGAGGCATTCACGTGAACGCGGGATGAGACTACGCTGAAGAGCAACCGCATGGCCGGGTCGGGCGTCTGACCCGTACCGGCAGGCCTCGGCGTGATCGGAGAGCGGTGCCTCGCCCGGCGCCCGGCTAACGGTTCGCCATGCGGGGCTGAGGGGTGAGGACATGGCCTCGACACCAGCTCCGCAGCGGCCCGTGCAGTGGACCGCCCCGGAATGCACCTGCAACTTCAGGTGGTGCCCGGACCAGTGGGGCCGAATCCGCGAGGTCCGCACCCCGGCGCTTAACTGCCTGGCCCATCCATTCGAGCTGCCGACGTCATTGCACTGCCCGCGGTTTGACGATCCAGCTCCGCATCTCCCCCGGCGGAGGCGGAGCCTCTTTGCCGTTCATTGGCGAGTGCCTGCGGGGCTATGACCTGGTGGGCCTAGATGGATTTGAACCATCGACCTCATCCCATCAGCTCTGGACGACCACGGGTTGCGGTTCCATGACGCCGTGATCCGTGGTTGTCAGGGTGGGCGTTGTTGGTCCGCTGTGCGGCAACGTTGATGTCACTCCTGCTGTCAGACCGCCCTGGCATCCTGGAACTGCCCCGTCCTCCTCGTAGCTGCCATCGCTTGGCTGAGGCCGACGTGTCAAGGTTCGCGCAGCGACCGCGTAGCGGCTTGGCCTTGACTCGGAGGACTCGGCCGAGACTATGTCACAGCCAGGACGACCTAGCCGCCTGGAGCCAGCTCTGTTCCACGTGGTCTACGTCCAGGCAACGCGCCGGTTCTCGATCATAGAGCCGATGCATGTTAGCATTCGAACAGGTGATCGATCGAGAGGAAGGAGGCGAGGTCGCGAGTCGTCTGCTGCGGGCGCGCGTGGCCTGTGCAAGCAATGCGTAGCATTACCCTGTCGTCCGTTCCGGCGCAAAGTGCGCGTCAACTGAGCCGCACGACGGGAGTGTCATGGATCGAGATGAGGTCGCAGAACTTCACTTCATCACATCGATCGCCAACCTGGACTCGATCCTTAGGCGTGGGATCTTGAGTCACGCGGCGCGGTTAGAGCACCGCTCGGTCGCTTCGGAAGATGTCCAGGGTAGGCGGCGTGGGAAGTCGGTACCAGGCGGGTCTCGCTTGCACAGTTACGCCAATCTCTATTTTCATGCGCGCAACCCAATGATGTACTGCCTCCTGCAGGATGGTCACGACGATCTGATTGTGTTGAGGCTGTCTGCAGCGGCACTCGACATAACAGATACGGTCATTACGGACGGCAATGCGGCATCGGCTGGTACGCGGTTCTACCCGTCGCCCGATGGCCTGCTGCACCTAGACTCGGAGCTGATCTTTGCCAAGTACTGGACCGATGAGAACTACTGGCCAGTAAGAGAGAAAAAACGTGCCCGGAATGCAGAAGTATTGGTGCCAATCCTGGTACCATCAATGTATATCGAAGGTTGCTACGTTGACACTCGTGAGAAGCGTAGGGCGTGCTTGGGGTTTGAAGACCTGCCCGCCGTAGCAGTTCGCAAGGAGATTTACTTTCGATGAGTAATGTACGGGTACTCGAAGGTGACTTGCTGAAGTCAAACATGCACGCTCTGGTTAATACAGTGAACACTGTCGGTATTATGGGTAAGGGCGTTGCCCTGGAGTTCAAGAAGCGGTATCCCGCCATGTACCTCGATTACGTCAAACGCTGCGATAGGCATGAAGTTAAGTTGGGTGAACCGTATGTCTATCAGGCTGACGATCACTTGATCGTCAACTTCCCGACCAAGCAGCACTGGCGCTCGGTGAGTCGTCTCAGCGACATAGTGGCTGGTCTAGAGTACCTTGAGGGCCACTACAAGGACTGGGAGATCAGGTCGTTGGCGGTACCGCCCCTCGGCTGCGGCAACGGTCAGCTTGAGTGGCGAGTTATCGGTCCGATTCTACTTCGACACCTGCGGCGCCTAGCCATTCCGGTCGAGCTGTATGCGCCTCACGGAAGTTCGCTCTTGGACGAGCATCAGCTGGAGTTGCTGGATCGGACTGATGACCGAGATTCAGAACAATGGCGGCTGGAGCCGTGGCTCGTCGCGATTGCTGAGACGGTCCGCCGACTGGAGTCACAGCGTTATCACTGGCCGGTGGGCCGCGTAATGCTCCAGAAAATCGTCTATTTCGCAACCGTGGCCGGACTGCCCACCGGCCTAGAGTTCGAACGGTCTAGCTTCGGGCCATTCGCCCCAGACCTTAAGGCTGCGGTAGGGCGCATGCAGAATAATGGCCTTCTGATGGAACAGCCTCGCGGTCGTATGATCGAGATGCGAACCGGGCCAGCACTGGATGATGCTCTTGGGAGCTACAACGACCAGCTTGAGCAGTGGAGTGACCTAATCGATCGACTGGTCGACTTGGCTGCAAGGTTCGATAGGAACGGCGCTGAGATAGCTGCGACTGTGCATTACGCCACCGAGGAGCTTCGCGGCCGACTGGGCCACTCACCGACCGTCGTCGAAGTTATTACTCATGTCGAAGAGTGGAAAAGTCGTCGTAGTCCGAAGCTGGAGCGCGACGCTATTCTCGGGGCCATCGTCAACCTTGGTACGCGAGGGTGGCTGCAAGTCGATCCGGACAGTGCAACAGCGCAGGCAGTAGATGACATGGTAGAGGCTGGCTCGTTACCTCGCTGATTGCCATCCGTCCGCGTCATCGGCGAAGCTGGATCAGGCGCTCATCTCGAATGCCCAGCCCATGAGTTCGCTGTTCCCGGCCTGCTTGGCCCACTGGCAGGCGGCCTGGCGGGGGGCTTCGGCTTCTTCGCGCTCGCCGAGGTCGTAGTGGAGGCATCCGAGGAGTGCAGCCAGCCACGCCGCGACGACTAGCAGCTCACGGTGCTGGTCGAGAGTTGACCGGCCGCCGACTAGCCGGATGACGTGCTGGAGCCGCCTTTTGGTCCGGTCCCGCAGGGTCGCCACCGGGGTGCTCGGGTAGGCGCGGCACAGCAGGTCGGCCGTCTCGTTGAGGGCCTCGATGGTGCCAGCGCCGATATCGGAGACCTCGGCCATGCGGGTGAGTTCCAGCGTGTCAAAGATCTCGGCCTCAGCCTGCAAGGCGTCACGTGGAACGAACGTGACAAGTCCCCGCCCAATGGCTGTCAGGAGCTGGATCGGTGGAGGCCGAAGGCGCGCAGCACCGGCCAACCGGCCGGTGCCCGACTGCCGGGGGCACGGCTGGCTGAACGTGCGCTCCGGGCCGGTCTACAGGCCGGCGGCGTTGAAGATCACAGGTGCGCCGCTGCCCCGGGCAGCCCGGTAAGCCGCGAACTGGGTGGGCCTAGATGGACTTGAACCATCGACCTCATCCTTATCAGGGATGCGCTCTAACCGGCTGAGCTATAGGCCCTTATCTGGCGGCCCCCCCGCGCGCCGGGGAACACCGCCGCGCAAGATTACCGCATCCGGAAGGGAGCCCGGGTCAGTCACTCTCCCGGAGGGTAACTTCGATCCCGCCGCCGAGGTGGGTGACGAGGTTGTAGATCATGGCGCCCACCGTGGAGAGCGCGGTGATCAGGATGATGTTCACCGCGCCGATGAGCATCGTGTAGCCGAGGACCCTGGACGCCGAGAACCATTTGGTGAGGCTGACCCCGGCCGAGCCCGAACTGGAGGTCACGCTTTCCAGTGTCCTCTGGACCGAGGCGAAGACACCGAGAGTGTCGAGCGCGAACCACAGCAGGGCCACGGCCACAAACAGCATGACCCACGCCACCAGGGAAATCAGGAAGCTGAACTTCATCACTGACCACGGTTCGAGCCGGGCCAGGACGAGATCAGCCCGGCGGGCCTGGGTGGCACCGGCCTTGGTCTTGCGCGGCATCGCGGAGAAGGCGGGCCGCCGACGGGCGTCGCCGGTCTTCCCGGCGCTCGTGACTGGCTCCGTGAGTTGGGCGGGGTACGGCGGCGCGCTGCCCACACCGCCCGCAAGGCCGCTTTCATGGCCGTACGCGCCTACCGGCGCGCTCTCCTGACCGTACGCGCCTACTGACGCGCTCTCCTGCCCGAACGGGGCGTCCTGGCCGTTCGGGTGCAAGGTTTCCCCGGTGTAGTTATATGCATTCGCGTTCACGTCGGCCGTAACATCGTGGCCGGGCGAGTCGCCAGCGGAACTGGGGATGGCCGACCCCTGAGGGCCAAGACGACCACCGACCGAGCCGTAGCTGGCCGGATCGTAGCTGACCGGATCACGGCTGGCAGTTCCGTAACTGGCCGGATCGTAGCTGACCGGATCACGGCTGGCAGTTCCGTAACTGGCCGGATCGTAGCTGACCGGATCACGGCTGGCAGTTCCGTAACTGGCAGTTCCGTAACTGGCCCGATCGTAGCTGACCGGATCACGGCTGGCAGTTCCGTAACTGGCCGGATCGTAGCTGACCGGATCATGGTCGGCCGGATCATCGCTGGCCGGATCGTGGCTGGCAGCCTTGTAGCTGCCAGCATTGTAGCTGGCCGGATCACGACTGACTGAGCCAATGGTTACCGGGTCATCGCTGTCCAGGCGATCGCCGTCCGGGCCGTCAGATACCGAGTCGTCGCTGGCCAGACCCTTCGCATCCGAGCCTGCCGCTCCGTCCGGCAGCCACGACGGTGGCTCCACACGTTGGTCCACCCGTCCTCCTCCGGAAGTCTTCTACGAGACGAGGTTATCCCCAATGGGAGGAATCGCTCTCGTCAGGGGCGCATGGCCATCCGATTGGTTACCCAATCGACTACTCCTTAGACTCCGCCACGGTTCAAGACGTTGCGTCCCCCGGACCGGTTGTCATCTCACCGTGATCCTCAGCTGCCTCCGGGACATCCCCCGCCTCAGGGACTTCCCCCGCCTCAGGGGCTTCCCCGGCCTCAGGCCCTTCCTCGGGCTCGTCCAGGGAGTCGGCGTCGGCACCATCCAATGACTCGGCGTTGCGGGCTATGGCCACCACGCTGTCACCGGACGCTAGATTCATCAGCCGGACACCCATGGTCTGCCGACCTGACAGCTTAACCTCCGCTGCGGAGGTCCTGATGACACCGCCTGCCGAGGTGATGGCGAAGACCTCATCATCGGGGTGAACCATGAGTGCACCGACGAGTTCACCACGGGCCTCGACGATCCTGGCCGTCAGCACACCCCGGCCGCCCCGGCCCTGCACCGGGTAGTCGTCAGCCTTGGTGCGCTTCGCGTAGCCCCCGACGGTAGCGACCATCACGTCGGCGCCCTCACGGACCACGTGCATGCCGAGCAGTTCGTCGCCGTCGGCGAAGCGCATGCCGATCACGCCGGATGTGGCCCGGCCCATCGGGCGCAACGCCTCGTCGGTGGCGTGGAACCTGATCGCCTGGGCTTGCTTGCTTACCAGCAGGAGATCATCCTCGGGCGAGACGAGACGAGCCGCGATGACCTCGTCGTCTTCACGCAGGTTGATGGCTATGATGCCGCCGGACCGGGGTGAGTCGAAATCGGTCAACCGCGACTTCTTCACCAGCCCGGACTTCGTCGCGAGGACGAGGTAGGGCGCGAGCGAGTAGTCCCGCAGCGCGAGCACCTCGGCGATGCGCTCGTCGGGCTGGAAGGCGAGCAGGTTCGCCACATGCTGGCCCCGCGCGTCCCGCGCGGTATCGGGCAGTTCGTAGGCCTTGGCCCGGTAGACACGGCCCTTGTTGGTGAAGAACAGGATCCAGTGGTGGGTAGTGGTGACGAAGAAGTGGTCGACGATGTCATCGGTGCGCAACTGCGCCCCGCGCACTCCCTTGCCGCCCCGCCGCTGCGCCCGGTACAGGTCCGTCTTGGTGCGCTTGGCGTACCCGCCGCGGGTGATGGTGACGACCACATCCTCCTCGGCGATGAGGTCCTCATCCGTCACATCGCCGTCATAGGCGATGATCCTGGTCCGCCGGTCGTCGCCGTACTTGGCGACGATCTCGCTGAGTTCCTCCCCGACGATCTGCCGCTGCCGCTCCGGCGAGGCGAGGATGGCCTCATATTCGGCGATCCGGGCCATCAGCTCGTCGTACTCGTCGATGAGCTGCTGCCGCTCGAGGGCCGCCAGCTTGCGGAGCTGCATGTCGAGGATGGCGCGGGCCTGCTCCTCGTCGATGTCCAGCAGTTCCATCAGGCCCTGCTGCGCCTCGGCGGCCGATGCGCTCGCCCGGATGAGCGCGATGACCTCGTCGATGGCATCGATCGCCTTGAGCAGCGCGCGCACGATGTGAGCTCGCTCCTGCGCCTTGCGGAGCAGGAAGCGGGTGCGCCGGACGATGACCTCGATCTGGTGCTTGACCCAGTACCTGATCATCTGGTCGAGCCGCAGGGTGCGCGGCACGCCGTCGACCAGCGCGAGCATGTTCGCGCCGAACGTGTCCTGCAGCTGAGTGTGCTTGTACAGGTTGTTGAGCACGACCTTGGCGATCGCGTCCCGCTTCAGCACGATCACGAAGCGCTGGCCGACCCGGTCACTGCTCTCGTCCTGCATGTCGGCGATGCCGTTGACCCGGCCGTCCTTCACCAACTCGGCGATCTTGGTGGCCAGGTTGTCCGGGTTGACCTGGAACGGGAGCTCGGTGACGACCAGGCAGGTACGGCCCCGCGCGTCCTCCTCGACCTCGACCACGGCCCGCATGGTGATCGACCCGCGCCCGGTCCGGTAGGCCTCCTGGATCCCGCGGCGGCCGACGATCAGCCCGCTGGTGGGATAGTCCGGTCCCTTCACCCGCTCCATCAGCGCGTCGAGCAGTTCCTCGTCGGTGGCGTCGAAGTTGTCCAGGTACCACTGGACGCCCGCGCCCACCTCACGCAGGTTGTGCGGCGGGATCTTGGTGGCCATGCCGACCGCGATCCCCTCGGACCCGTTGACGAGCAGGTTCGGGAACCGGCTTGGCAGCACTACGGGCTCGGATCCGCGCCCGTCGTAGTTGGGCCGGAAATTGACGGTGTCCTTGTCAATGTCCCGCAGCATCTCCATGGCCAGCGGGGCGAGGCGGCACTCGGTGTACCGCATGGCGGCGGCCGGGTCGTTGCCCGGGGAGCCGAAGTTCCCCTGCCCGTCGACCAGGGGCATCCGCATCGACCACGGCTGGGCGAGGCGGACCAGCGCGTCGTAGATGGCGGAGTCGCCGTGCGGGTGGTACTGGCCCATCACGTCGCCCACCACGCGTGAGCACTTGGAGTAGCCGCGCTCGGGCCGGTACCCACCGTCGTACATGGCGTAGAGCACGCGGACGTGCACCGGCTTGAGCCCGTCCCTGACGTCAGGCAGAGCGCGGCCGACGATCACCGACATCGCGTAGTCGATATAGCTGCGCTGCATCTCGACCTGGATGTCGACCGGCTCGGTCCGGTCATGCTGCGGCAGCGGAGCGTCTCCCGAATCCACGTCGGTCACGTACTAACCTCTCCCGTGTCTGGCTGGGGCCAGGTCTCCTGAGCCCCGGGGTGTTCGCGCGGGGCGTCCCCCGGCGGATCTAGATGTCGAGGAACCTGACGTCCTTGGCGTTGCGCTGGATGAACGCCCGGCGGGCCTCCACGTCCTCGCCCATCAGCACGCTGAAGAGCTCGTCGGCCTGCGCCGCGTCATCGAGCGTGACCTGCCGGAGCACCCGGTTCGCCGGGTTCATGGTGGTCTCCCACAGCTCGGACGCGTTCATCTCGCCGAGACCCTTGTACCGCTGGATGCCGTCCCGCGGCCGGGGGTCCTTGCGCCCGGCGGCGATCCCCGCCTCGATCACCGCGTCGCGTTCCCGGTCGGAGTAGACGTAATCAGGACGGACTCCGCGCCCGTCCCACTTGATCTTGTACAAGGGCGGCTGAGCCAGGTACACATGCCCGGCCTCGATGAGCGGCTTCATGAACCGGAACAACAGGGTGAGCAGCAGCGTGGTGATGTGCTGGCCGTCCACGTCGGCGTCGGCCATCAGCACGATCTTGTAGTAGCGAAGCTTGGAGATGTCGAAGTCGTCGTGGATGCCCGTGCCCAGCGCGGTGATCATCGCCTGGACCTCGTTGTTCTTCAGCACCCGGTCGATACGGGCCTTCTCGACGTTCAGGATCTTGCCCCGGAGCGGCAGGATGGCCTGGAACTCCGAGTCCCGGCCCTTCTTGGCCGAGCCGCCGGCCGAGTCACCCTCGACCACGTAGATCTCGCACCGGGCCGGGTCGCCGGACCGGCAATCGGCCAGCTTGCCCGGCAGTGAGGTGGACTGCAGCAGACTCTTGCGGGTCAGGTCGCGGGCGTGCCGCGCGGCGATCCTGGCCCGCGCCGCCTGGGTGGCCTTGGTGATGATGTCCTTGGCCTCACCCGGATTGCGCTCGAACCAGTCCCGCAGATGGTCGTTGCAGACCTTCAGCACGAACGATCTGGCCTCGGTGTTACCCAGCTTGGTCTTGGTCTGGCCCTCGAACTGCGGCTCGGCCAGCTTGACGTGGACGATCGCGGCGAGGCCCTCGCGCACGTCCTCCCCGGTCAGGTTCTCGTCCTTGTCGCGCAGCAGTTTCTGTTCCCGCGCGTACCGGTTCACGATGGTGGTGAGCGCGGCGCGGAACCCCTCCTCGTGGGTGCCGCCCTCGGCCGTGTTGATCGTGTTGGCGAACGTGTGCACCGACTCGGCGTAGGACGCGTTCCACTGCATCGCGATCTCGACCGAGATGCCGTCACCATCCTCGCCGAAGTCGATCACCGAGGCATGCACGGGTTCCTTCGAGGCATTCAGGTAGCGCACGAAGTCCGCGATGCCGCCTTCGTAGCAGTACCTGACCAGCCGCGGCTCGCCGTTGATGTGCTCCGGCCGCTCATCGGTCAGGGTGATGGCCAAGCCCTGGTTGAGGAACGCCATCTCCTGGAGCCGACGTGACAGCGTTTCGAAATTCCAGTCCAGGGTCTCGAAAATCGAACCATCAGGCCAGAACGTAATGATTGTGCCGGTCTCGTCAGTAGCCTCACCCCTGGTGAGTGGGGTAACTGGATGGCTCATCTCATACGTCTGCCGCCAGACATATCCGTCGCGCCGGATTTCGACCTCAAGCCGCGCCGACAGGGCATTGACCACCGAGACACCGACGCCATGCAGGCCACCGGAGACCGCATAGGATTTGCCGTCAAATTTGCCGCCGGCGTGCAGGGTGGTGAGCACGACCTCAACCGCGGGCCGCTTTTCCACCGGATGCTCGTCAACGGGGATGCCACGGCCGTCATCGGCAACCCGGACGCCGCCATCAGCAAGCAAGGTGACGTCGATCCGGTCGCAGTACCCGGCGAGCGCCTCGTCGACCGCGTTGTCAACGACCTCCTGCACCAGATGGTGGAGGCCACGCTCACCGGTCGAGCCGATGTACATGCCGGGACGCTTGCGCACCGCCTCAAGGCCCTCGAGGACCGTGATCGAACGTGCGTCGTAGGACAAGAGCAAGCCTCCTGGAAGTGATACGCGCGCACTGGGCCGTGCAGGTCCCCTCAGCCATCTGCCTGCCCGAGCGGCGCTCTTACATTTTACCTGGGAGGACCCTCCGTCTCAGCCGTAAGTGTCACGCGGTCCCCGGCCGCCGCGTACCCTCCACTCGCCGGCCCGCCGCGGCTGCTCAGGTCCACGCACTTTCACCCTCGTGACGGTGCCATCCCCGAGTTCGGAATTCAGTCTTCGGATCAGCGTGGCGGCGAGCAGCCGCACCTGGGTTGCCCACGCTGTGGAGTCAGCGGTCACGACAAGCTCACCCTCGGTAAGCCCGTCAGGCCGGGTGTGCGCGGCGAGGTCGGCCCCCACGATCTGGTCCCAGCGGCCGAATACCGAGCCCACGGCGGTGGCCGTCCGCCAACCCTGGTCATCGATGAGCCCGTCGATAGCGGCCTGCAGCGGCTGCGGATCATCCCGGCGGGCCCGTCGTGAGCCGCGCAGCCGGGCGGGCCGGTCGGCGCGGGAGTCTTCGCCGGAGAGCCGGTCAGCATGAATCGCGCCGATAGGGGCCTCGCCGCGGGCCTTCGCGTCGGCCTTCGCCCCGGCCAGGGCCTCACGGGCGAGCCGTGCGCGCTCCGCCGGATCGTCATCAGGCACGGGTGATCACCCCCGAGGCCACCTCGAACCGCGTCCCCGCCAGCACGCCGGGCACATCGGCGGCCACCGCGGCGGTGACCAGTACCTGTTCGGCCCCGCCGACCAAGCCTGCCAGCCGCTCCCGGCGGCCGGTGTCCAGTTCGGCGAACACGTCATCCAGAAGCAGCACCGGGTCGTCGCCACCCGCACGCAGCAGCTCGTAGCCGGCCAGGCGCAGCGCGAGCGCCATGGACCACGATTCCCCGTGGCTCGCGTAGCCACGGGTCGGCAGGTCGCCGATCCGCAACTCCAGTTCGTCCCGGTGCGGGCCGACCAGGCAGACTCCGCGGGCCAACTCGTCGGGCCGGGCCCGGGCCAGCGCCTCACGCAACCCGTCCGCGAGCGCCCCCCGGTCAACTCCGGACCCGATACCGTTCGCCAGGCCAGCACCATGTTCCAGACCAGTAGTTTCCCCGAGCCCGTCACCGCTCCCGGGACCAGCACTTCCACCCGGACCAGCGCCACCGCCGGGACCAGCATCACCCCCCGCCCCAAGACCAGACTGGCGGTAGTTGATGCTGACTTCGTCGGCCCCACCGGAGACCTCGGCGTAGGCCTTGGCGATCAGCGGGCGCAACGCGGTGGTCAGCTCGATCCGGCCTGCCAGCAGCTCGGCACCCTTCAGGGCTAGATGCTCGTCCCAGGCATCGAGCGCGGCGGCCAGCCCCATCCCCTCCCCGCCGCCTTCTTCTCGCTCGCTGTCGCCGTTGCGTGGCCGACGTGGCCGACCGGCCCGGGCGAACTCACGCGAGCCCGAGCGCGTCCGGGCCGATTTCAGCAGCGCTGTCCGCTGCCGGACCACCCGCTCGTAGTCGGCCCGGACGCCCGCGTAACGGGGCGCGCTGGCCACCAGAAGTTCGTCGAGGTACCGCCGGCGCTGCTCGGGGTCGCCCTTGACCAGGGCCAGGTCCTCGGGCGCGAACAGCACTGTGCGCAGCACCCCGAGCACCTGGCGGGGGCGCGGCACAGGCACGCGATTCAGCCGGGCCCGGTTCGCCCGCCCCGGGTTGACCTCGATCTCCACCAGGCTGTCCCGCTCTGAAGAGGTGATCGCCGCGCGCAGGATGGCCCGCTCCGCACCGCTCCGCACCAGCGGCGCATCTCCGGCGACGCGGTGGCTGCCCAGCGTCGCGACATAGGCCGCCGCCTCGACAAAGTTCGTCTTGCCCTGGCCATTCGCGCCTAGAAGGGTGCTCACGCCCGGCTCGAGACTTAGGTCCGCCGCCGCATAGGACCGGAAGTCAATGAGCGCGAGGCGGGTCAGGTGCACACCTGCAAAGGTTACCCGTGAGGACTGCCAGCGTCAGTGTCAGGCGTTGTCGGCCCTTGATGGTCCTTGACGGCCCTTTGACTGGCTGCTGACGGCCCTCGACCGCATTGAAGGGCCGCCCCAACGGACTTGCCGAAGTAAAGCGACGCGTTCAGGCCGACCCGGTCAGGCACCGAGCCGGATCGGCATCAGCAGGTACCGGTAGTCGGGCTGCTCGTCCGGGGCGGGCTTGCCGGTGATCAGCGCGGGCTTGCCGGGCTCGGTAAACGCGATCCTGGCGACGTCCGAGTCGATCGCGGTGAGGCCGTCCAGCAAGTACTGCGGGTTGAAGGCGATCTGGATGTCGTCGCCCTCATAGCCCGCCTCCAGGACCTCGACCGCCTGGGCTTCGTCGCCTGTCCCGGCTTCAAGGACCAGCTGGCCCGCGGAGAAGGACAGCCGCACGGCGGTGTTGCGTTCGGCGACGAGCGCAACCCGCTTGACCGCCTCGGCGAACGGGCCGGCCGCGAGCTCGGCGACCGCGTTCACGTGGCTGGGCAGGAGTGCCTGGTAGCGGGGGAAATCGCCGCCGAGCAGCCGGGTCGTGGTCCGGCGGCCGGCACCTTCGAACCCGATCATGCCTTCGCCGCCGGCCCCTTCCTCACCGGGTAGCGCGAGGGCGATCGACACCTCCGCGCCCGCCGTCAGCGCGCGGGCGGTGTCAGCCAGCGCGCGGGCAGGCACGAGGACGGAGGCGGACAGGTCTGGCCGTGATGGGCTCCACCGCAGTTCCCTGATCGCCAAGCGGTACCGGTCCGTGGACACGAGGGTCAGGGTGTCACCCTCGATCTCTATCCTGACGCCAGTCAGCGCGGGAAGCGTGTCGTCGCGGCCTGCGGCCGCCGCGGACTGGCCAACCGCCGAGGCGAATGCGTCGCTGCCTATGGTGCCGGCCGGGGCGGGCATCTCCGGCAGTGTCGGATAGTCCTCAGCAGGCATGGTGAGCAGCGAGAACGTAGCGCTTCCGCAGGTCAGGGTGGTACGTGCGCCGTCCGAGCTGATATCCACCGGCCGGGCAGGAAGGCTCCGGGTGATCTCAGCGAGAAGGCGCCCGGACACGAGCGCGACGCCTTCTTCGGCCGTGGACACTGGGACGCGAGCCTGCGCGGACACGTCGTAGTCGAAGCTGGACAGGGTGAGTTCCGTCTCCGCCTGAAGGCGCATGCCGGCCAGCACCGGGACGGCCGGGCGGGCGGGCAGGGCGCGGGCCGTCCAGGCCACTGCCTCGGCCAGCACGTCGCGTTCCACCTCGATCTTCACAGGAAGGTGCCTCCC
>WNFB01003147.1_pt1 | contig 14497 bp, 15 predicted proteins | sample 5400501 | NCBI WGS metagenome assembly WNFB01 (sample SAMN13153341, study PRJNA577476) | soil metagenome | isolation source: 200 cm saprolite under Douglas fir tree site 2 hole 1 | place: USA:California | collected 2015-04-18
AAGTTGAGGGAGATTCCTTCTGTTGTGCCTGCGTCGACGAGGACTGTGCTGAGCAGGCTTGAGATCTCGGCGATCTCCTTGTCTGCTTCGGGGAGCGCCAGCCTAAGGCTCTCCTTCATCCCTCTGATGACGGAGACAGCCGGAGCCAGTGTGTCCGCGATCTCGCCGAGGTCGGTAATGGTACCTAACCTTAGCGAAATCTGTTCAAGCGCGAGCTGGGCCTGCGTGACCATCTTGCCCATCTTCCTGACTTCGGAGAGCTCGTTGGCGTAGACTGCGGCGTGCTGGGTGTCATGCTTGGCGAGGGATGAGACTACGTTCTTGAAGATCATCGAGTCGCGCTGCTTGATCCTGTTCACGGTGTTGTCGAGCTGGGAGATGAGGACGCGGATTTGTCTGTTTGCCTGTTCGATTTGAGGTTTCAGTGGGCCCGTTGGGCGAACTGATCCCCTTATTTTGTCCATAAAGCCGGGGCCCTGGTCTTTCGTTTCCCATTTTGATGAAAAGCTCATTATTGGACCGCACTTTGCTCTGAGTTCCAATATACCGCCTGCTCTAATCCCGGTGCCAGTTTGAAGAAAAATTGTTGACTGTGCCCCGTCGAGGGTCTCTAGGCAGATAAAAGCCACCAAGAAGTGGAGCGCAGGGTTGGAGTCCAGAGGAGGATTCGTTTACCTGACGGCTGACGAAATGGCAGAGGCGGACAGAATCGCCATCGAGGATTTCGGAATTGATGTCAAAGTGCTGATGGAGAACGCAGGCCTTCAGGTCGGGATACTTGCCCGGAAGATGTTGGGAGGGAGTGTGGCAGGCAAGAGAGTCTGCTGCGTTGCGGGGAAGGGGAACAACGGAGGGGACGGGCTGGTGGCCGCGCGACACCTTCACAATTGGGGGGCCAAGGTTGGAGTGGTCCTGGGGGCTGACAAGAAAGAACTCCGCGACGTCCCTGCGAAGCAGCTGAGGATATTGGAGAGGATGGGGTTCGAAATCGATGGTCCTGCTGTGGGGTTTGACAGGGTCGAACTTCTCGTCGATTCGCTGCTGGGCTATGGTTCGAGGGGGGATCCGCGCGAACCTGTGGCGGGCCTGATTCGCAGCATCAATCTGTCTGGGATTCCTGTCTTGGCGGTGGATGTCCCGTCGGGATTGGACGCGACGACAGGGGAACCCAATGAGCCTTGCGTCACAGCCAATGCCACGTTAACGTTCGGCCTGCCGAAGACCGGGTTCCTCAATCAGGAATCAAGGCGGTTCGTTGGGGAGCTGTACTTGGCCGACATCTCGCTTCCAGAGCCAATCTATCGAAAGTACGGCCAGGTTCCGGGAATATTTGGGACGGATACACTACTAAAGGTTGAGTAGGCCTTCAACGCTTTTGAACCGAGAATAGAAGGTGTCTTAGGACATGAAGAGCCAGAAAAGCCAGAGTGATGTAATGAAGTGCCCGAAATGCGGCAAATTCGAGCTCAGGGAGGCCGCGCAAGGGATAACGTGCAGGATCTGCGGGTACACGCTTTCGCCGGGCGAGGCGGACAAGTTTAGGCTCTTCAGGCTACTGAAGGAAGAGGAAAAGAGCGGCAGCCGTCGGTAAACCCGCAGGACGAGAATTTCACGGGGGTGCTGGAGCGGCATAGACGAACACGGACCAGATCCAGCCTACCGGTGACTCGGAGACAGGGGCGAAGCCTTTGGTTTTGAGCTTCTCTTCAATTTGACGAGTCGAGTGGATGAAGAAGCGAAACGAGTTTCGTCTGGAAAATATGGCCTGCAGAGGGAGGAAGAGCCGGAGGAATCTCGTGAGACCCCGCCCGTCGTTTGGCAGCGAGAAGATGTAGTAGCGCCGGGCGGCGGCGCTTGAGTTGTCCACCAGGGAAGTCGCGTCAGGGTAACAGCAGAGAACCTTGTCGAGGATTACGACGTCCGAGCTGGGCAAGGCGGCCACTGCCCCATCACCTCGGTCGAATGTGGCCATCGGCGAGACACCCGCCTCGGCAGCGAGAGAGCGAGCCACCTGGATCATTGCAAGCGAGAGGTCCATGCCCCTGACCGAGGATGCTCCCTTCTTGAGAAGTTCAAGGGATAGCGCGCCGATTCCGCAGCCGAGTTCGAGTATCGATGACCCTGAGAGGTCCCGTGAGGACATGGCGTCTGAGATGACTCTGGAGGTTTCGTCGAGGCCCTCCTTTCTGTAATCCTTGAGCATCCGCTTAGACTCGTCGTCGAAGCAGCAAGAAATCCCCTCAGTGTTTACTTCCATTGACCCTTGAATGGGAAATTCAAGGGAATTAACGGTTCTTCCGTCGCAACCGTTTAATCCGCCTCCCCTCTGAGGAGGGATGTGTCCGTAAGGGCAAGCCCGATTTCGAAGACCGCAGCGCTGCTCATCATCGCATTGGGGGTGTTTACTCTCTTCGCCGGCGTTGTGGGAGGGGTGGTCGTCAACGACATCGCGGGGGTTGCTATCATTGTATTGGGACTAGTCCTTTACAGAATGCTCTTCAGGTTCGCAAGAAAGCTTAGGAGACAGATCAACGATGCGGAGAAGAAGATCTAGGCTTGCATTGACTTGAACCTTGGCTTTAGGTTCTTCTCCCAGACCCTGTCAGAGATGTAACCACCCAGGGTTCCGCTAATGATCCCCCATACAACTATTGGGCCGTAGACAACCTCCAGCAGGGTTGTTGTAGAGTAGCCGGAGATGTTTATTCCAGGACTTAGATTGAGCGCAAGGAACACATAGGCTATGCTGACCCCGAGCACAGTGCTTGCGAGGCCCAGGGCCAATGCCAGCCTTCTCGCATTTGCTTTTTCCGCAGTTCTTACTTTGAGCAGCGTCCCGAAGATGTCCACCAGCGCTCCGTATGACACTGCGAAAATCAGGTCATAGGGGAAAAAGCTAACTTTGACTGCGGACTGGAGCACCCCGTTTACGAGGCCCGTGTATGTCGCCCCTCCCCTGCCGAGGAGAAGGAAGCTCAGCGCGAGGATCGGGACCTCCACGATAATCAGATAGTCAGTGATTGGGAAGGTGAACGGCGACTTGACCAGGGCTATGATGACCCCGAACAGGGTTGCCGTGGCAAGCTTCCGCGTCTCCAAGTGGGGGCGGGGTCTAAAGTTCCGTTATTTAACGAGTGTTAGATAAGTTGAACCGGCGAGCGCGGCTGGAAATGCATATCGCGCGGCTCGCGGGGGCCCGAATCCCTTGGCCCAGGTCTTCAACGAAATCCTAGGGACAGAGGTGCGCATTCCGGAGGTTCCCACCCGAATTGTAAGTTTCAGCCCAGCTGCTACGGAGACGATCTTCGGAATCGGAGCAGGAGAAAATGTGGTTGGGGTAAGCGCATTCTGTGCCAGGCCCCCGGAAGTGAATCGAAAGCGAAAGGTGGGGAGTTACAATACGGTCAGGGAGGAAGTCCTTGACGAGCTGAGGCCTGACCTAATCCTTGCGGTGACGGGCTACCAACGGGAGTTCGCCCTAAGGCTCGCTAAGAAGTACCCCGTTTACCCCCTCGAGCTTCCTGTTTCCGTGGCAGGCATCGTAGACTTCGTGGTGAAGGTCGGACTGGTCACGGGGTTACCCGACCCGGCGAGAGAGCTGGCCGCATCTCTGCTTCACAGGATAGGTGAACTTGGTAGGATCCCGAAGCTCAGAGTCTACGAAGAAATAGACTTGGGGGGACCCGTTACTTTTGGCGCCTACAGCTACATCACCGACGCGTTCAGGGTGCTCGGTTGTTCGACAGTGTGTGAGGGTGAACGAAATGAATGGTTGAAACCAGATTTGGAAGCAATCGCCGAGGCTGACCCTGACGTGATTGTCTATGAGCCGAAAATGTTCATGCCATTCGGTGAAAAAGAGCTCTTGGGCCTAATCGAATCCAGGGGCTGGACTAACCTGAAGGCCGTCGCGGCAAGAAACGTCTTCATGACCCCGAGACCGTTGGATTTCCTCGCCCATCACGGGCCCTCATTTGTCACAGTCGCCTTACCTTGGCTTGAAGAGATTCTGAAGAAGGCTGGACGAAACCTTGGCTAGTCAGGCCGGCGCCCAGCGCTGGGACGCCATCGTCGTGGGATGTGGGGCAATGGGGGCCTCGACGAGTTACAACCTTGCGCGAAGAGGGCTCAGGGTTCTCACCCTTGAGAGGTTCGGGCTCAACCATGAGTTCGGCTCGTCGCACGGGAAGACCCGAATAATCAGGTTGGCGTACTACGAGGACTCAAGGTATGTCCCTCTGCTTCGACGCGCCTTCGATTCTTGGCGGGAGCTTGAGTCCAAGTCAGGGAAGGCCCTGCTCGAGTTGACGGGAGGGCTGATGATTGGAAAGCCCGAAGGTGAATTGGTAACCGGGGTCCTGGGGAGCGCAAAGGCCCATGGGATTCCTCACCGCGTTCTGACCTCCTCGGAGGTCGAGGATGAATTCGAAGCATTCACCATAGGGGACGACATGTGCGCCGTCCACGAAGAAAGCGCGGGGATACTCTTCCCGGAAGAATGCATTAGAGCCTTTGTTGATGGCGCCGGAGAAGCCGGTTGCGAGGTCAGATTCGGCGAAAAGATGAATCGATGGAAGTCGTCCGAGTCCAGTATCGAAATAGAGTCATCAAACGGCACGCTCACCACCGACAGGTTGATTCTGTGTGCTGGAGCCTGGAATTCCTCGTTCCTCGGAAATCTTCTGCCCCTTCAGTGCGAAAGGCAGGTGCCTTTCTGGTTCTCCTCGGATGGGCAGAAGTGTTTCACGCCGCAAGAAATGCCGGTGTTCATCTTCGAAGAGGACCCGAAACAATTCTTCTATGGGATACCAGACGTCGGACACGGGACGAAGGTGGCCAGGACCCACGGTGGGGAGATTGGCCAACCAGACAAAATCAGACGGGAGGTCACCAAGGAAGACCTCGCCCCAGTCAAGGGATTTGTTGACGACAGACTTCCAATGCTCAAGGGCCCTCCCATCGCATCCACCACATGTCTTTACACGAATACTCCTGACCTGAACTTCGCAGTAGGCCTTCACCCGGACGATCCGAGGGTAACCGTGATTAGCGCATGCTCTGGCCATGGATTCAAGTTCGCCAGCGTCCTAGGTGAGGTGGCCGCAGACTTTGCGACGGAGAGGAAGACGAAATATGACCTGTCTTTCCTCGATGTTGAAAGGTTCGGCCGCAGGTCAAGCTCTTAGGGTGGCGCGCGCCCTCTTAATGTCCCCGGTCCGTGGCGAGAAGACCACGTCGAAGACAAGGTAACCGATGGCCACCAACCAAGCAACAGCAGCTGGGAAAGACGACTCCGACACCGTCGCCACTCCGGCTATGACAAAAGCCGAGCAAACCGAAGCGATGGCCCCCGAGGCGTACATCGCCGCGGCCCTCCCTTTCGATGCCTTTGCGAGCGAAGCCTTTTCAGTCGAGAGTGTCAGGATAGGGACAAGCCGAGCTAGACCAGCAAACCTCGGCGGTAGGACTCGCGCCAGGGTTGTTCTTCCGAAGCGAATGGTCCTGAAACTTATGCCCACGACCCGTCCTACGAAGTAGTGCGCTGGGCAGTGGACCAAGTACGTCCCTGCACCCTGAGCGATGACGACGTAGACGGCGAAGAGTAGGCCCGGAGGAACCAAAGAACTTCCGGCCACGATTCCGGCGAATGTCGCAACCTCGGCCGAAATTCCGACGATCGGTCTCAAACGAGTCTGGCCCTTGATCTCGCGCGCTGGAATTTGGATGCCTTGAAGCAGTATTCACGCGTGGCCCTCCGCGGAGTTAGAAGTCCGTTAATGACATCTTGTATTATTTGCGGTTTCTCTCTTGTCCGCGGGTCTCCGTAGCCGCCTCCCCCCGCTGTCCTAATCTCAACGACATCCCCCGTACTGAGGACCATGGTGGACTTGGAAGGAATCCGTAACTGCCTTCCCATTCGTTCAAGCAGGACTTCGGTCCTTCCTCCTGGGCCTCCGCCGCGTAGGCCCCAGGGGAAGTGTTTCTCCCTGTCAGCCAGGATCGTGAAGGTTGTCCCCTCTGATAGCGCCATGTATGCGCGAACCAGACCGGAGCCACCTCTGCGTCTCCCCGAGCCCGAGCTGTCGGGCCTGAATTCGTACTTGACAATCCTCAGAGGAAGAGAACGCTCAATCTCCTCTATGGGGGTGTTCATCGTGTTCGTCATGTTGGCCTGTATCCCGTCGATCCCGTCCCAGGTCGTACCAGCGCCAAGCCCGACACCGATCGTTTCGTAGAAAGCCCAGTTAGACTCCGCCCTGTTCCCTCCAATCATCACGTTGTTCATCGAACCTCCTGCTGCCGCGGGGACGCGAGGCCGCGCTGCCGATGAGAGTGCCCTGAAGATGACGTCGGCGTTCCGTTGGCTCGTCTCCACATTGCCGCCACCTACTGGATGGGGGTGGGTCGGACTGAGCAAGGTACCGGGGGGAGCACGCACGGTCACGAACGAGAAGGCGCCGTGGTTGGCAGGGATGTCGTCGCCAAGAAGGCATCGAAGGACGAAGAACACTCCTGATATTGTCACGCCGAAGACCGCGTTCAGGGGGAAGTCGACCTCCTTGGAGGTGCCCGAGTAGTCTACGACTACCCCCGACTTCGAGATCTTAACACTCGCCATTATCTTTAGATCTTCGCCACGCGGTCCTTCTACCACGTCCGTAGCTTCGTAGGTGCCGCTGCGGAAACCAGAAAGCCTCCTGCGGCTCAGAGTTTCGGAATGCTCGAACGAGCGAACGGCGGCACGTTCGAAGGCTTCGAGGCCATGCTTGTCGATGATTTCTTTCGCCCGTCTCGTTCCAAGGACGTTGGCAGCCACCTGAGCCTTCAGGTCTCCTCGCCGCTCGACCGGAGTTCTCGAAGCGGTTGCGAACCTTTCAACGGTCGACTCGACGAAATCGTTCTTCTTCCACAGGACAGAAGGCTCCAGGACGAAGCCCTCCTCGGACAGAGTGTGGGCGCCCATGGAGATGCTTCCGGGCACGCTTCCTCCGACGTCTGCGTGGTGGGCCTTGTTGACAGCAAATGCGATGAGCTTCCCTCCATGGTGGATGGGAGCCGCGACTGTTACGTCGTTCAGATGAGTCCCGGTGACGTAGGGGTCGTTGGCCGCGATCATGGAGCCTTCGTCGAGGGCCATCCCTTCTCGACCCAAATAGTCGATGAGGTTTTTCAGCCCCCATGGTAAGGAGCCGAGGTGGACTGGTATGTGCTCCGCCTGAGCAAGGAGACGCCCTGCGGTGTCGAATAGAGCCGCTGAGTGGTCCATCCTCTCGTTGATGTTAGGGGAATAGGCCGAATTGCGGAGAGCGAGCCCCATCTCCTCGCTGGTGTAAAGGAGAGAATGACTGACGATTTGAAGGGTCACATTGTCTGGCTTCATCTAGTCAGCCTCGTGCCGTATTCCTCCGACGACCACTTCCACGAAGGGTTGACAACGAGGGTGGAGTCGTATTCTTCGATTATGCAAGGACCCCTCCCTGCGTCACCGGGACTCAACGATTCTCGCCTGAACACCTTAATTGGCCGCGACTCCTTCCCAACCCATGCCATTCGCTTTGTAGGCAGGGTTGGAGGGAGGGTCCCTCGCGAGCGCAGAGCCCCGACGTCCTTTCTCCTGACGGTGGCCCTGACCTTGATGTTGACCACTTCCAACTTGTCGGCAAGGGTGTAGCCATAGAGGGCCCGGTGCCTAGAGTCGAAGGCTGCCTTTACCGACGAATCTGATTCGAAAGGGAGGAGGAGCTCGTGAGATTGTCCCAGATATCTTCCTTCGAAAAAGCGGTCGAAGGTGAAGTGCGTGAAGCCTTCCGAATCGAGCTCCTCCCTAGCAGACACCTCGAGCCTCAAGAAGCGTTCTTCCAGGCGCGCGTCGACCCGCATTACGGGCATTGTGAAGGTGCGCGTGAGCTCGCCAGCGAGGAGGCCGTAGGCCGAGAAGAGACCGGCGTGGAGAGGGACTACGATCTCGGTGATTCCCATCTCCTCCGCGAGGTCACAGGCGTGGACCGGCCCCGCGCCCCCGAATGCGAACATGACGAAGTCTCTTGGGTCCCTTCCCCTCTCGACGGTGACCATGGATATCGCCCTCGCCATGCTGTTGTTGACGAGTCTGACGATGCCCGTTGCGGTCACTAGAGGGCCCAAGCCGAGACTTCGCGAAATCCTACGAATTGATCGGGCGGCGAGATCTTTGTACATCGGCATCGACCCTCCAAGGAGTCCGACAGGGTTGAGCCTCCCGAGTCGGACGTTGGCATCTGTCACGGTTGCCTCGGTTCCGCCCCTCCCGTAGCATGCGGGACCAGGGGTCGAGCCTGCGCTCAAGGGCCCCACCTTCAGCTCACCGGCCTCGTCCACCCGGGCGATGGTCCCTCCTCCAGCGCTTACCTCCGCCAGGTCGATGAACTGGCCTCTGACCGGATATCCGCTCCCGCGTATCGACCTGCCACTGTGGGTCTTCCCTGCGGCCTCGAATTCGTTGATGATGTCGGGATGGCCATCTATCACCGTCCCGGCTTTCGCTGTCGTCCCGCCCATGTCGAAGGTCAGGACTCGGTCTAGGGAAAGTTGCCTTGCAAGGCGTTTCGATGCGATGACACCAGCGGCGGGGCCAGATTCCAATACCGACGCAGGATGTCTGGAAGCGAAGGCGATGGTGCTGGCCCCCCCGTCCGAGTTCATTACGTACACGGGGGAGCGGATCCCAATCCGGGCAAGCGAGGAGCTGAGGGAAGAGAGGTACCCCGTCATCAGGGGAGAGAGGACAGCGTTGACCACCGTGGTGCTCGTCCGTTCGTACTCCCTGTACTCTCTATCGACTTCGCTGGATATGCTCACATGGCCCCGAAAGCCGCTCCCAACGAGGATGGTTCGCATCCTTGTTTCGTGTTTGTCGTTGAGGTACGAATTGAGAAAGCACACGGCGACCGACTCGAACCCGCCTCTTTTGATTTGGTTGGCAAGAGACCGGGCCCTTCTGTCGTCGAGGGGGACCAGTTCCGAACCGTCCGCCGAGATCCTGCAAGCGATCGTGAATCTATCGCGTCTTTCGACCAGCGGAGGGGGCCTTCGCGTCCTCAGGTTGTAGAGCTCGGGGCGCCGCTGTCTTCCTATCTCCAAGACGTCCCTGAAGCCTTCATTAGTTATCAGGGCTGTTCGAGCAAGCCCTGAGTGGGTGAGGAGGGCGTTCGTGGCAAGAGTTGTGGCGTGGGAGATAAGGGATACATCGCGGGCGCCTGGACCCATGCGCAGAAGGCCCTGCAGGATTGCTTCAGAGGGGTTGGCGGTGGTGGGGAGCTTCAGGACGACGAGTCCTTCTGAGTCGCCGACGACAATATCAGTGAAAGTTCCGCCGACGTCTATCCCTGCGGCCACCTGCCTCTTTGGACCGGGCAACTACGGTTGCCAGGGGCGCCGTCCTTTGGGTTTATACTGATTGGAACGCTGGCCGAGGGGCGCGGGTTGTTCAGCGAATACAGAGGCATACCCTCTCAGGCAAGACTGCTAATCTACCTCAGCTTCATCCCGAACATTGCCATCGGGTTCATCTACATTGACTTGGCTTACTTCCTGCCAAAGATCCAAGGCCTGACTCCTGGTTCCACTGGGATTGTGATAGCGGTCCTGGGGGCGACCCTGGTGGCCGAGAGCATTCCACTCGGGATTGTTGCGGACAGATATGGACGAAGGAAGATGCTCTTCCTGGGGAACCTCTGCGCGAGCCTTAGCCTGATAGGATTCGCGCTGACAACGGACTTCGGTATTATTCTGATTTTCGCGATACTCGAGGGTACTGGAGAGGCGGCCTACGCTGTCTCCGTGGGGGCCCTTCTGGCCGAGAAAGCTGGAGACACGAAACGTACTTCGGCATTCTCATTGCTGGCAATCCTGGGCTGGGTCGCAGGCGCCCTTGGAGGATTCATCATATCTTCAGTGCTGGCCCTCCAGACCTTCGGGCTGGACGCAAGACAGAGTCATATTATTTTGTACGCGGCGGTTGGGCTCCTCGGCCTATCTGTCACACCGCTGTTCTTTTTGGTCAAGGAGGGCGCCACGACGAGAACCAGGAAAGAAATCCTTCCACGGAAGTCAAGCCGGGTCCTCAAGCGTTTCATCATTTACAGCGTGCTTATCGCCGTCGGGGCGGGCCTCTTCGTCCCCATCATGACCAACTGGTTCGCGGCAGCCTATGGAGTCTCGGATGGCGTCAGCGGACCCGTCCTTGGACTCACGAATCTGCTGACGGCGGGGGTTGTGTTCTTATCGCCGAGGTTGGCGGCGAGGTTTGGACTCGTCAAGGCCACAGTGCTGACGCAGGCGTCCTCGACTCTGTTCATGGCCTTGGTCCCCTCGTCTCCGAACTTTTCTATCGCGGCTTCGTTGTATCTGGTAAGGGTCTTCCTGATGAACCTCTCGAACCCTCTGACCCAGTCGCTCATCATGGGCCTCGTTTCACCAGAGGAGAGAGGGATGGCCTCTGGAATAACAGCGTCCACGTGGAGGCTGCCGAACTCCTTGTCAAGTTACGTCGGTTTGGTCCTGATCGGGGGGGGACTCATCTCCCTGCCATTCTACATCGCCACCGTGCTTTACATTGTCGGAATCAGTCTTTATTGGTTCATGTTCAAGGACGCGAAACTTCCTGAGGAAGCCCGGACCATAGCTCAGGCACCCATCCAGTCGTCCAGCTTGCCAGGCCCGGAAGCCGAGCGCTGAATGTCGGCGACCCTGACTCCCACCAGCCTGACAGGCTTCCCCTTCGATTCGAACTCGTCCAGGAGCTTGCCCACTGCCTCCATAAGAGGTCTTTCGCTGTCCGTGTGGCTGACAAGCGTCTTCTCCCGGGTGTGTGTTTCGAAGCCCCGGAATCGGATCTTTATTCCCGCTACCCTGTACGAGTAGCCTGCCGACTTCACTCTTCGCATGAGCTCGGATGCGCCGTCCTCTGCCTCCTTCCTGACCTCACGGAAGTCCTTCACGTCCTCCTTGAATGTCCTTTCTACGCTCAGTGATTTTGCGATCTCCTGCTGCCTCACCTCCACCTTCTCCTCGCCGTGGATGACCCCCCACAGCCAGACCCCGTTCTTCCCGAACCAGGAGAGGAGCTGTTTTCCGTCAAGCTTCTGAAGCTGCTCGATGGTAGAGATTCCCTTCTCGTTGAGGAAAACCCCGGTCTTCTTTCCGATTCCAGGGACCACCCCGATTGGTAGGGGAGCCAGGAAGCCGGCGACATCGCCGAAGGGGACCACCGTCAGCCCGTCAGGTTTGTTGCGGTCGGAGGCTATCTTCGCGGACGACTTGTTCGGCGCGACGCCGACCGAGCAGGTCAGGCCGTGCCTATCCTTGACGGCCCTCTTGACCTCCCTCGCGAATCTCGTAGCAGACTCCTGGTCCCCTGCCTTGATTGAGACGTCGAGGAAAGCTTCGTCGATGCTCCCCTGCTCGAATTTGTCGGAGAACTCCTTCAGCGTAGACATGACATCTTCCGAGACAAGTTCGTAGAGTCCCCAATCGGGGCCGATGTACTTGGCCTGAGGACAGAGCCTGTAGGCGAGGGATATGGGCATCCCCGACCTGAGGCCGAACTTTCTCGCTTCGTAGGAGCATGCGACTACGACCCCCCTCCCCTTTCCACCATCGGGGTCGGCGCCCACGACAACCGGGAGGCCCCTGAGTTCGGGGTGCTCTCTCATTTCGGCGGAGACGTAGAACGCGTCGAGGTCTACGTGGAGGATTGCCCTGCGCTCAGACTGCATCTGTCAGCGACTACCCGAAGAGAGTCCTTTGTTCAGTCCCCTGGACCTTCCAGTCAAGCTCCATGAGCCCAAGGAGACGACGGAACTCGTTGGCAGACTCAGGACTGAAACCGGCGAAGTGGTTGTTGAAGAAGACGTAGCCGGATTCGAACTTGCTTGAGTTCTCCTTGACCGAGGAAGCCCAACGCTCCATGTCTTTTGAGCGGTCCCTCTGGATGCCGTTGAACTCGGTGATTTCTCTGCCCCCGACCATCCTGAGGTAGACGAAGTCGGCGGTGACCTCGGGAGGAGTCTCGACGTACTGGTTTAGTGACCAGATCATGGCTATGTTGTTCTTCCGGAGCAGCGAATAGACTTCCGGGACGAACCATGATTTGTGTCTGAACTCGACGGCGTGTTTGAACTCGGGGCTGAGCTGGGAGATGAAGGTCTTCATCAGCTCGAGATGCGTGCTGAGCTTGATGGAAGGAGGGAGCTGGATGGCGATGGGGCCGAGCTTGTCCTTGAGCTTGCTGACGACGCTGTAGAAATACACGAGGGTCGATTCGGAGTCCTTCAGCTTCTTTTCGTGGGTTATCTTCTTGGGGAGCTTCGGGGAGAAGAGGAACCCTTCGGGGGTGTTGTTCCTCCACTGGGTTATCATGAACTGGTTCGGGATCCGGTAGAAGCTGGAGTCTATCTCTACGGAGTTGAAGACCTTGGCATAGTGGCCAAGATAGTCTTTCGGCACCAGGCCCTTCGGGTAGAATATGCCCTGCCAATCTTTGTAAGACCAGCCGCTGCAACCTATCCTGAGCTTTTCAAGGTCCAAGGCTTGAGACCTGTTCCAAATCTAGAGCAAACCTTCGCCATATTTATTTAGTTGGAGGAGGGGTCGGCCTTTGTACGCTCTTGTCTCAGGGTAACCCAGACATCAGGCAGACGGTCGAAGCCAACCGAGGCGCAGTGAAGAAGCTGCAGCTTCTCATCCCGGGCCTAAGGGGATACAGGAGCAAGGAGGACATCAGGGTCTCCGACGAGCTTCTTAGGAACCAGGTCGCCGACAGGCTGGACAAGGTGAAAGGAAATCTAGATCAGATAAGAAAGCAGATGACGGCAGCCGGGGACTTCACCAACCTTACGAGTGTGGGGTCTCTGATTTCTCAGGTGCAGGCGCTCAGCGGCGAGGTGAGACATGCAGCCCAGGGGTACGCAGGATTTGTGGCGCCAATACAGGTCAATGAAGACAAGCTGAACAAGCTGTACGATTATGATTACACTTTCGTGACTACCGTCTTCCAGTTGGACGAGGCGACCTCGCCGGGGAACCTGAGGTATGACAGCACCTCCCCGAACTCGATTCAGATGCCACTTGAAGGCTTCGTGCAGACAGTGGCTGACATCAGACAGAAGTGGTCACAGAGGATTGAAGCAATAGAGGGCATAGCCCTCGGGCAGTGAGTTAGGATGGTGTTCGGAAAGAAAGCGGACCCAGTCCCGGCAACAGGAGGAAGCCTCCTTGGGTCCACCACGATAGCGTGGGACGACCAGTTCAAGCAAGATAACGTGCTCTGGAGGGTGCCGCGGAACATCAGGCTGAACGACAACATCGTGGTCAGGGAGGACGAGACGGCTGTCTTCTACAGGGACGGAAAGGTGCTGACTTACTTCGACCAACCCAACCGGTACGCGCTGACGGACATCAACGCGCCCATCGTGAGCGGGCTGCTGAAGTTCTTCACAGGGGTGCAGCAGGAGGCAGAGGTGTTCTACATACCGAAGAGGTACCTCGATGGGAAGTTCGGGAGCACCGAGCCCTACTCTTTCACCGACCCCACTTTCGGGATAGTCAACCTTAGAGTCTTCGGGGAGTATAGGTGGAAGATTTCATCCCCTGAGCTCTTCATCAACCAATTTGTCGGAACCTTCGGTGCCGAGACCTCGGACGATGTAGAAGGCAGGCTAAAGGAGCAACTAGTCATCTTGCTCTACAACTCCCTTGGGAAGATGAAGGCGCAGGGACTCAAGGTAACCGACCTGGCCGCCAATCTTACCAACATCGAACAGGAAGTGTTGGCGACCAGCCCGGACCACCTGGGGCAGTACGGGATTGAAATCAACAAGATCTCTGGATTGACCATAAGCCTACCAGACGAGGTGCAGAAGGCAATCGACACCAGGTCGGAGATGCAGGTCCTTGGGGTCAACTACATGCAGTTCCAGACTGGCAAAGCTATTGATGATGCTGCGAATAACCCGTCGGGAGGGGCGGGAGTGACAGCGGGGCTGGGAGCTGGATTGGGCGTTGGTTATGCGATTGGAGGGCAGATGGCCCAGGGGATGGGTCAAGCTGCCGCGACAAGGAGCTGTCCGAACTGCGGGTCCTTGGTCGCTGCCTCTGTGAAGTTCTGTCCGAACTGCGGCGCGACCATGCCCGGACCGACTGGGCCGCCCACTCCCGCAGGGGGGAGCAAGTTCTGCCCCAACTGCGGCAGTCCCGTTACCGCGGGCACGAAGTTCTGTAACAACTGCGGCACGCAGCTGTAGGTGATCGATGGTGTTCTGCCCGAAGTGCGGCACCCAGCTTCCTGACGACGCAGGATTCTGTTTGAAGTGTGGTGCCAAGATAGGCCTCGTATCGGGGCAGCAACAGGCTCCGTCGAGTTCTCAACAGGTCATCGCCCCGTCGGGGGCCACCACCCTAAAGTGTCCAAGCTGCGGAGCCCCGATATCTCCGAACTTCGGCGAGATGCTGGTAACAT
>WNFB01003149.1_pt1 | contig 14494 bp, 11 predicted proteins | sample 5400501 | NCBI WGS metagenome assembly WNFB01 (sample SAMN13153341, study PRJNA577476) | soil metagenome | isolation source: 200 cm saprolite under Douglas fir tree site 2 hole 1 | place: USA:California | collected 2015-04-18
CCCGCGATGGCGGGAGCGTTCGCGCTGATCCTCGGCGGCTCGGTGCTCGCCACGCGGTCTGGCTTCGTCCGGCCCGGCGCGGCCAGGCAAACGCCGGTTCCCGTAACCGCTCCGGAGGCCGCGGCCGCCGGGCCAGGACCCGGCCGATGACCGATCCCAGCTTCGGTGAATTACTGGCCGAGGCGCTGACGGCGCCGTTCTCCGGCTGGACTTCTCGTTCCTGCGCGGCCGCGCTCCGTTTACAGCCCGCCAGCACCGTCTCCTGCTCATCGCCGGTCCAGGCGGGGCTACCGGGCGCCAAGTCCTAGCAGCAGGCCGTCCGCTGCGACCGCCGGCGAGCTGGTCATGAACAGCAGCACCCCGTCGTCCGGCGCGCTGATCACCTCCTGCGTACGGGCGCCGTCGATGCTGCTGACGCTGCCGAGCACCTGACCTTCGGACACCCTGTCGCCGACCTTGACGGCAGGCTCCCACCAGCCCTCGTCGGCGCAGCGCAGCCAGAGGAACCGCCCGAGCAGGTCGGGTGCCGCCTGATCCCGGCCGGCCCCGTCCTCGGCGGACGCCGGGCGGCCGGCCATCCCGAGCTCGGCGAGCACCTGGTCGAGCCCGCGGACATGCAGGTCAACCGCGGCCTGCTCGACCAGGCCGCAGCCGCCGGCCTCGGCGGTGATCGCCGGAACGCCGATCTGGGCGGCGGCGGCGCTGGTCGTGCCGCTGACAGCCCGGCCAGGGCCGGGCTCCTGGCGCAGCACATAGCCGAGCCCGTACGCCGTGGCCAGCGCCAGCGCCCTGTCCTCGGCCGGCCCGGCCTCGTACAGCGTGAACGGCTCAAGTGCCTCGACCATGTCACCGGCGTGCACGTCGACGACGGCGTCGGCACCCGCGATGAGCTGGGTGAACGCGGCATGCGCCAGCCGCTCGGCGAGGGTGCCTGACGGGTGGCCAGGAAAGCACCGGTTGAGGTTCTTGCCATCCTCGGGCACCACGAACGGCGTCCTGGCGCGGAACGCCGACATGTTCAGCACCGGCACGGCGCGCACCCGGCCCTGCAATTCCCTCGATTCGAGCGCGCGTGCCCAGCTGCGGACGCCGGCGATCGACGCGTACTCGCAGCCGTGCACTCCGGCCAGGACGGTCAGCTGCGGGCCATCGGCACTGCCGGTGATCTCGATGAGCGGGACCTGGATCCCGGCCAGGTCCAGGGTGCGGCGGACGACCTTCGGTGGCATGGACATCAGCTCCCGTTCGCTACGACCGCGCCGGACGGTGGCCTGGCATCAGCTCTTCAGCGGCAATCGCGACCCTGAGCAGGGCCTGATCGCGCCCGTGGTGGCCCGCGAGCTGGAGGCCGGCCGGCAGGCCTGCCGAGGGCGCGGGAAGCGACACGGCCGGGTGACCGGAGAGGTTGTAAGGCCCGGTGAAGCGGCCCTCGGCGTTGTCGTCACCGACGCCGAACGGCGGATCCTGCTCGGGCGCGGTATAACCCACCGTAGGCCCGGCCAGCACGTCGGCGCCGGCCAGGCTGGCCTCGATGGCGGCGGTGAGTTCCGACCGGCGCTCGAGCGCCCAGGCATACCGCTGCTCACTCACCGAGGCGCCGAACTCAAGCAGTGCCCTGGTCCCATCGGCATATCGGCGGGTATCCCGGCCGGCGTGCACCAGATGAGCCTCCCTGGCCACGATCAGGCCGAGCGGTTCCTCCCAGGCGGCCAGCTCGTCCAGCCACGGCGCGGTCAGCTCCCTGACGTCCCAGCCCGCCGAGGCCAGCGCGTCAAGCGCGGCGGTGACTGCGGCCCGGACCTCGCTGGTGACCGACGGGTCGGCCAGCTGGGCGGCCAGTACCCGCACGACCGGCGGGGCCGGCCCGGGTAGCCCGCGTCCGCCGGCCTGGCCATCCGCCGCGCCGCCGAACTGGCCGTCCTGCGCGCTGTCAGCCTGGCCGTCCGCCGCGCCGCCGCCCCGGCCGCCGGTCAGCACGTCTAGCAGCAACCCGGCCCCAGCCGCTGTGGCCGTCAGCGTGCCCGCGTTGTCGCAGGTCGGCGACAGCGGGAAGACGCCGTCCAGCGGGACAAGCCCGGCAGTCGGCTTCAGCCCGACCACCCCGCAGTACGCCGCCGGGATCCGGATCGAGCCGCCGGTGTCCGTCCCGATCGCCAGGTCGCACACGCCGGCGGCGACCAGCGCGGCCGACCCGCCGGAGGATCCGCCCGAGGTGCGCGACGGATCCCTGGGATTGCGGGTGTCGCCCACGTCCGGATGCGCGAACCCGGCCGCGTACTCCAGGCACTGGGTGGTGGCGAACACCTCGGCGCCCGCCGCCCGCAGCCGCCGCACAAGCTCGGCGTCGGCGACGGCAGGCGCGGGATCGTGCACGGGGCTGCCGAAGGTGGTCGCCGTGCCGGCCACCGCGATGATGTCCTTCACGGCCACCGGCTGGCCGGCCAGCGGCCCGCTCGCCGTCCGGTCCGGCGCCCCGATGACGGACACGACCGCGTTCACCGGGCGGCCCAGCCGCTCCAGCCGCTCGTAGGCCGCCAGCAGGTCCAGGTTCGCCCGCGAGCAGGACCGGCGGCCGCGCTCGATGGCCGTCACCAGCTCGGCGACCCTGCGCACTAGCGGCCCGTCCAGCGGCCCGAGTATCGCCTCGACCTCCGTCGGGCGGTGCCGCACGGCCAGGTCGCGGTACACGCCGGAGTGCGTCTTGGCCGACTGGCGGTTGAAGTCGGTGAGCCGTGCGAGCGAGCCCGCCAGGTCCGCCGGGTCGAAGCCGTCGAACGCCATCGGGGTGACCGGCGCCTGCGACAGCACCTGCCGCGCCAGCTCGATCAGCACCGGCTTGTACGCAGTGTCGCCGAGTACCTCGAAAATCGGCAGGTCACTGACCGCGGTGGCGAACAGCATGGCCCCGTACGCCTGCTTGGCCCACAGGTAACCGAGCACGTGGCCGGTGGCGCGGGCGTCGGCGATGTCGGCGGCCAGCGCGAGCACCCGGTCTGTCATGCTGCCGTCGATCTCGCCGATCACGAACGTGGCCCGGTTGCCGCGCAGCACCACGCCAGGCTCGATGACGTCAGCGCCGAAGTTCACGAGCGCCTCGACGACCCGCCCGGCGCCCAGCGAGCCGGCCAGCAGCCCCGCGTTCAGCCCGTTCTGCAGCGAGACGACATGGCCGTTGCCGCGCAGCCTGCCCGCCAGCACGCCTGCCGCGGCCGCCGTGTGGTGCGCCTTGACCGCGAGCAGTACCGGCCCGTCCAGCCGTTGCGGCAGGTCGGCAGGGGCGACGGCAGGCACCCGGGCGGTGAAGTTCTCGACCGGCCCGGTGATCGCCAGGCCGCGCTCGTTGATGGCCCGTACGACGGCCGGATCGGCATCGCTGACCAGCACGTCGTGGCCGTCCCTGGCCAGGCCGGCGGCGACGGTTCCGCCGATGGCTCCGCAGCCAAGCACGAGGTAGCGCACGGCGCGAGATGTTACAGAAGCGTAAAAGCGCGCGCTATACCCAGCGCCCGCTATTTACAAAACGCCGCGCTGGGGCGACATTGACGGGGACAAAGGTTTGCTCTGACCTGTCCTCCCGGCCATGCCCCCCGGTCGATTGACCCACAAAAGGGAGCTTCCATGATATATCGGACTCACGCGCTGAAAGCGCTGACCGCAGTCGGCGCCATGGTCCTGGTGGCCGCCTGCGGATCGTCGGGCGGGTCGGGCGGATCGTCGACCGGCGGCAACGGCGCGAGCAGCGGCAAGCCCGTGCACGGCGGCAACCTCGTCATCGCCCGCACCGCGGACTCGCAGTCGATGAACGCCACCACCGTGTTCGATAACGAGTCGATCTGGATCTTCGAGCAGATCTTCCAGCCGCTCTACACGGTGTCGGACAACGGCAAGGGCGTGATCCCGTGGCTCGCCACCGGCTACACGGTCTCGCCGGACAAGAAGACGTACACGTTCACCCTCCGGCCCGGCGTGAAGTTCTCCAACGGCAAGCCGATGACCTCGGCGGACGTCAAGTTCTCCATCGACCAGAACCGCAAGGCCACCAAGGGCTGGGCCTACCTCGACACGGCCATCAAGTCGGTGCAGGACCCCTCGCCCGAGACGGTCGTGATCAACCTCAAGTACCCCTGGGCGCCGCTGCTCGCCGACCTGTCGCTGTTCGCCAACGGGATCGTGCCGAACAACTACGGCGGCGAGACCGAGGCGCAGTTCTACACCCACCCCATCGGCACCGGCCCATTCAAGTGGGGGTACTGGCACAAGGGCTCGGCGCTCCAGCTGGTCAGGAACCCGTTCTACTGGCAAAAGGGCAAGCCCTACCTGAACAGCGTCACCTGGACCGACGTCCCCAGCGACAACACCAGGGAGCTGCAGCTCAAGGGCGGCCAGGCGCAGATCGACGAGTTCCCGGCCTGGTCGACCGTCGCGAGCCTGAAGTCGACCCAGGGCATCACGATGAACCTGTTCAGCTCCACGCGGACCGACTACCTGGCGTTCAACGAGCTGCGCAAGCCTTTCCAGGACGCGCACGTGCGCCGGGCCATCTCGCTGGCGATCAACCGGGCCGCGCTGGTCAAGGCCGTGCTGTTCGGCAACGGCAAGCCGGCGAACTCATTCATGCCGCCGCAGGTTCCGTACTACCAGCAGGCCACCAAGGGACTCCAGTACAACCTGGCCGCCGCGAAGCAGGAGATGGCCAAGTCCAGCGTGCCGCACGGGTTCACCACGACGATCCTGATCCCTTCGGGCACGTCCGATGACGTGACCATCGCCACGATCCTGCAGTCCGAGCTCAAGCCGCTCGGCATCACGCTCAAGATCCAGCAGCTCGACCCGAACACGGCCTTCACCGACGAGCAGAACCTCAAGTACGACATGACCCTCACCTACTGGACCATGGACATTCCCGATCCGGACGAGCTGGTCACCTTCTCCGTCGACCCGAAGTCGGGCGCCAGGTCGTTCTTCACCGCCTACGACAACCCGCAGGTCGTCAAGGACGCGCACCTGGCCGAGCGGACCCTGTCCACCTCTTCGCGGCAGTCGCTGTACAACTACATCCAGGACCACGCGGCCAGCGACGCGTTCATGGGCTTCCTCTACTACTCGCCCTACCCCTACGCCACTACGTCCAACGTGCACGGGTTCTTGGTCACGCCGCTCGGCAACTACCACATGGAGAACGTCTGGCTCAGTAAGTAGCAGCGTCAGGAACGTGCGGAAGGGTAACGATCGCCCGTGGGGCGGATATCTTTCGTGGGCCGGCGGCTCCTGCAACTCGTGCCGGTAGCCGTCGGCGTCACGATCCTCGTGTTCTTCATGATCCACCTGATCCCCGGTGACCCGGCCAGGACGATCCTGGGCATCCACGCGACTCCCCAGGCGATCGCGATCCTGCACAAGCAGTGGGGGCTGAACCGGCCGCTGGTCAGCCAGTACTGGCTCTTCATGGACCGGCTGCTGCACGGCAACCTGGGGCAGAGCCTCTACTACGGGGTCCCCGCCGCTGGCCTCATACTCCAGCATGTGCCGGCCACCCTGTGGCTGATCGTCTACGCCGCGGTGATCGCGGTGCTGATCAGCGTGCCGCTGGCGATGATCGCCGCGACAAGGAAGGACGGCATCCGCGACCACGTCGTCCGCGCGGTACCGCTACTCGGGCTCGGGATGCCTCCGTTCTGGGTGGGTTTCCTGCTGATTTACGGCTTCGGCATCACCTTCCGGCTCTTTCCGGTCGGCGGGTACGGAACGGGCTTCCTCGGTCACCTGCATTACATGTTCCTGCCGGCCCTGACCATCGCGATCGCGCTCGCCCCGGTGGTCATCCGCAGCCTCCGGGCCAGCATGCTGACCGTCCTCGGCGCCGACTACATCACGACGGCCAGGTCCAAGGGCGTGCCGGGCCCGCGGCTGTTCTTCCGCCACGTGCTGCGCAACGCCGTCATCCCGGCCGTCACCGTGCTGGGCATCAACATTGGCTTCCTGATCGGCGGCACGGTGATCATCGAGAACGTCTTCGCGATCCCCGGCATCGGCCAGCTGATGATCCAATCCATCTTCCAGCGGGACTTCCCTGTCGTGCAGGGCGTGACGCTGGTCTTCGCCGTCCTGGTCGTGCTGGTGAACCTGCTCGCCGACATGACCTACGCGTCGCTCGACCCGAGAGTGAGCTTCGACCGGTGATCGAACCTAACGTTGGCGGGCAATATTTCGCGCCGGGCAGCGGCGCTGTCATCGAACTTGGCCGCCCGCCCGCTGACCGGAGCACGCAGGCCCGCCGGTATGCCTGGTACCGGCAGCCCGCGCTGATGGCCGGGCTGGTGATCACCGGCATCATCGTCGGGCTGGCCATCGCCGCGCCGCTGCTCACGTCGTACAACCCGATCGTGCAGAACCTCAACGACACCCTGCAGAGGCCGAGCGCCCATCACCTGCTGGGCACCGATCAGCTGGGCCGGGACACCTTTACCCGGCTGCTCTACGGCGCGCGGGTGGACCTGCGGGTCGGGTTCATCGCGGTGCTGTTCCCGTTCTGCCTGGGCACCATCCTCGGCAGCCTGGCCGGGTACTTCGGCGGCTGGGCCGACCTAGTGATCATGCGGCTGGTCGATGTCGTCGTCGCGTTCCCGTTCTACGTGCTGCTGATCGCGCTTGTCTTCGTGCTCGGCCCGGGGGAGAAGAGCATCTACATCGCGATCACGATCGTCGGCTGGGTCTCCTACGCCCGGCTGGTGCGCGCCGAGATCCTGGTGGCCAAGCGGCAGGAGTACGTGCTCGCCGCCCAGGGCGGCGGCCTGTCGAACCTGCGCATCATGGGCCGGCACCTGCTGCCGAACGTGATCAGCCAGGGGATCGTCTACGCGATGTCCGACATCGTGCAGGACATCCTGGCGATCGTCACGCTCGGCTACTTCGGCCTCGCCATCCCGCCGCCGACGGCGGAGTGGGGATCGATGATCAACGACGGGCAGAACTTCCTGACCACGCACTGGGAGCTGACCACGATTCCCGGCCTCGCCGTCGTGGTCGTCGGGCTCGGGCTGTCGCTGATCGGCGACGGGCTCGCCGACCTGTTGCGGCCGGGCCAGTCATGACCAGCACTGCGATGACCGGGCCGATGCTGGAGGTCCGCGACCTGCATGTGCAGATCGCCAGCCGCGGCGGGCTGGTGCGGGCCGTGGACGGGGTGTCGTTCGAGGTCGTCAGGGGCGATGCGCTCGGGGTCGTCGGCGAATCCGGCTCCGGCAAGAGCATGATGCTGCGCGCCATCCTCGGCGTGCTGCCGCCGGAAGCGCGGATCACCGCCGGCCAGGTCCTGCTCGACGGCCAGGACCTGGTGCCGCTGCGGCAGTCCGACCTCAACCGGATCCGCGGCCCGAGGATGTCGATGATCTTCCAGGAGCCGATGAGCGCGCTCAACCCGGTGATGCGGGTCGGCAGCCAGATCGCCGAGGGACCGCTTGTCCACCTGGGCGTCAGCCGGGCCAAGGCCGCGGGGCGGGCGCTTGAGCTGATGCGCCGGGTCGGCATCCCGGACCCCGAGCGGCGGTACCGCGCCTACCCGCACGAGTTCTCCGGCGGCATGCGCCAGCGGGTGATGATCGCGATCGCGCTGTCCTGCGAGCCGGAGATCATTCTCTGCGACGAGCCGACCACCGCGCTTGACGTGACGATCCAGGACCAGATCCTGCGGCTGCTGGCCAGGCTCTGCCGTGAGACGGGGGTGAGCCTGGTCTTCGTCACCCACGACCTGCCGGTGGTGGCCCAGGTCTGCCAGCAGCTGGCCGTCATGTACGGCGGCAAGCTGGTGGAGTCGGGGCCGGTCCGCGAGGTGCTGCACGATCCGCGCCACCCCTACACCCTCGGGCTGGTCCGCTCGGCGCCGGACTTCGACAACGTCCGCCAGTCGCTGGTGCCGATACCCGGGTCGCCGCCGAGCCTGATCTCACCGCCGGAGGGCTGCCGGTTCCACCCGCGCTGCAAGTTCGCCGAGGAGGACTGCCTCGTGACGGAGCCGCCGCTCAGGCTGCTGGACGGCGGGCGGGCGACCGCCTGCCTGCACTATGAGCGCTGCATCGAGGCGATCGCGGCGGAACGGGCGGCACAGTGACGGCCTCGGCGCTGCCGGCGCCCGCAGCACCCGCGGCCGCGGGCGGCGGGCCGCTGCTCACCGCCGACGGTGTATCGGTCACCTTCAGCGTCGGCTCGTCGGTCGCCGCCAGGCTGCGGCACGAGGAGCGGGTGCTGCGCGCGGTCGACGGGGTCGACCTGGAGATCAGGCGCGGCGAGGCGCTGGCCCTTGTGGGCGAGTCGGGGTCGGGCAAGTCGACGCTGGCGCGGGCGCTCACCGGGCTGGCGCCGCTGGCCAAGGGCGAGATCAGGTTCGACGGGCGGGTGCTGCCCGGCCGGCGCAAGCGCGCCGACCAGCGCCGGATCCAGATGGTCTTCCAGGATCCCTACTCGTCACTGAACCCGCGGCTGACCGTCGGCGGCATGCTCACCGAACTGCTCCGGGTGCACCATGTCGTGCCGAGGAGCGAGGTGGCGTCGTTCAGCCGGGAACTGCTCGGCCTGGTCGGGCTCGGCGAAGAGGCGCTGCGCGCGTATCCCCGCCAGTTCTCCGGCGGCCAGCGGCAGCGGGTGGCGATCGCCAGGGCGCTGGCGCTGCGGCCGGACATCCTGGTCGCCGACGAGCCGGTGTCCGCGCTTGACGTCAGCGTGCAGGCGACCATCCTGAACCTGCTGCGGGACCTGCGGGCCGAGCTCGGCCTGACCCTGATGCTCATCTCGCACAACCTGGCGGTGGTCCGGCACCTGTGCGACCGGGTGGCGGTCATGTACCTCGGCCGGATCATCGAGGTCGCGCCCACCGAGACGCTGTTCAGCGACCCGCAGCACCCGTACACCAGGGGCCTGCTCGCGGCGATCCCGAAGATGAGCCCGGCCGGTGACGACGGGGCGCCTGCCATCGCCGGCGACCCGCCGAGCCCGCTGCGGATCCCGGCCGGCTGCCGGTTCCGCACCCGCTGCCCGATCGCGCAAGACGTCTGCGAGCAGCAGGATCCGGCCCTGCTGATCTCCGCGGGCGACTCCCGGCACAGCGCGGCCTGTCATTTTGCCTTCTCGGCCGCGGGCGCGGTGCCCGGCCCGGCGACCGGAGCCGCCGGCTAGGCAGCGGCCCAGGACCACAACTGCCGGCCGGGCAGCGGACACGACCGCGGCCGCCGGCCGTGCGAAGGAGGAATTGCCATCGCCGAGCCAGTCATGATCGCAAGTGAACGCGGAGAGGCCGGCCTCGCCGCCGGGATCGCCCTGCTGCGCGCCGGGGCCAGCGCCATGGACGCCGTGGAGGCGGCCGTCCGGGTGGTGGAGTCCAACGAGGCCGACCATTTCGTCGGCGTCGGCGGGCTGCCGAATCTGCTGGGCGAGGTAGAGCTTGACGCCTCGATCATGGACGGCGCGACCCGCCGCGCGGGCGCGGTCGCCGCGGTCAAGGGCTTCCCGCATCCGATCTCCATCGCCAGGGCAGTCTGCGAGCAGCTCCCTCAGCATCTGCTGCTTGTCGGCGCAGGCGCGGAGCGGTTCGCCGACGAGGTCGGCATCGAGCGCGGCGAGACGCTGACCGAGCAGGCGCTGCAGATGTGGCGCGACGGGCTCAGCCCGGCCGGCCTGGACAGAGCAGCGGGACAGCAGGGGCCGGGCGAGGTGGCCTACCGGCGGCAGGCGCTGGGCCGGCTCAGGGCCATGTCACCGCCCGGCGGCCCGTGGGGCACCGTCAACGTGATCGGCCTTGACTCGGCCGCCCATCTCGCGGTGGGCGTCAGCACCAGCGGCTACCCGTGGAAGTACCCGGGCCGGGTCGGTGACTCGGCGCTGATCGGATCAGGGAACTACTGCGACAGCGCCGTCGGCGGGGCCGCCTGCACCGGCCGCGGCGAGCTCGCCATCCGCGGCAATACCGCGCGGTCGGTGCTGCTCGGCCTGGCGGCCGGAGATGACCCGGTCAAGGCCTGCGCCCAGGCGCTGGAGGAGACGCTGGCGCTGCCCGATGAGTTCCGCGCGCCGCTGCAGGCGCTCTGCCTGACCCCGGATGGCCAGCATGGCGGGGCGTCCACCAGGGCCGGGTCCAGCTACGGGGTCATGACAGCCAGCGATCGTGACTTCCGCCTCGTGGAGAGAAGGCAGGTATGAAGATCTTCCTTTCCAGCGACATGGAGGGAACGGCCGGCATCGTCGACTGGGAGCAGTGCGTCGGCGACGGGCCGCAGGCGGACGCGGGCCGCCGCCTGCTGCTCGACGAGGTCAACGCCGCGATCGAGGGCGCCATGGCCGGCGGCGCCACCGAGATCGTCGTCAATGACTCGCACTACCAGATGCGCAACCTGCCGCCGGGCGGCATCGCCGGCCAGGCGTCCTACATATCCGGCAGCCACAAGCCGCTGTACATGATGCAGGGCCTCGACCCGACCTTCGACGCAGTGCTTTTCGTCTCCTATCACGGCTCGGTCGGCGGCCCGGCCGGGCTGTCGCACACCTACAATCCCCGGGCCGTCGTCGAGGCCAGGATCAACGGCACCGTGACCGGCGAGGCGGGCATCAACGCGCTGGTGGCCGCGCACCACGGCGTCCCCGTCGTGCTGGTGACCGGGGACCGGTGCGCCTGCGAGGAAACCGCCGCGCTGATCCCGGGCGTGCACGCCGCCGTCGTGAAGGAGCACGTGAGCCGGCTGGCTGCCCGTAGCCTGCACCCGTCCCGCGCCTGCGAGCTGATCAGGGAGACCGCGCAGAAAGCCGTGTCGGGCGCGGCCGCGGCCGGCCCGCCGCCGTTCGCGACCCCGGTCAGCATGGACATCTCGGTCCGTAACACCGACATCGCCGAGGCGGCCAGCTGGGTGCGCGGGGTCGAGCGGGCCGGCCCGAGGGAGCTTCGCATCGAAGGCCATGACCTGCTGTCCGTCTACCGGTCGTTCGCCTCGGCGATCCTGCTGACGCGCTCGATCGCGGAGACGATATGACTGCCGGGGAGCCAGCCCAGGGGCCAGGCGCTGGACATCCCCGGGTAGCGGTCGTCACCGGCACGGCCTGATGTCACAGCGGCCCGCCGTCATCCCGCCCCGGCATGGCCCATCCGGGCCGGGGCACCGCGGGCGGCGGCCGCGGCGCGGCTCGCCCGGTTTACGGCGGCCTGGGCCCGGCGCACCGCGGCGGCACTGCCGTCAGCCGCCGCAGCGTCGTCGACGTCGTCTGGAGGGAAGGACGTGACAGCCGAGAAGCGGGCGCGCGAGTCCCGGCCGGCATCGCCGTCCCGGCGCCGGGCTTCACGCCTCGTCGACATCGCCGAGGCCGCGGGCGTGCACGTATCGACGGTGTCCAGGGTGCTCAACGGTGATCCCGCCCAGTCCATAAGGCCCGAGACCTACGAGCGGATCCTGACCGCCGCCCGCCAGCAGGGCTACCGGCCCAATGCCATGGCCCGCGCCCTGAAGCGGTCCCGCGCCGGGGCGCTCACGTTCGTGATCCCGCTGCTGCGTAACCCGATCTGGGTCAAGCTGCAGCGCGGCTCGCTGCAGCGGGCGGCCGAGCGCGGCTACGTCGTCATGATCATGGAGGAGCCGACCGACGATCCGCGGCCGCCGGACGCCTACCGCTACCTGGTGGAGGAGAGCCGCGCCGACGGACTGCTCGTCGCGACGGCGCTGCGGGTTCCTGAGCATGCCGGGGGACTGTCCGCGGTCCCGCACGTCTATGTCAACCGGCGGGGCCCGCACCGGGGAAACGACGTGGTGATGGATGAGGCGGGCGCGGTCAGGCTCTTCCTCGACCATGTCATCGCGCTCGGTCACCGCAGCATCGCGATCATCGACGGCCCGCCCGAGGTCGACACCGTTCACCGCCGGGTGTCCGCCGCCCGCCGGATGTGCGCGGCCCGCGGGGTCCGGCTGACGGTGCGGCACGCCGCGCCCACCGAGGAAGGCGGCTGGCAGGCCACCACCCAGATGCTCAGGAACGACAGCATCCCCACCGCGTGCGGCGTCGGCAGCCTCAATCAGCTGTTCGGGGTCATGGGCGCGCTGCGTGATGCCGGCGTCGCCGTTCCGGCCACCATGTCGCTGGTGAGCTTTGACGAGGACGAGTGCCTGGCCTTCCTCGACGTCCCGGTGACCAGCGTCAGCATGCCGCTTGCCGAACTCGGCAGCGCCGCGGTGGACGCGCTGATCACCCGGGTCGAGGGCCGCTCGGCGGGCGACGTCATGGTCGGCGAGCCGATGAGCCTGATGCTGAGGGAGTCCGTCGCCCGGCCGGGCGCCCGGCCAGCCGCCACCGGCTAGCCGTGCCGCGCCCGGGCGGGTCGGGACCAGGGGAGACCGCCAGCGCGGCGGAGAGGCCGATGCCAGGAATGGTCCTGCGGGAGTATGCTTCCCTCTTATCCGAGGAGGTTGTGTGTCTGTCGCCGTCATCACTCCCAGCGGCGGAGGCGCCGAGGAACCGACCGGGATGGCTGGGGCCGGCCTGCGGCATGGTTGGGGCGTCAGCGCCGAGCGCCAGCAGGCGATCCTCGATACGCTCCGGGACCTGGTCCCCCGGTCCGGCCGCCTGTCGCCGGCCCAGCTGCGGGCCGTCACGGTCACGATCGTCGCCCGCGACGAGCTGTGGGCTGATCTGGTCGTCCACGACCCCGACGTCCGCTGGTACCTGCCGTTGCACCGCTCGGAGACGTGCGACGTCTGGCTGCTGGCCTGGGAATGCGGCCAGGACACCGACTGGCACGACCATGGCGGATCGTCCGGGTCGTTCGCGGTAGCCGAGGGCAGTCTGCTTGAGCAATACCGCGCGCCAAGCGGCCGCAGGCTGTGCCGCCGGCAGCTGGCGATCGGCCAGGCCGTTGCCTTCGGCCCCGGGCACGTCCACGACGTGGCACATGGCGGTGACGGGTCTTCGACCAGCATCCATGCTTACTCGCCGCCGCTGATGATGATGACCTACTACCACTCGACGGCGTACGGCCTGATCGCCAGGGAAACCGTGGCGATCGACGGCCCGGAAGGTGCCAGGGGCCGCGGCGGCCCGGACACGGCGCTCGCCGACGCCACGGCATCCGCGGCCGAGCTCACCACCGACGCGCTGCCGGCCGGCGCGCCCGGCATCGATGAGCTGATCGCCGAGGCTCGCGGTGGTCTCGAGCGGCTGCCGCCGGAGACGGCCCTGGCCGCGCTCACCGACGGGGCGGTGCTCGTCGATATCCGGCCGCTCGAACAGCGGATAGTCGAGGGAGAGGTCCCCGGCGCGATCCTCATCGGCCGCAACGTGCTGGAGTGGCGTCTCGACCCGCGCAGCGACGCGCGGATCCCGGCGCTCGCCCGCGGCGATGCCAGGGTCATCGTGATGTGCTCGGAAGGCTACGCCTCCACGCTCGCGGCAGCCAGCCTCCGGCGCATCGGCCTGCGGTGGGCAACCGACCTGGACGGCGGCTTCCAGGCATGGAAGGCAGCGGGCCTGCCGACCCGCCCGGCGCAGTCGCTGGGCTGAGCCGGCCGGGTCCGCCGTTCCCCGTGGGGTTCGCCGGTCGTGTCCGCAACCGGATCGCGGGGTATCTATCCGCAGAACGACATTTCACGCTGCCCGCGGCGGGCGCGGGCGCCGCGGCCGTCCGCGTGTCGGTGCGGGGTGGCTGGACGCATGTCCGGCAAGATAGGACGAGGCCCCTCCATGTATGAGATGGAGGGGCCTCAGCCCGGCCTTACAGCACCCGCTTGCCGATCGCTCGGCTGCCTTGCACTGACCGGCCAGCCACCGGTCCCGGACACCCGCGTCAAGCGCCGGTTTCCCGGCCCTTCCCGCGTCCCCGGGTTGCCCCGGGCTGGAGTCCGTCTCCGGTAGTGAGAGCAGTTCTACGCCCCCGGGCACGCGCCGCACAAGAGGTTTCGGTCACCGGTTCCAAGATTCTTTGGCCATCCACAATTCATCCACAGAACACGTGCCGTTCTCCCCAGGGAATGGCACTTGTCCACCGGATCGTCCACCGCACGGTCCACAGGCCGGCCCTGCAGGCCCCGGTCACCTGGGCTCCGCATCATCGTCCGTGCCGGTCACACTGCGCGCAGCAGGCGGGCGCGATCGCGCCGCTGCTCCGTGCTGCCGGGCGGCTTCGCCGTGCTGCCGGGCGGCTTCGCCGTGCGGGCGGCCTCGATGGCGGAGCGGATGCTCTTGCCTACCGCCCGCGCTACCGGCGGCGGGAACGCGTTGCCGATCTGGCGGTAGCCCGCCGTCTTGCGCCCGGCGAACCGCCAGCCCGGCGGGAAGCCCTGGATGGCGGCAGCCATCGGCAGCGTGAGCCGGGGCAGGTGATCAAGCGGATGGCCCGCGGTGGGCGGCCCGTCCGCCAGGCCCTTGCCGTCGACTCCCAGCCGGAGCCAGGCCTGCCTGGCGCGGGTCGGGCCGAGGTCAGGGCCGCCATGCTTGCGGGACCCGCCGACGAGGGTCGCGCCGATGCCGTTGG
>WNFB01003154.1_pt1 | contig 14491 bp, 6 predicted proteins | sample 5400501 | NCBI WGS metagenome assembly WNFB01 (sample SAMN13153341, study PRJNA577476) | soil metagenome | isolation source: 200 cm saprolite under Douglas fir tree site 2 hole 1 | place: USA:California | collected 2015-04-18
AATGACCTCAATGTAGTTGGCCTCATCGGCATCATCCTGCTGATCGGCATCGTGAAGAAGAATGCCATCATGATGATCGACTTCGCACTTGAGGCGGAGCGCGATCAGCACAAACCGCCCGCAGAAGCGATTTACCAGGCTTGTCTGCTGCGCTTTCGGCCCATCATGATGACCACCATGGCGGCACTGCTGGGCGGTCTCCCGCTGGCTCTGGGCAGCGGCACCGGCTCGGAATTGCGGCGCCCACTCGGCATCACCATCGTGGGCGGCCTTTTGCTGAGCCAATTGCTCACGCTTTACACAACTCCGGTCGTCTACCTGGCGTTCGACCGGCTGGCAAACAGGTTTTCTCGCTTTCGCATCGGCAATCCGATCGAGGAGCCTACAGGAGCGGACTAGCGGATGAATATTTCTGCTCCATTCATCAAGCGGCCGGTGGGAACTTCCCTGCTGACACTTGCCCTGTTGTTGGCAGGAGCACTGGCCTTCAATTTCCTCCCGGTCGCACCCCTGCCCCAGGTGGAATTTCCCGTGATTCAGGTTTCCGCCGGGCTTCCGGGCGCCGGTCCTGAAACTATGGCCTCCGCCGTCGCCACTCCGCTGGAGCGCCAGTTCGGCCGAATTGCCGGGGTCACTCAGATGACTTCGACCAGCCAGCTTGGCTCGACCAACGTCACTTTGCAGTTCGATCTGAACCGGAACATCGACGCTGCCGCTCGCGATGTGCAGGCGGCGATCAACGCCGCTCGCGGACAACTCCCGGCGAACCTGCCCAATAATCCTTCCTATCGCAAAGTTAATCCCGCGGATGCGCCCATTTTGATTCTGGCGCTCAGCTCGAACACGATCACGCTTCCCCGCATTTACGACGTCGCGGACTCCATCCTGGCGCAGAAGCTTGCGCAGGTGGGAGGGGTCGGGCAAGTCGTGGTGGGCGGGGGGGCGCGTCCGGCGGTAAGAGCGGAACTGAACCCTACCCTTCTGAATAAGCTGGGCGTGGGTCTCGATCAGGTCCGTAGCGCTCTGGCTGCCGCCAACGCGAATCGCCCAAAGGGAGAGTTGTCGGACGCGGTCAATGCCTGGGCGATCAGCGACAACGACCAGATCTATCGCGCCGACGAGTATCGCCCGCTCATTGTTGCCTACAAGAACGGAGCCGCCCTCCGTCTGGGCGATGTCGGCGACGTCCAGGACTCGGTTGAAGATATCCGGAACGTCGGCCTGGCGAATGGGAAGCCCTCTGTTCTGATCATCATTTACCGCCAACCCGGCGTGAATATCATCGCCACCGTCGACCGCGTGCGCGATGTCCTGCCCCTGCTTAAGGCTTCCATTCCCCCTTCCATAAGCCTGGACGTGGTGATGGACCGCACCACCACGATTCGCGCCTCCGTCGCTGACATTGAACTCACACTCATCATCTCAATTATTCTGGTGGTGCTGGTGGTTTTCCTGTTTTTGCGCAGCGTCCGTGCAACTGTGATTCCGAGTGTGGCGGTCCCGCTCTCGCTCATCGGGACCTTTGCGGTGATGTACCTGCTGCATTACAGCCTCGACAATCTGTCGTTGATGGCACTGGCAATCTCTACCGGCTTCGTGGTGGATGACGCGATTGTCGTGCTGGAAAACATCACGCGCTACATTGAGCAGGGTATGGGTCCGGTGCAGGCGGCGTTTCGTGGGGCCCGCGAAATCGGCTTCACCGTGCTCTCCATGAGCACCTCTCTGGTCGCAGTCTTCATCCCTATTCTTCTCATGGGTGGCGTCGTCGGCCGCCTTTTCCGCGAGTTCGCAGTGACGCTCAGCATCGCAATCTCTGTGTCTCTGCTGGTCTCGCTCACTACCACGCCCATGATGTGCGCCAAGTTCCTGCGGCCTCTGGGAGAAGAGCGCCATGGCAGGGTTTACAGATTCGGGGAGCGAGTCTTTGAGGCGGTTTTGCACGCATACAGAAGAAGCCTGGAGTGGGTGCTGCGGCATCAGCCGCTGACGCTGGGCATCACGGTCGCGACCGCGTGCCTGAGCGTTTATCTGTACGTGATTGTTCCCAAGGGCTTCTTCCCGCAGCAAGACACCGGCCGGCTGGGTGGTGCAGTGCAAGCAGCCCAGGATATTTCCTTCGAGGCGATGCGTACCAAAATGACTCAGTTCGTGGACATTGTGATGAAGGACCCAGCGGTGGAGACAGCGGTGGCTTTTGCCGGTGGCACCAGTACCGCCAACACCGGCCGCATGTTCATTACTTTGAAGCCGCTGAACCAGCGCAAGCTGAGCGCTGACCGAGTTATCGGCCGCCTACGCGGGAAGCTGGCCGTAGTACCCGGGGCCACGCTCTTTCTCCAGGCCGCGCAAGACCTCACTATCGGCGGGCGGCTTGGCAATGCGCAGTACCAGTACACACTTCAAGGGGAGAACATCAGCGAACTGAATTCCTGGGCGCCGCGTGTGCTGCAGAAATTACGCAGCCTGCCTGACCTGCGCGATATTTCCACTGATCAGCAGAACCGAGGCCTGGAGGCCCACATCGCGATCGACCGTGACACGGCCGCGCGCCTGGGCATCGATGCCGGAACCATCGATAGCACCCTCTACGACGCCTTCGGGCAGCGCCAGGTTTCCACCATGTACCGGCAACTCAATCAGTATCACGTGGTGATGGAGGTTGATCCGCGTCTGCAGCAAAGTCCTGACGCGCTGCAGAACATCTACGTCAGATCCTCAACGGGCGCCGAGGTCCCACTTTCTGCGTTCACCCATTTCGCGCCCTCTAACACCGCGCTCGCGGTGAATCACCAGGGGCAGTTTCCCTCGGTGACGTTTTCCTTCAACCTCGCGCCCGGGGTCTCACTGGGCGCTGCCACCCAATCCGTCCAGAGCGCGGCACGCGCCATCGCACTTCCCGGCAGCATCCACCCGAGTTTCCAGGGAACCGCAGCAGCATTTCAGGATTCCCTGGCCAGCGAGCCTATCCTGATTCTGGCCGCGCTGGTCACCGTGTACATCGTATTGGGCGTGCTCTACGAGAGCTACATTCACCCCATCACCATTCTTTCCACTTTGCCTTCCGCTGGCGTGGGCGCTCTTCTGGCGCTGTTGCTGACACATAATGAGCTCAATGTTATCGGCCTGATCGGAATCATTCTGCTGATTGGACTCGTGAAGAAGAATGCCATCATGATGATCGATTTTGCGCTGGATGTGGAGCGTCGCGAAGGCAAAGCGTCGGTGGACGCGATCTATGAAGCCTGCCTCTTGCGTTTCCGACCCATCATGATGACCACCATGGCGGCCCTGCTCGGCGGATTGCCCTTAGCCCTCGGTACCGGCACCGGTTCTGAGCTGCGACGCCCACTCGGCATCACGATTGTCGAAGGATTAATTGTTAGTCAGATGCTGACCTTGTTTACCACGCCAGTGGTCTACGTCTACCTTGATCGGCTCCGTTTGTGGGCCAGCCGCCGTCGCCGAGCGGACAAGAAAGAAGGTGTTGTCTCCGCTTCGCCAGACCCCAGTCCGGCCAGGTAAAGGTCCGGCCTAGCTATAGCTTTACTCGAAGGTTACGGTAACCGTATTTATCCGTGGACCGGGCATCAAGGAGTTTTGGCGCACAACTCTGCCACGTAGTTCCCGGGTCTAGCCTTCTTTCTGGAGCAGGTCCTTCCGACAGAGACGACGCGCGAACGGGAGAAAATGTTTCGACGAAGTGGCGCGCGTATGCTCCTAATTTTCTTGCGTTCTCTTGCTGCCTGGGGGAGAGCGCCGGGCGGCAAGGCGCGCAAGCCAGTTCTCCTGCACGCCTGACTTGCGGGAAGCAGGGATGCCCTCCCCCAAGGTTCAACCCTGCTTTTCCCAGCAAATCATAGTTGAACAGACGCAAGCATACGCGTCTCAGGTCTGGGTAAGTCAATTGCACAAAAGTTGTAATTTCTTGCTACAACTTTAGTTGTAGGAGCAAGGTTCGGCCTGAACGACGTGAATTCGCATTGCTTGCCGCAAACTGTGCACATATAATCTGCGCACCAGCCATGCCGGTGGTCCCTTCAGTCCCCGATTCGCTCCGTCCCAGGCTGGCCCTGCGGCAGACTCGTGGCGAACTGATCGAGATCGAGCGGATTCTTTCGACCGCACGGGCGGTGCTCGCACTCAGCTCCCTTCTGGCGGTCTATTTCGATTCCGAACCGTTTCGACATCCCAGTCTGGTCTACCTTTTACTTCTGCTGTACTGTGGCCACTCGGTTGCGCTGTTCGGCGTCCTGCGGTTTCGAAGCGAAGTTTCGGCACGATTCTCCTGGCTTATACAGGCAACCGACGTTCTCTGGCCCACGGTTATCAGTCTCTTCACCAACGGACCGAACAGCCCGTTCTTTCTTTACTTCATCTTTGCCTTGCTGGCCGCGGCGTTTCGCTGGGGCATGCGGGAAGCGCTTCTCACTGCGGTGGCGGCAATTGCGACCATCGCGGCTGAGGCGATCGTATTGACCTATGGTTCGCCCGCCCACTTGATCGGAGCGCAATTTGACGTCAACGATTTCATTACGCGAACCATGTATTTGGTCATTTTCGCATTCCTGATCGGTCACCTGGCGGAGTCGGAGAAACGCCGCCGTGCAGAAGCTTTGAGCATCTCCCAGGTTTCTGCCAAGGCTCGCGTGGATGCCGGTTTGAAGGGCACTCTGCAGGCCACTATCCAGGAGCTGCTGAAACTATTCGGCGGCCGGGAATTGCTGCTGGTTGCTACCGAATCTGGCACGCATCGCGCGAATCTGTGGCGAGTTGAGATGCCCAGGGACACGGGTGACGCAGTCTTTACCTGGCGACAGGTGGACGATTTCGAGGAGCCAGCATACCTCTTCGCCATGCCGCGGGAGTGCGCGGGAGGGGCTTGGCGCGCTGGCCATGAGGTGAGTACTCTCCTGGTGGACAATGATGGAACTCGAGTTCGAGGCCCAAAATGCCATCTGGCCGCCGGATTCCTCGCCCAGCACCCCTTTGAACGACTGCTGGTGAGCACGTTCTCTGCGGCTCCTGATGTCTCGGCCCGAGTGTTTTTGTTTGAGCCGAGCTTGGGTGGTCAGGCGGAAACCCAGTTGCGCTTCCTGCAGAACCTCACGAACCGGGTGGGGCCCGCGGTTTACAACGTCTATCTCTTACGCCGCCTTCGTTCCCGCGCCGCGGCAGTAGAACGGGCCCGCGTGGCGCGGGACCTGCACGATGGCGCGGTGCAGTCATTGCACGCGATCGGGTTCCGTCTTTATGCTTTGCGCACCGGCACAACGATGAATGCCCGCGAACGCGATCGGGAGCTCATCGATATACAGCAACTCGTGCAAACCGCGGCTTCAGAAATCCGAACCTTGATCCAGCAACTCAAACCACTCGACGTTGATCCCAGGCGCCTGGTCGATTTTCTAACGGGGATGATCGAGCGATACCGGTATGATACCGGCATTGCCGCGAAGTTCGTCTGTGATGTCGGCGATGTGACAATGCCGCCGCATACCTGCCGTGAGGTCGCGGGCATCGTTCAGGAGGCGCTGGCCAACGTGCTCAAACACAGCGGCGCGCGAAATGTGCTGGTACGTCTTGATTCGCAGCGAGGCGCTTGGATTCTGACTATCCAAGATGACGGTCGTGGTTTTGAATTCAGCGGGCGCCTTTCGCACTCCGAATTGGAACAAGTTCGCCGCGGGCCTCTGGTGATCAAAGAGCGCGTGCGCGCCATTGATGGTGAACTCTCGATTGAGTCAAGACCGGGTCAGGGTGCACGGTTGGAGGTCAAATTCCCCAAATCGTCGCAGTCGAGCGTTGCCTAAGATGGAGACGCATTCAATCCGGATTCTGATTGCCGACGATCATGCGATTTTCCGTGGCGGCTTGCGCCGCCTCCTTGCTGGCGAGAAGGACTTCGTGGTGGTGGCGGAAGCATCGGATGGGAAGGAAGCTGTTTCCTTGGCTCGAACGCTTAAGCCCGATGTTCTTCTACTCGATCTAGCCATGCCACGAGTTCCGGGAATGGAGGTGTTGCGGGAGTTGGCCCGCGACCAATCCCCGGTGTACACCATCCTGCTTACCGCTGCGATTCAGCCTTTCGAGGTGACGTCTGCGTTACAGCTGGGTGCACGAGGGATTGTGCTAAAGGCGTCGCCCCCTGAGTTACTTTTGAAGAGCATTCGCTCCGTCTGTGAAGGGGAATATTGGGTGGGTGGGGAAGTCCTCACTGCTGTGGCTCGGTTTGGGCAACAGCCAAGCAGCAATTCGGGGTTGACCTCGCGGGAACTGGAGATCATTGCTGCCATCAGAGCCGGCCATAGCAATAAGGAAATAGCCCTCAAGTTGTCGATCAGTGAGGAGACCGTAAAGCGTCATCTGAGCAATATTTTTGGAAAGCTGGGTGTTTCCAGCCGGCTCGAACTGGCGATCCTGGCCAGCGCGCATAACCTCGGATCGTAATTCGGTCAAATCGCCGAGATTCGAGCGCCTGAGCCGAGTAAACAAAATGAGGATAGAGAGCTGACTTATTTTGGAGATTCCATTCCAGCCGGGCTGCGAAACGCGGGCACAGAAGTAGCGCCTTATGAGATCCTGGCAGCCCCAGGGACCGCCGCACGCAACCCGCTATGACAGTCCCCGGACGACGTTGTATACTGCGCAACTGGCGGTGGAAGGATTTCTACCCCCAAACAGGGCTCGTGTGAAAGTTGGGGCTGCTCGATTGACCGCCTTCTTTATCTCTCACCCGACACGGGCCTGGGCAATTCATGACGGAACGCGGACGAGCTCACCCCGAAGACGACAAGGCTACCTCTGCGGGCGTCGGGCCGGCCCTACGGACACCGACGAAGGGTGATAGCTCCTCCTCCGACACAACGAACGCTTCGGAAACTCCTACACTGATCGACGGGGCACCTTCAAGTTCTGAATCTCCAATGACGGCCGCGGGATTGTTCGGCCCGGATGCTCCCACGATGGCTGAAAGCGCGTTCGTGGCGACGGCGAGAACATCCCAGAGTGCCCGGCCTAGCCAATTCATCCTCGGACCGGGCATGCTCGCCCAGCGCTACGAAATCCAGCAAATTCTCGGCGAGGGTGGGATGGGAGCGGTCTACAAGGCAAAGGATCGTGAACTCGACCGCCTGGTCGCCCTGAAAGTCATACGCCCGGAACTGGCGGGAAACCCTGATATTTTGCAGCGTTTCAAACAGGAAATCCTGCTCTCCAGCAAGGTGACCGACCGCAACGTCATCCGCATTTACGACTTGGGGGATGCCGACGGGATCAAGTTCATCACGATGGAGTACGTCGAAGGTGAGGATCTGCGCACCATACTGCGTAGCCGCGGCAAGCTGCCAGTGAAAGAAGCGGTCAACATCATTGCGCAGACTTTGAGCGGACTGGCGGCAGCGCATCGCGAGGGAATCATTCACCGCGACTTGAAGCCCGGCAACATCATGCGCGATGCGCAGGGACGGGTTGTAGTGATGGACTTTGGCCTTGCCCGTTCGCTGGATAGCGACGGGATGACCCGAACCGGGCTGATGGTCGGGACCATGGAGTACATGTCGCCGGAGCAGGCTCAAGCCAAAGAACTCGATGCGCGGTCGGACATATTCACTGTGGGACTGATTTTGTACGAGTTGCTGGCGGGCAAAATGCCCTGGGAGGCCGAAAGCGCGCTCGCGAGCTTGTTGAAGCGTACGCAAGAACGGGCGATTCCGCTCTCGGCGATCGACCGCGAAGTTCCCGGAGTGTTGAGCAACATCGTCAGCAAGTGCCTGGAGCGCGATCCCAAGCTCCGCTATCAGACTGCGAGCGAGGCCTTGACCGATCTCGAAACCTGGCAAGGCAAAAGTGCTGCCGGTTCGCTGGACTTTCCCAGTATCGGACCATGGGGCCGGGATGTTCCCTGGCCCTTGATTGGAGTGATTTTGGCTGTGCTGATCCTAGGCAGTGTAGGGTTCGTGCTGCGCGGCAAGCTGTTCGGGCCAACGGCCAAGCAGGTTGTTTCCGGACCAGTGGAGTCAGTGGCGATTTTGCCCTTTCGCAACGCGTCAGGCGACCAGAGCCTAGACTGGCTGGGTGGAAGCGTGGCCGAAATGCTAAGCACCGACATAGGGCAGTCGGCGAGCCTGCGAACCGTATCTTCCGATCGCGTACACCAGATACTCCGTGACTTACGCATCGTCCCAGACGCAAACCTCGATAACGCCGCGCTCGGCCGACTGGGAGAATTCAGCAACGCTGACCAGATCGTGTGGGGACAATACGCCAAGTTTGGAGACACGATACGAATTGACGCAACGCTGAGGGACTTGAAACAACAGCGGAGCATTGCCCTTAAGGTAGAGGCGCGGAACGAGAAGGAACTGCTGGGAACAATCGATCAATTGGCTCAGGCGATTCGGGGAAACCTTGCCCTCTCTGCCTCGGTCGTGGAAGAACTCAAGGCGCAAGCCTTTAAACCCTCCACGAAGTCAGTGCAGGCGCTTCGGTACTACGACGAGGGTCTTCAGCTTGCACGCGAAGGAAAAAACCTCGATGCCGTGAAACAATTTGAAACCTCGACCAAGGAAGACCCTGAATTTGCCCTGGCCTATGCCAAGCTGGGCGAAACCTACTCCCAGCTCGGATATGGCGATAAGGCGGAAGAATTTTCCAGGAAGGCAGTTGACCTAAGTCAACAACTTCCCGCCCAGGAACGATATCGGATTCTTGCCAACGAAGCTCTGGTTTCAAACGACAATAAGAAAGCCATTGAATACTACGAAAACCTTGCCAAGGTTTCACCCAACGATTCCGGGATTCAACTCACTCTGGCTCAGCTCTACGAAAAGACAGGTGCGTACGATACCTCACGCGACTACCTGGCCAAGGTCTTGGCACGCGAGCCGAAGCACGCCGAAGCCCTTGTGGACCTGGCCCACGTGGAAGGTGAACGCCGAAATCCTCAGGGTGCGCTCGATTATCTGAACCGCGCCCTGACCCTCGCCGTCGAACTCAATAACGACGAATTACGGTCCCGCGTCTTGTATGAAACCGGCCTGGCCTATCGACTGCTGAACAAACCCGACGAAGCTTTCCGCAATTATCAGGAATCGCTGGCGATTCGACGGCGTCTTGGTCAGAAAGCTGGAATTGCCCAGACTCTCGCGGAGATCGGCGAGGTTGAAAACACGCAAGGGAAACCAGACGCTGCCGTAGCTAGCTACAAAGAGGCCCTGCAATTGCAGCGTGAGATTGGAGACAAAACATATCTTTCCCATACCCTGCTCAATCTCGGCGCTCTTTACAGTGACCGGGGTAAGTACGATGAGGCCCTGAAGGATTTCAAGGAATCGCTGGAAATGCATCGTGAGCTGCGCAACGAGAATTACGAAGCCCTCTGCCTGAACAACATCGGAAACGTTTATCTCGCCACCGGGCGTTACGATGACGCGTTGACCTATTTTCAGCGGGCTCTTCAGTTACTGGAGAAACTGAAGCTTAACAGTGAGCTTCCGACGGTTCTCTACAACCTCGGTGACACCTCCACAAGAGTGGGGCAGTACGATCAGGCGTTGGCATACTATCTTCGAGGCCTTGAGGTGGCCCGCAACAGCGGGGATAAGCAATTTGCTGCAATCGGGTCATATAGCATGGGAACAGTCTTCTTATATCAAGGCCGGTACGGTGCCGCAGCGAGTGCTCAGGAAGAAGCACTGAAAAGCTATCGCGAACTGCAAGACCGCACCTACTTAATGGCTCAAGCCCTCAGCAGTTATGGCAACACATTAATTCTTCTCGGGCGAAACGAAGAGGCTCGCAAGATTCTGGATGAGGCGCTGAGTCTAGCCCGCGAAATCAAGAATGACACTTACATTGCGCAGGCATTGAACTTGCAGGGCGAGCGTCTTTTCTATGCTGGTGACTTCAAAGCATCCAAGCCTCTCTTGGATCAAGCTATGCGGGCGGCAACACGCAGCAAAGATCGTGAGGAGATGCTCGCCGTCAAAGTCAGCCTTGCCGAATTGGCCATCAAGGAAGGACAGGCCCGCCAGGCAATTGCCGAACTGAAGCGGCTCGCTCCCGAAGCGGACACGCTTGGGCTGAGGTATCTATCAGCGCAGTGCACGATTGATTTGGCAGAGGCCCTTGTGAGCACAAAGGATTATCGGGCGGCGAAAGAAGCAGCTAGCACTGCGCTCAAGAACAGCGAAAAATTCGGGTTCAAGTTTCTGCCTGCCAAGGGTCACTACTGGTTGGGAGAGGTTCTTCGGCTTACTGGTCAAAGTGGCGAAGCCGCGCCGCAATATATGCAGTCACGCCAGATTCTGGAAGAGATCAGCAAAGAAGCACATACGGACTCATTCCTCAAACGCAGCGACCTGAGCCCCATCTTTTCAGCATCCGTGCGCTGATCCGGAGAAAAAGGGAGCCGAATCTTTCGGCCCGGCTCCCATCCTCATCGTCGCTTATTACGAATCCTCAGAATTGAACCAAGATGTTGAAGGAGAACGGCGCGGCGCCGTTGCCCCAGATAGTGAACTGGTAAACGGCAGATGTTCCCTTCGGCAACGGGTCGAACGCCGAGGAGTCCACCCCGAACGAATACATGCCCGAGCTGTTTGCGTTAAAGAAATTCTCGAAGCTAGAGTTATTGGTGGACACCACCGTCTGAGGTACGAATTCGTTGGTGATCGTTCCATTCGTAGTGTGTTGGATTCGGAGGATCGAAAGCCGTTCGGTTGCCTGAGTAATGGCAGCACCGCTCACCGCATCGGTCAAAGTAAACTTCGTCGAGATGTTCTGGCCGAAGTTGAATTGCGGGTTGCACGTCAGGCTGGCAATGCCACAGCTCGAAACCGGCGAGTTCAGCGTGATCACACCATTGAACGCCAAGTCAGAGTTGAAGACGACATGCTTCGAATTGGTTCCCCTGGCAGCGTAATCAAGTCCTGGGCCAGGAGCGGTGTAGAAATCCTGGGTGACACATTGGTTGTAGGGATTTGCAGCTATGGTCTGTGGAGGGACGCTCTCCTCCCCTGGCACTTCCACATGTGCTGCTCCCGGAAGGTCGACGAGGTCATCGGAGAAGAAGCCTATCTTGAACGTAAAACTTGAGCAGACATTTGTATCCGGCACGGGCGTGGCGCAGCTTGGGGCAGTGCACGTCTGCTCGACATACTGGGTACAGAAACCATGTTGTGAACCGTAGTGCATGCATACCGGATTCGGCACTGTGAATGTTCCTGTCGCAGAGCTGGGGCAGGAGAAAGGTAGAGTGAACGCAACTTCAGGCTGACTGCCATTGGTCGGTCTGCTCTTGAGAGCGGTGACCTTCATACAGAATGGTTGGATTAAATTGTCGCAACTGAGGAAAATCGTGTGATGGCCAAAATTGTAGAGCTTGCCATTGGCCGCGCCGGAAGCAGTAAAGCACTGGACCTGGCTGGTAAAGTTGGTGGCAGAAACCCCCAGGCCCAGAGCATTGCCCGAGTCCAGGCCGGCTACGGTCTTCTTAAGCCCTCCCAAGTCCGCGATGGGGGCAGGCGGTGGGCCGGAAGGCAATGTGCACGAGCTAATCGGGTTCGTTGACGAAGCCGGATTAATGCGCCAGACCTTGCCGCCCTGTCCGGACTCTTTCGATGCTGTAACCACATACAGTCTGTTACCCGAATCCACTTCTAAGAACTTGGGCTTGTCAGTGTTGCTAAAGCTCAGATGGTCGGAGAAAGCGGCGCCCGTCGTGGCATTGTAGCGATTTACGTTTGTACCACTCGCCACCAGAATGTCCCCGCACGCATTGACAGCAATGCCGAAGGGTGAGGAAAGGCTAGAAATGAAAGCACTGGCGGTACCGGAAAAGGGTGGAGTCTTCCTGAAAACCTTGCCGTTAGCTTGGTCCACCATCAACATATTGCCAAGGATGTCGAACTCGATCCCCTCGCCAGCCGTAGTAAAGGGCTGGATCACCCTCGCCGGTTTGGGCAGGGTACAGGTGAGAGCCGCGCTACAACCCGACGGCAACGAAGCGATGCCTTGCATCTTCCAAACCCCCGTGGCACTCGGACCGTGGGTATTGAAAACCATGTCCAGGCTTCCAGTGCTCGTAGAGTTGGGCTCGCTGACGAAGCTAGGCCCCTCGGGCGCCGATGGGCATGAAATCGACGGCGCTGGCAATATCCCTGACGAAGGATCGGTGCAGCCGGTCGCCCCGTTTGCGTCATAGATCTTCTCGGCGAGATTGCAGCTACTTGGCGGGTTCCCGGGATCCAATCGCCATATCCGATTGAAAGTAGTGTCGGCGATGTACAGCAATCCGTCGGGCCCGACGACAACGTCTTCCGGAACGAACGTCGAATCGCCAGTGCAGAGAACCGATACGGCCGGGCTTCCATTCACTCCATCCGCATTCGCAATTGTTAAAATCTGGTTGCCGGCACCGGTCGAGACGTAGGCCGTAGTTTGTGCCGCGAGATGAGTCGAAATCACGAAAAGGGCAGACATCAGCAAAATCCAACATCGCGTGAGCATAGATGGAGCTCCTTGGGAAATTTGTTGGATGGGAATGCCTTCTGCCCATCAAGCTGGACGTGATTCCCGCCAGCGAACAGATGGGCAGCGTATGTTGCCATAGAAAGTGTGAGATTGGTCGCTTGCCTTTGGAGAAAGAAGCGAGCCTGCGCAAAGGCGACGGCTGCTATGCATGCACAGAGGCATAGCAACACCACAGCGGGCGCGAAGCTGAGGCGCATCTTGACTTCCTTTTTGTCGAGGACCTGCGGGTCCTGAACGCGGAAAGACAGCGACAGACGGCTGATTCGGAGCCTGTGGGGAAGGCCCGTCCAACCCGAAGTTGGAAGGGAGATTCTCTACTTTCACGAGGGGTTTGTCAACTAAACGATAGCTGAATGTCACAGCCGCGTGAGAAGTTCCTCCTGCAGCAGAGTGGAAGGTTCCACTTTGCCAGGCCTGGCGGAACGATAAGAGGGGCTGTGGACGTCAGCGAAGGATCGGGAACCGCTGAAAGTGTTGCACAACGTGTTCCCAAGACCACTTCCAAAGCGCTGTCTTACGTTTCCATCTTCGCCGAAGTGAGAGGGCAAGGCAAAGAGACAAAATCCGTTTTGTATCGAGAAAAAAAGGATGATGATTACCCCTTCCTGCCCAGAGTCACCCCTATGAGACGTTCGCTCTCGGGTCCTTTCCAAGACCCACGAACAAGGAAACCCAGAGTCGAAAAGGACACTGCGGCTTTGATGAGCGGCAGTGTCATGCTCGGCTTGCCTACAAAGCGGCTTGAACACCATGCGCGGCCGTGAGACAATCCTTCCCACGTGGCGGCGGCTGTAGCTCCAGCGCAAAAGAAATTGTTCTTCGGGCTCTCGGTCGCAGGGGTAAGCCCACGTCCATCCTTACTGGGGTGCCCTTATATGTCACTTCCCAAGAAGCCCCTCTCTGACCAGCCGCCTTCCAAGAAGCTTGCCACGCCCCCAACGTCCACGAATAGCCCTGTGCGAAATTCCCCAGCAGGGCCCTTGGGAACGTTCCCAAAACGGACAAAGGCCGGGCCCGGCCAGAGTCGGCTTGACCTGGCAAAAGGTTTCGTGGAGGAGTACATGCGCTCGCACGCTAGCTCCGACACTACCGCCCGCCCGTCGCTATTTGGGAAGTTAGGCAAATTTCTTGAAAAACTGATCAAGCGTCCGTAGGAAATCGCGGTGTTCAAGGACAAGCCGGGCGGCCTAGTTGTGGACTACTTAAGGGAGAATCGCTTGGCCGGCGGGCCGTCGTCCAGTGGTCGCCCAGAAGAAGTATCAAAACCGTTGCCTTTCGGCACAGTTCCTTGGGCAAGCGAGCCTGCGAGTATCGAAGCGGCCAGACCGCCCGACTCTGCATCTCCCAAGACAGAAAAACGCCAAAGATGGGGTCTTCATTCTTCTGTTTGCGGGAATCGCACTTGGCTTGCCGGGTATATTTGCAAGATTAGGGTCAGGACAGTCCAGCAGATTCAGTAGGTTGGATGGTAGGCACGTGGGGACTCGAACCCCAGACCTCTACCGTGTCAAATCAGAGGTAAAACCTCTACAACCCTTTAGCTGCCTTGCTTTTCCGTTTTTGCATACCCAAAAAACAGCCCTAAAACAGGCTATTTTTGGTGACGAATTGGTGACGAGTTTTGTCTGGATCGGCAATGAAAACCCCCATTTTGTGCAAATAGGTTTTCGGCACAGCCCAGGCCTTCGACTGGGCTTGCACTTAAGGCGAGATTCTCGCCGCGGTGTCGAAAGAAAATCGTTTCGGCTCAGTTTCCAGATTGCGACCATCCGTCCGGAATTCGTCTTCAGCTTCCCATAACGCCGTTTCTGAATAACTTCCGTGTGGCCGACGACTCGCCCGGAACGTTGTCTTTAGTTTCCCCGCGCGTCGTTTCTGAACCGTGAGGTCGGCGATCCACAAACCGGAGATGCTAACCTTTCATTCCCTATCCTTCAAATATTGGACCAGCAGACTG
>WNFB01003155.1_pt1 | contig 14491 bp, 5 predicted proteins | sample 5400501 | NCBI WGS metagenome assembly WNFB01 (sample SAMN13153341, study PRJNA577476) | soil metagenome | isolation source: 200 cm saprolite under Douglas fir tree site 2 hole 1 | place: USA:California | collected 2015-04-18
GCTTTCACCTCGACCCGACGCTGCAGGTCGATGTCACCGGCGGCAGTGTGACGGTGCACGCCCTGCCGCTCGGGCCGGGCACCACCGCCCTGATCAGGGCAGACATCCTCCCCACGGCCGCCCTCACCGCCGGCGCCGGGGGCGTCGCCGGCCTGGTCGAACGGCTGGCCGCGCCGCTGGCCGCACAGGTCGTGTTGGACCGCTTCCACCTCGACGCACCGCTGTTCGCCGGCGGCCCTTCAACGGCCGCCCTGCTGCGCGCCGCAGGAGTCCTCGCCGCCGACGCGCCGCGGTTGGCGGTACCGCTGCCGGCAGCCGACCAGTGCGTCATCCGCCTCCTCGGCGCCCTGGCCGCGACGGGTGCGACCGTCCACATCGCAGATGACCTGGACCTCCAGCTGATCGCAGACCGATCGACGACACCGGCCCGCCTGGGACTCGGTATCCACGGCGTCACCGGGCTGACGGGCGACGGCACCCGGCTGTCGGTACGGTTTGGCGAGCGACCGCCCACCTGGCTCCCGGACGGTGCGCCGGCCCTGCGGCTGCTGCTGCTCGAAGAGGACACGTGGCGGCTGCGGCCCGCGCTGCGCCTGGCGCCGATCGGCGTCCGCCTGGCTGGGTCTGGCGACGGCCCGCTGGTCGACACCGGGGACGTCCGCCTCGGCACGGTGACCGCGTACCTCTGGGCGACGTTGGGCCTCGACGGCGGGTTCGCGCTCGCGGACGTCGGCGGTGCCGTCGACCTCGACGACCTGGGCCTGCCGCTCGGTGCTCTGGGGCGCGGTCACGCCTCGGCCAACCCGGTGGCCGCCAGCCTGCTCGACTCCTCCGGCGGTTCCCCGGCGGGTGACGCCAGCGACCGGCAGGCAGTGCTGCCCGGCCTGTCGCTCGTCGCCGCCCGGCGCCCCGGCGGCGATTTCGTCCTGCTCCGGCGAGAGGACGACGCCTGGATCGCCTTCGCGGCGCGTCCCGTGTCGGTCGGCGTGCACCGCAGCTTCGGGCCGCTGGCCATCGACCAGGTCGGGTTCGCGCACGTGCCGGCGCCGGCCGGCAGCGGGCACCTAGGAACCGCGGAAATCTTCGTCGACGGCGGCGTGCAGGTCGGCCCGCTCACCGTCCAGGCACACGAGTTGGGTCTGGAAGTCCCGCTCGACCAGCTCAACCAGCCCGGGTCGTGGGCCCTCGACCTGGGCGGCCTGGCCGTGGCCCTGCACAGCAGCGCCGCGTCGATGGCCGGTGGCCTGGTCAAGCGGCCCGGGCCACCACTGGACTACGCCGGGACACTCACCGTGGAGGTCGCCGGCCGGACGTTCAGCGCCGTGGGCGCGTACGCACGGCCGTCCGACCAGGAGGGCGGGTTCACCTCGCTGTTCGTCTTCGCCGCCATGTCGACGCCCCTCGGCGGCCCGCCGTACCTGTTCGTCACCGGGCTGGGCGCAGGCGCCGGCTACAACCGCCACCTCGTGCCCCCGGTCGCGGTCACCGAGGTCGAGGGATTCCCGCTGGTCACCGCCATCGACGACGGCATCGGCGACGACCCGATGGGCACGCTGGCACGGCTGGGCGGCGCGATGCTCCCGCAGCGGGGCAGCTTCTGGCTGGCGGCAGGCGTCCGGTTCACCTCGTTCTCCTTCGTCCGCTCGGTCGCCGTGGTGTACGCCGCGCTGGACCGCGGCATCGAGATCGGCCTGGTGGGCATCTCCCGGGCCACCATCCCGCCGCCCGACGCCGGCCCCGGCTCGCTCGAGCTCGCCTCGGTCGAGCTGGCGCTCAAGGCCCGGTTTTCGACAGCGGAGGGCGTGCTGTCGGTGCAGGCACAGCTCACCGACAACTCGTGGCTGCTGAGCCGCGACTGCCAGCTCACCGGGGGCTTCGCCTTCTTCGTCTGGTTCCGCCGGGACCAGTTCGTGCTCACACTCGGCGGCTACCACCCCGCGTTCGTGAAACCTCTCGAGTTCCCGGTCGTGCCTCGTCTCGGCTTCCACTGGGCGGTCAGCGACGCTGTCGTCATCAAGGGCGAGGCGTACTTCGCGTTGACCGCCAGCAGCGTGATGGCCGGCGGGCGCCTCGAGGTCTCCTACAACCAGTCGGGCATCTACGCGTCGTTCGTAGCGTACGCGGACCTCCTCATCGGCTGGGACCCGTTCCACTACGACATCAGCGTCGGCGTCACGGTCACTGCCGGGTTCCGTCTGCGGGTCTGCTTCTTCGTCTGCGTGACCATTGACGTGGACGTGTCGCTCGGCGCCTCCGTCCACCTGCTCGGACCACCCCTGCGTGGGGAGGCCGTGCTGGACCTGGAGATCTGCAGCGTCACCGTCTCGTTCGGCAACGAGCCACACGACCCGCCCGCCTTCCTTGGGTGGGAGGAGTTCCGGCAGAAGTACGTGATCGCCGGAGCCTCCGACGGCAGCGCCTTGTCACTGGGTGCCACCGCTGGACTCGTCCCGCCGGACGGGGCGTCGGTGGGGCATGCGCCCGGGTCGCGTGACAACCCGTGGCGAGTGGCGGGGACGTTCTCGCTCCGCAGCGAGACACGCCTTGCGGCCAACGGGTTTTCCGTCAACGGCACCAGGGTCAACGTCGCGCTGAGCGACGGCGTGCAGGTGGTGCCCGGGGCCCTCGACCTGGCCCCGATGAACGTCGCTCACGTGGTGGGCCTGCACGACCTGACCATCCAGTCCGCCTCGCCGGCGGCGCCGCCAGTGGACATGTCCCGGCTCGACGTCGTGCCGGTGGTGGGCCATGTGCCCGCGGCGGTGTGGCGGATCACCGATCACCCCACCGCCTCGGCCGACGTGCTGCCCGTGCTCACCGGCCTGACCATCACCGGCCGGCCGGTGGTCGCCGACGACGCCGGGCGACCGTCTCTTTCCCCAGAGGTGATCGACTTCAATCTCCAGCCGGTGCCCATTGGCCTGGCCACGCCGCCCGCCATCGCGGTGGCGCCGGCGGCACTCGACCGGGCGCTGGCCGACCTGCGCACGCAGGCCACGGGAGGTGACCTCGTCCGCCTCGGCGCCGACATGCTGGGCCCGGCCGGTGCCGGCGCCCGCAATCGAGCCGGACTCCCCGCCACCCCCATCAGCGCCATCAGCGCCCGCGCACTGCACGCCCGTCGCTCCTCGCCACCCCTGGTCGCGAACCTGGCAACCGGCCTGGCCCCGACCTCTCCCCCTCCGCAGACTGCCCCGCAGACTGCCCCGCCCACCCCCAGGGTGGCGGCAGCGGCGGCGCCACAGCCGCTGGCCACGCCAAGGCCGCTCGCCAGCATGCATTTCCCGGTCGACCCGGCGGCCGCCGCGTCGATGCGGACGACCGTGTCGGGGTTCGATGGGCTACGGCGGGTGTTCCCGCCACCGGCGCCGCCAGGACGGCCCCTGCAGCGCATCAGTCAGGTGACGCCGACCCGGGCAGCGTCGAACGGCCGCACCCGTGTCGGCAGCGCCCTGATCAGGCTGGAGCCAGGTGTCGTGCAGGTATGGGAACTGCCAGCCGCCGGGGTGGCCGGCCGGTGGATGGTATCGGGACCGGGTGCGGCGCGGGTGGTGTTCCTCGACCGGGCCGGGGCGCCGCTGCTCGACCACGAGGTGGTACCGGGCGACGACGGCGCGGTAGCGGTGAGCGCACCTCCGGGCGCCGAGCGGATGGCCGTCAGCGCCCTCGGCCGGCTGCCCCGACCCGCCGTCGCCGGACCGGGGAGTGTCTCGTTGCGGGCGGCTCCGGCGGGCCGGCCGGCGGTGTGCGGGTGGCAATCCGGCAACCATCTCGCCCAGGTCGCGCCGACCACGCTGCTGGCTCGCGGCGCGACCGTCCGCCTGCCCGCGCCGCTGGTCACCCGGCGGGACGGGCTGCGGACCAGCCAGGCCATCGTCCGAGCGTTCACGGCGGTCGCCGGCGGGCAATCCTGCGAGACGTGGCTGCCAGCAGAGGTCGACATCGTCATGGTGATTGTCGACGCCCGCCGCGCGTCGCTTGACGAGCCGGGCGGCTTGCCGGCGGTGTCTGTTGACGGCGCCGCCGTGGACCGCGAGCCAACGGTGGTGATCGCCGGCCACCGGATCCACCTGCTCCATCGGATCGCCGACCGGCAACCCGGTCGCGCGATGATCGTCGTACGGGTCACCGCCGGGCCGGACTGGCAGCTGGCCGGCGTGCTCGGACTGCCCGGGACGATCGAAGCCTGGACGTCGATGCTGACCGACGCGAAGGCTCGCCACCTCGTCCCCGATGGCCCGCTCACCGCAGACGGCCCCGTGACCATCCGCTACCAGCCCGTCGAGCCGAGAACCGGGGAGCCTTCATGACCGAGAAGACCGTCGCGCCCGGCGAGATGCGGCTCTACGACGAGGTACGGCCGGCCCTGACCGACGATCTCTATCGAGTGTCGGTGACGACCACGCTGAGCCGGCCCGATCTCACCGTCGGAGCCGTCGAGGCGTACTTCGTCCTTGACGGCCCCCGCTTCGCGCTGCCCGCCACCGAGGTCGTGGCCGTGCACCCCCCACGCAACGCCCAGGGCGCCTTCGAGGAGCTCCTCCCACAGGTTGTCCTCGGCCGCCGGACCCTGCCGTGGGAACGGGACCTCGACGCGGACGGGGTCATCCCGGCTGCGGTCCCGGCTGTCCCCGATCCCGAGCCACGGCCGCTGCCGGGCACCGGCGTGCCATGGCTCGGACTGCTCCTGTTCGTCGACGATCCGAGCCGGCGAGAGGTGACCGTGCTGCCCGAGCCAGTCCCGCTGAGCAGCGTCGTGACCGACGCCGCCATCCGCGCACGGCTACGGCTGGGCGCCGCTGACCCCCCAGTGCAGGCCATCGAGGTCGACGCCCCGTTGCTGCGCCAGCTCGCGCCCAGCAAGGACGAGGTACGGCTGCTCAGCCACGTCCGCCAGGTCAACGTCGACGACCGCGAGCTCGCCGCCGGGGACAGCGACGGCTGGTTCGCCGTCGTGATGGCCAACCGCCTCCCCACCCCAGGGATGCGCCACCGCGCGTGCCTCGTCAGCTTCGAGCAGCGGTCGGACGTGATCTTTCCGGCAGGGCCGCGGCCGGGCGAGCCATTGCCGGCGTCGGCCCCGCTGCGGCTGGTCCTGCTGCACACCTGGACCTTCACCGCCGCACCCGCCCGGCGGGGCGGAGGCTCGTTCCGGGAACTGGCCCAGGCGCTCAATGCCGGGTTGCTCGGGACCGCGACCCCGAACGTGACCGACACCGGGCACCGCGCGCTGACGCTCCACGACCGCACCGGCAGCGACCAGACGGTCTGGTACCGCGGGCCGCTGATCAGCCGGCCGGTGGCTCGCGACCCGCTGGGTCCGTACCACAGCGCCGACCAGGCCCGCCGGGTCACCCCGGAGACCGGCGCCGAGGACATCTCCTACGCTGCTGCATTCGACCTCGGCCGGCTGCTGGGAGCGGCCGACGGCCGGCTCGCCCAGGATCTGATGGCCTGGCGCCGGGAGGCGTACCGGCAGGCCGCCCGGCACAGCGTGGCCAATACCGTGTGGGCCGAGGTCCCGGCCATCGCCACGCCTCCCGCCGCGGCGGTGGCCAACGGGATGACGGCGCCGGTGGCACTGACGATGTTCGAACGAGCGGGGGCCAGTACCGGGGGCTCCGCCGACCTCACGATGGCCAAGGCGGTGCGAGCCGCCCCCGGCCTCGATCCCCACCGGCTGGCTGCCGCCTGGAACCTGACCGCCGACCACGCCGACCGGCTGCTAAGCGGCGCCGATGCCGGCCCGCTGCCACCAGCGCCGGCTCCGATGCCCCCGCCATCGGCAGCATCACCCCAGGGCGACCTGCAGGCGGCCCGCCAACGGCTGCTCGGCACCCAACCGCAGCCCGACCCGCGGGGTGCCACGCCGTGAGGGATCCGTGGATCTCCGAGCCCGAGGCGCTGCGCGAGCGGATGTCCAAACCTGAGCAGGTCACCGCCGACCAGCCCGAAGCCGTGCTGCCGGCGTACGCCACGTCGTTCCTGGCTCACCTGCGGCTGCTCATCGGGGTGCCGTTCGAATACCTCGTGCCCGATCCGGCGATGCTGCCCGACGAGTCGATCCGCTTCTTCCACCTCGACCGGTCCTGGACCGATCGGCTGGTCGACGGCGTGCTCGCGGTCGGCAAGGTCGGGTCCCGCGAGCAGGCGCACCACCACGCCGCCGCCCCGGCCCTGACGGCCCTCCTCGACAGCCTTGAACCCGCCGTACGGCCCGTGCAGCGGGGCCTCGCTCCGCTGTCGCCTGGCGGCACCGGCGGGGACCCGGCCGTCACCGGGTTCCTGCTGCGGTCGGCGCTCGTGGTCGGCTGGCCCCATCTGGAGGTTCGCGCGTACCGCAGCTCGCTGAAGCTCCCGCTGTTGCGCCTCGAACGGCTCTCGAGCGCGGTCGTGGTTGCGCTCTTCGCCGGCGCACCCGACCGCATCGAACTGGAGGAGCCGAGCCACGGCGTGCAGTTCGGTGTCACATTCGGGGCCGGCGGCGGATTCGTGGTCGAGCCCCGCGGACCCGACGGCAACCGGCACACGACGCCGCCCTTCCCGGTGGCGTTCCGAGCGACCGACCCCGGCCTGCGGGTCGTCGAGCTCGCCGAGCTCCGCCGCATCATCAGCATCCGGGCCGACCTCGACGAACCCGGGCTGCCCGTGCAGACCGGCAGCGCACCATTCGCCATCGAACTGCTGCGACCGGCATGGAAACAGGTGTTTTCCGATGAAGGCACCAAGGCCGGCCCGACGACGGTACAAACGTCCCTCGGCTCGGCCGTCGCCGGCCTCGGCGCCGAGATGGAGCTGTCATGAGCACCGTCGATCCCTCGCTCGGCCGCATCCCCCGGGTGCTCGTCCCCATCCAGCTGGATGGGCTCGTGCTGCCCGAGGACCGAGCGGGCTTCGCCGACTGCCGGATGGCCGATCCCAACCCGGCCGGTGGCCGGCAGGACCTGCTTGCGCCGCCCTTCTCCGACCTTGCCACCGCGCGGCCTCGTGGCGTCCACCTCCATTGGGCGCTGCCCGATGCGCTGACCCGGTCGCGTCCCACCACACCGCCGGCCGCCGACGGCACAGCCCCCCTGGCGGACCTCCCCCCGGTCCCCGACCGGTGGCTGGTCGTCCGCCTCGCCCTCGGCACGACGCCCGATCACCGCCGGCTGCGCGCCTGGGTGATCGAGGCCGGCGGGCCACAACCTGTGGTGCGCGCGCTCGCCGATTGGCAGGAGTCCGGGGCTCGGGCCGCACCGGGCCGCGAGCTGACCGCGTTCGGTCCCGGCGACGTGGCATGGTCGGCGTACTACGACAACGTCGTCGGCCGGCTCGGGTTCCACGACGCGCTCGACGACGGCGCCGTTGGCCCGCTTGGCTACCTCGTCTGCGGCTGGTACGCCGACCCCGCCCTCGACCCGCTTGCCGACCCGGCGATCACGTCACTCTCGGCGTTCTACGCCAAGCTCTCCGGCCTGGGCTGGTCGTTGCCGGGCGGCGAGCTCGAGCAGGACGTGCTCGCGATGCCCTTCGACGCCGGATCACCGGTGCAGACTTTGGCGGTGCCGGTGGCCCGACCCGGCGAGCCTCCGCTGGTGACCGACGGTTCGTGGTGGCCGCGCGGCCTGATGGTGCACGGGTCGGTCGTGGGGCTTGGCTGGCCCACGCCCGGATGGCCCGGCGCCGAAGCGGGGCTGCTCGGCGCCGACCAGGGCGGCCCACCGGATCCCGCTGAGACCCGGGTGGCGTTCGGAGCGACGCCGACCGACGCCCTCGCAGCGCTCATGGTCGGATTCCTCGCAGCCGCCGAAGGCACCGACAGCGCCACCGCCGTCTCCGAGGACCGCATGCTGGAGGCGTTCCAACTCGGAGCACTGGGCGAGATCGACCATCCCGACGGCCGGGTCCGGCTGGACGCCCGCCTGCACGCCGACGGTTTCCGGGCCATCGCCGGCGACCGGCAGCCGGCGGACGTCGGCGGCCCGGTCCAACGATCGCAACCCCGCTGGTTCGGCCCCGGCGAGCCGGCGGTGGTCATCCAGGGCCTGCGCCGGTCGCTGAAACACGGCGGCGACGGGCGCTTCAGCCAGGACGGCACATTGGTGTGCCGTCTCAGCAGTTTCACCGTGACCGCGCTGAGCGCCCAGCTTGGCGACGGCACACAACGCGCGACGGTGAGCGGCGACCAGTTGCTGGAAGCCCCGTTCACCTCCGGCGCCCTGCCGCCAGACTGCGCCGACCTGGTCCGGGAGACGGTCCTGCTCGACCCCGGCTCCGCCCGTGCCGCAGCGCTGCTGAGCGTGCCGCCGCTCGCCGACGAAGGCAGCACAACCGTCGACGACCTGACGCTGAACTTCATGGTCGAGCAGACCGTCTGGTGGGCACTGCGGGACCCGCTGGTGAACGCCCACGCGTTGCTGGCCCGGTCCGGCATCACCGGTTCGCTCCCGTCCCCGCTGGCCGTGACGCCACCGGCCGCCGCATGGGCGCCACGGCACCTCGACTGGGAGGTTGAGGTCTTCCATTCGCCTGGCGGCCCGGCCGAATGGAGCCTGGGTGACCTCGACTTCAGCCATGACCACCTCGGCAGCGTCAATGCCGACCCGGGGCACGGCACCATCGTGAGCGGGCGGGCCCTGCTCACCGGCGGCCTTGCGCGGCGGGCCGCGCAGGCCGGTGAGGCGGCCATCGAGCTCGCCGCCGTCGGCGGCGCGGCAGTCCCGGGCCAGGACAGCAGCGACGTGTTCGTCCCGGCCGCCTTCGGAGGACCGGCCGCCACCGACGGCGAGCTCCTCACGAGCGGGACCCAGACGATCGCCCAGGCGTTCGTGGCGGCGCTGCGGGGCATCGACGTGATGGGTGGGACGCTCGACGGCGTCCACGCCCGTCTCCGGGGCGAGCCGACCGGGCAGTGGGTCGGGTCGACCCCGCCGCCGGCGCCGGCTCCCGCCCCGGACGCGCCTGGCCTCATCGCCGGCTTCCTCCGGCCCGTACGGCTGCGGCTCGTCGACACCTTCGGCCAGGTCGTCGACCTGCTCGGCTCGGGCCCGAACCGGCCGGCCGACGCCGCGGCGGCACTGATCTCCCGGCCGGTGACGGTGAGCGAGCGGCCCGGCCTGATGGCCCTCACGCCGCGCTTCGCCGCACCGGCCAGGCTGCTGCTTCGCTGCATCGACGCCCACGCCGCCGGTGCCCCGCCGGACCTCGAGCGGGTTGACGAGTCCGCCCGGCCGGTGTGCGGGTACCTGCTTCCCGACCACCTCGACGGCGCGCTGGAGGTGTTCGACGCGCACGGCACGGCGCTCGGCCAGCTCCTGCCGGCACTGGACGGCACCGGCCGGGCCGTCTGGGAACGGGCGCCGGGGCAGCCCACCGCGGCTGGCGACCTGCCATCGGCCACGATTGCCGACCCGACGCTCGGCGCGATCGCCGATGGCCTGGTGCGCTGGGGCGATCACGACGCCGCGTCTGCCAACGCCGAGGGTGCGCTCCCTGGTCTGCTGCGCCTGATCGACTCGACGCTGTGGAGCACCGACCCGTTCGGCCACACCGGCGATGAGCACACGGCACTGCTCGTCGGCCACCCGATCGTGGTGCTGCGGGCGGTGCTGCGCCTGGACGTCGACGACCCGCTCAAACCCCGGGACGTTCCGACCTCGCCGGTGCCCGTCCGGCTCGGTGCGCTCGCGCAATGGCAGGACGGCCTCCTCGGCTTCTTCACCGGCGACGACATGACCCGGATCCACCCCGCCGGCACCGGCGCCGCCGGGCTCGCCCGGCCGGTCGGTCCCGGACAGGGCTACCTCGGACCGGCCCCACAGGTCGCGGAGTTCCATCGCAGGTTCGCCGCCGACCTGCAGCCAGGCCAGGTTCCCGCCACTCCGGTGACCCACCCCTACGTCGCCGGCGAGGAGCCCATCGCGGTCTGGCCGGGACACCCGGTCGCCCTCACGATGCTGGTCGTACCGCACGCGGTGGTCCACGCGACCTCGGGCCTCCTGCCCCGGAAGGAGGTCGGCATACGCCGGGAGTGGGTGGCCGACGGCCTGGCCCGGCTCGCCCCGAGCTTCCGCTTCGGGCCGGTGCTGGTCGACCAGCGCACGATCCGGATGCCGGTGGCCACCGAGCTGGCCGGGACCTGGACCTGGAACCACCGCACCGACGTTTCCCGGTGGGTCGACCAGCCGGTCGTGAACGCCACCGGAACGGCCATGCTCACCAGCGGTGTGGTCGAAGCCGAGGAGGGCTGGCTGATCCTGCATCCGCAGCCGGGAGTGGGGCCATGACCGTCCTGGACGCGCTGCTCAACTTCGTCCCGCTTGCTGTCCAGAAGGCCCTGACCGCGGACGACCGCAACGTGCTCCGGCACCCGGCGACAGCGCCGGCCGACGTCAAGCACGGGATACTCCTGCACCCCGATGCCGGCCAACCGGGCGACGTGACGCCACCCCGACGGGTGGTGGTCGTCCTGGGTCCAGGGGCGACCTTCACCGGCATCGCCGACACGCTGGCGCCGCTATACGCCACGGCGGCCGCTGCGGGCGGCAAGGCGGCGCCGACGGTGGACGAGCTGGCGAAGGCGCTCGTCTTCTACAACAGGGGCTACCTCCCGGCAGCCGACTGGCGGCACCACCTGGTCGGCCTCGTCCTGCCGCTGCCGATCGAGATCGACGCATCGGGCGCGTGGATCGTCAACGTCGATGACGTCCATACCTGGGCGGTCGATGATGTCCACAGCCTCGGGACCTCGTTCGACCCCATGTGGAGGCCACGGCTGACAACCCCCCCGGCGGCGCTCGACGTGCCCGACCCGTTCACGCTCGAGGCCGACGCTGCCGCGACGATCGCATCCTTCTGGCCGGCCGAAACGCTCGCCCCCGTGCTGTGGACCCAGGCGCTGCGCAACCCGTTCCAGGCAGTCCTTTCGTTCCTGGCCGTGCTCCGTGCCCCGCCCATGGACCAGGCGTCGAAGCTCGCCACGGCCCTGGCCGCGCTGGACCTCGCCACTGCCGATCAGGCAGCACTGCTGGCCACGACGCTGGCCGGGAATGGGATCCTGCGCTGCCTCGAACGCGTGCTCCCCCCGCCGGCCGGCGCGGACCCCCCGCGCCTGGCCCACGCCCGTACCCTGCTCGACGACGCCCTCCGCGAGGGTCCCGCCGGCGCCCGGACGCTGGTCGCCCAGCGCGAGCTTCCCCAGACCCCCACCCAGCAGGCCGTCCGGCCGGGCAAGGCGGAACCGGCCGACGGCGCGAAGACCGACCCAGCCGGCGGCATCCACCGCCTCGTTTTCGGCCGGGACCTGGCCGTCGGCCGTCCCGTGTCGGCGCGCGTCGCCGGTGTGACCTCCACCGGCCCGGCGTTTCCCGGGCGCATCCCCCTTCAGCCCTACCTGCAAGCCGACGCGGACCGCCTCAACCCGGCGCCCCCGGACATCCGGAAGGCAGGCTTGCTGATCGTCCTCGGCGGCGCTCCGAACGAGGGGCTGCTCGACGCCGTCCGGGTCGGTGGTCCCGGCCTGCTGTCCGTCGGCCTCGACCACTGGGCGGCCGGCTCCCCCACCGGGCTGGCGGCGCTGCTGTTCGCGTTCAAGGGACTGCAGCCCGACGAGTTCGATCTGTTTTTCGCCCTTCACGGCCTCGACGTCGACACCGACCCCGCCCACCCGGGCCAGCACCGGCTGCTTTCGATCGGCGCCAACGGCTCGCCGTCGGCCATGGACGGCGCGGCACTCCAGACGTTCTTCGGCGGCACGGTCGGCGCCCACGGCGCCGTCACCTTCAGCTCCGAATGGGCCGCCCGGTTCCGGCTCCCCGCGCTCGTCTCGACGGCGTACCGGCGAGCTCAGGTCTTCCAGGCGGTCGACCGGCTGGACCACACCGCGGACCCGCTCACGGTGCTGGCCGGATCGTTCGGTCCGTTCCCCACCACGTACTCCCTCACCTTCGACCCCGCGTCATCCGGCACGCTGGCCGGGTTCGTCAACGATGAGTTCTACGCACCGGGCAACGTCATCCAGAAGATCCGCGACACGGGAGCCAAGTCCGCCGACACGATCGCGACGGCGCTGGTCGATCTGACGGATCATCCGCTGACGCCGCCGTATGCGGGTTTGCGAGCGGAGCCGCCTGCCCTGGATGAGCCCTTCGACGAGCAGACGTTCAACATCGGCAGCATGGCCAAGGTCGCGCCGATGTACGCCGCCCACGAACTGCGGTTCCGCATCCAGGTCCTGGTCAACGCGGTCAAGGCCGCCGGGCTCGCGGTGACACAGCAATCGCAGCTGAACGTCTTCAGCGCCATCCGCAGAGTCTGGTCCCCCCAGATCTGCATCGGATTCCCGGGGCTGGACACCCGCTACCCCGGCCGCTTCCCCAACCTGGGCCAAATCATCAGGATCGATGCTGCGGGCACCGTGACATTCCTCAAGGGAACGGCGACGGCGGATGAGGTCAACGCAGTGGGCGAGAACAAACCGCCGACCCCGAACATGAGTTTTTTCAACTGGATGGACCTCATGATCCGTTGCTCGAACAACGCCGCTGCCGGGAAAGTGATCGATGTCCTCGGATATCCCTACATCAACGGCGTGCTGCGAGAGGCCGGGTTCTTCCACCCCGCGACGAAACGGGGGATCTGGGTTTCCCAGAACTACGCCAGTAGCCGATGGAAGAGGGGTGGCGACTTCATGACCCTGTCCCCGCGCGGAGAGAAGCACTATAAATCGACGACAAACTTCACCGGCACTTGCTGCGAGCTCGCCCGGCTGCTGACCCTCGCCGCCACGAACCGGCTGTTCGAGGGCGATGTGACAACCTGCAATGACATGGTCCTCATGATGGAGAAGATACCGGGCACCGCCCCAACCACGACAAGTTTTATCCGGGACAGGCTCGCGCAAGTGGACCACGTTAGTTCCAAGATCGGAATCGGCGTCCCATCACCCGATGTCCCGGGCCTGCAGGGAATCCACGACTGCGCCATCATCGACCAGCACGTAAACGGGCACGCGGTCCGCTTTGTCGCCGTAGTCATCGGTGGCTACGACAGGGGTCCTGACAATCCAGCCTTACGCGAAGTCGTCCGGGCACTTGGCCGCGCCATCGGGCGCCTGCACCCCTGAAACCGTACAAACAGGGCGTCACCGCTTCAGAGCGCGTCAATGGATCCCGAGTGCGGGTGTAAGGAAACAAAGAGGCCGGAGGCATCATCGCTCGGCGAGGTTCTTGAATAACGGCGCCCGAACGGATCTGAACACTCTGCCAGGCGGACGGCGTCTATGCAAGCCTGGGGGCCGTCAGCGCTCAAGGCGTCGAGCAATTCCGCCCACGTTCGATGGATGCCGAGATGGGTCACGGATCGGCCGAGACCATCACTGACGATGGCGGCCCGCCGCACCTGGCAAGGGCTCGGGCCGATCGTCACCGAACCGCGCAGGCTTCGACGAGCGGCGCTCGGGTCGTGGGCCGCGATCCAATAGCCCCTCGGTGTTGGGAACTGTGCGTTCGGCAGCCACCAGCTCGCTCACGAGCCGGGCATGGCCGGGAGCGTCGTAGCCCCGCCCACTCAGTAGGTTGGCCCGTATCTCTTCCCGCAGCTCCGGAGCGACGCTGCTGAGGCGCTTGTCGCTGTGACACTCGACGCTGTCCCCGAGGTCGAGCAGGACGGTGCTGTCTCCCAGGACCAGCCAATCGAGATCGTTTCCTCGGCGACGGATGAGGCCGAGGGTCGCAGACGGGCCGGAGGCTCGGTCCACCTGAGAGCACAAGGCCCTGTGCTCATCGGTGACGTGCTCGATCGCCGCCTCCAGGGCATGGTGCAGTTCGATCCGGCTGCCGTCTCCAAGGATCTCGCTGAGGAAGATGGTCAGGTGTTCGACGTACCAGCGTGCGTCCAGCGAACAGCACGCCCCGGCCGACATCGGGACGCTTGCGCCGTCAAGCACCCAGGCACAGGAGCCAACGGCGGCGACGAGATCCTCGTTGACCTCTCGACCGGGCCTCGGCGACGAGGCGAGCCTCACCTGCACGAGCGTAGAAGCCTCAGGCCTTCTTGGCGGATCGCTTGCCAAGGCGGGGCTCCTGGTGGACGACTGTCGGGCCAGCGTACTGGCTGGCCGTGATCTGCAGCGGGCGATCGCTCAAAGGTCGATGAGACCAATGGCGTGCAAGGTTGAGGGGACGGGGCTGAACCCTGCCATGAAGTAGGGCTGGGCGGTATCCCCCCAAGCCGCCCAGCCCTACACCCTCGGAAGCGGAGAGCCTCCAGCCCGGGGCGAGTGGTTCCAGTCCCTGTACCGGCGGGCGGGGACGTTCACTCCGCCGACCGGGAGATGGCCGGGATGGCCTCGGAACCCACGCTCGCCCCGGGCTCGGGGCTCTCGTGGCCAGTGCGCCGCCTGGGAGGGGTCGGATCTGAAGGTTGCGCGAACCTCGCCGACCGTTCCACAGGCTCATGACCGTTTCCGTGATACGCCAGCCCTGACGAAGCAGGTAGGCAGAAGCCGCAG
>WNFB01003156.1_pt1 | contig 14490 bp, 13 predicted proteins | sample 5400501 | NCBI WGS metagenome assembly WNFB01 (sample SAMN13153341, study PRJNA577476) | soil metagenome | isolation source: 200 cm saprolite under Douglas fir tree site 2 hole 1 | place: USA:California | collected 2015-04-18
GGCGGCGCTGTTGATCCTCGCCGCGGTCGTGGCGCGGGTCGTCCTTCCCCGGAGCGCTTCGCCGGCGGCCGCGAAAGGGCCCGCCGTGGCCGCCGACGGAGGGCTTGCCGGAGGGTCTTCGCAAATGTGATGCGGCCGTACCCCGGGCGGGATATGTGGCAGTGATGCTTCAGGTCCTGGCCATCCTTGCGACCACGGCGGGCCCGGCGAGCGCGGCCCCGCCGCGCACCGACGTGTGGGCGATCGATCACGAGCGGATACTGAAGGCCGCGAACGCCGCTCTCCGGGACGAGCCAGTGACGGTGACCTCGGCATCGTCGCCGCGCAGCGCGGGTGGGCCTCACGACTACTTCTCCGAGGCCGACTACTGGTGGCCCGATCCGGCCAACCCGGGGGGGCCGTACCTCCAGCGCGACGGCATGAGCAACCCCGACAACTTCGACGAGCACCGGAAGGCGATGCGGCGGCTCAGCGTCGACGTGCCCGCCCTCGTCGCCGCGTGGAAGCTGACGGGGGAGGCGCGCTACGCCGAGCACGCCGTCCGCCATCTCCGCGCCTGGTTCGTGGACGAGGCGACGCGGATGAGCCCGCACCTGCGCTACGCGCAGGCGATCCACGGCCGCGTGGCCGGAAGGGGCACCGGCATCATCGACACGCTCCACCTCGTGGAGGTCGCCCGGGGCGCCGACGTGCTCACCGCCGCGCCTGCCTTCGACGCCGCCGCGCGGGGCGGCGTGCGGGCCTGGTTCGCCGACTACCTCCGCTGGATGACCACCGACAAGAACGGGATCGAGGAGCGCGACGCAAAGAACAACCACGCGACCTGCTGGGCGCTGCAGGCGGCGGCCTTCGGCCGGCTGGCCGGCAATGAGGAGGTCGTCAGCTATTGCCGCGACCGGTTCAAGACGGTCCTGCTGCCGAACCAGATGGCCGCCGACGGCAGCTTTCCCGAGGAGCTGCGGCGCACGAAGCCGTACGGGTACTCGCTCTTCAACCTCGAAGCGCTGGCGGGGATCGCGCAGCTCCTTTCCACGCCGGGGCACGATCTGTGGAATTTCACGCTCCCCGATGGCCGCGGCATGCGGCGCGCGATGCAGTTCATGGTCCCCTATGTCCGCGACAAGAAGAGCTGGCCGAAGCCGCCGGACGTGATGTACGACCGCGAGTGGCCGATGCGGCAGGCGAGCCTGCTCTTCGCCGGCCTCGCGTTCGCCGAGCCCGGCTACCTCGAGCTCTGGCGCAAGCTGCCCCCCGACTCGGGCGTCGACGAGGTGGTCCGGAACTTCTTCATCCGCCAGCCGGCGCTCTGGATCGGCGATGCGGTCGCATCCACGCCCGCCGCGGCGCGCGCGCGCGAAACGGTGGTCGTCGTGAGTCCCCGCCGGAAGGTCGAGATCGCGGTCGAGGCGATGGGGGGCGGCCTGACCTACCGGGTCACGCTCGCGGGGCAGCCGGTGGTCGAGCCCTCGCCGCTCGGGATCCTGATGGACGGCGTGGACCTGGGCCGCGGCGCGCGGCTCGGCCGGGTCGACCGTTACTCGACCAACGAGCGGTACCCCTGGCGCGGAGTTCATTCGGAGGCCGTCGATCGCTCGCGGGGCGCGCGCCTCCATCTCACGCACGCGAAGGCCCCCGAAGGCCTGGTGGTCGAGCTGCGCGCCTTCGACGACGCGGCCGCGTTCCGCTTCGTCGTCCCGGGCCGCGGCCCTCGCGTCCCTGATGCGGCGTCAGCGTTTCGTCTTCCCGCCGGAAGCACGGTCTGGTATCACGGTGCGCGCGACCACTACGAGGGCATCCACCAGCGCAAGGACCTGGCCGAGGCGCCGCATGGAGATTGGGCCGCCCCCCCGCTGACCTTCCGGCTCGCGGATGGCCGCGGGTACGCGTCGATCACGGAGGCCGCGCTCCACGGCTACGCGGGCATGATGCTGCAGGCCGACGGCAATGGCGCCTTCGACGAACGCCTCGGCCACGCGGTGCCGGCGAGCTATCCCTACACGCTGCGCTACGGGGAAGACAACGCGAAGCGCCTGGCGGTGGCCGCGGCCATCGACGGCGTCATCACCACGCCGTGGCGCGTGGTGCTGGTCGGCAAGGACCTCGACGCGCTCGTCAACAGCGACGCGATCCACGACCTGGCGCCCCCGCCCGATCCGAAGCTCTTTCCGCAGGGCATCAGGACGCCTTGGCTCCGCCCGGGGCGCGCCGTCTGGCGCTACCTCGACGGGGGAGGTGACTGCGACAAGGTGCCGCAGGGAACGGAGCGCGATCAGTGCCTGTTCCCGGTCATCAAGGAGTTCTCGCGGCTGGCCGGCGAGCTGGGCTTCGAGCACCAGGTGGTCGAAGGCACGTGGCGCCGATGGAGCGACGAGCAGCTCAAGGAGCTGGTCGACTACTCCAGGGAACGCGGCGTCTCGATCTGGGTGTGGATGCACAGCCAGGACCAGCACGACGCGGCCGAGCGGCGGCGGCGGTTCGAACGGCTCCACGCCATGGGCATCGCGGGGATCAAGGTCGACTTCTTCGACCACGAGGCCAAGGAGGTCGTCGACCTCTACGAGGCGATCCTGAAGGACGCGGCCGAGAAGCAGCTGCTCGTCGACTTCCACGGCGCGAACAAGCCGACGGGAATGGAGCGCACCTGGCCGAACGAGATGACGCGGGAGGGTGTGCGAGGCCTGGAGTACCGCAGCATGCCGGGATGGGCCGTGCGCAACACGACGATCCCGTTCACCCGCTTCCTGGCCGGAGCGGCCGACTACACGCCGGTGGTGTTCGGCGACCGGCGCAAGGACACGACCTGGGCCCATCAGATCGCGACCGCCGTCGTCTTCACCTCGCCGGTCCTCGTCTACGGCGGCCATCCGCAGAGCCTGCTCGACAACCCGGCCGCGGACGTGATCAAGAGCATCCCCAGCGTGTGGGACGAGACGCGCGTCCTGCCGCCGAGCGCGATCGGCGAGCTGGCGGTGTACGCGCGGCGCCGCGGCGAGCGGTGGTTCCTCGGCGTCCTCAACGGAAGGGAGCCCCGGACGCTGAGGGTGCCGCTCTCCTTCCTGGGGAAGGGACGCTACCATGCGACCCTCGTGGGCGACGATCGGACGAACGGGGCCGCCGTGCAGATGGGTGAGCGCGAGGTGACTGCTCGCGACTTCCTCGACGTGCCTCTCCGCGACGGGGGCGGCTTCGTCGCCCGGTTCGTTGCGCGCACGGAAATGAATTAGCCTCTGGGAGCGCCATGTTCCGACTCGACGACAGGGTGGCCGCGGTGACCGGCGCCGGCTCCGGCATCGGCGAGGCCATCGCGGTGCTCTTCGGCGGGCGGGGGGCCGTCGTCCAGGCCCTCGACCTCGACCAGGCCGCGGCGGGCCGCACGGCGGACAAGATCCGGGCCGCGGGCGGCCGCGTCGACGCGCGCCGGGTGGACGTCGGGGACGCGGCCAGCGTGGCGGCGGTCTTCAACGCGATCGTGGCCGATCACAAGAGGATCGACGTGCTCGTCAACAACGCCGGCATCGCCCACGTGGGTACGGTCGAGACGACCACGGAGGCCGACTTCGACCGCGTGTTCCGCGTGAACGTCAAGGGCATCTACCTCTGCGCGAGGGCGGGCGTGCGGCAGATGCTGAAGCAGGGCGGCGGCGTGATCCTGAACATGGCCTCGACGGCCGCCCACGTCGGCATCCCCGACCGCTTCGCGTACTCGATGAGCAAGGGCGCGGTCCACACGATGACGATGTCGATCGCCGCCGACTACGTGAAGAAGAACATCCGCTGCAACTGCATCTCTCCCGCGCGCGTCCACACGCCGTTCGTGGACGGCTACCTCGCCAAGAACTACCCGGGCCGGGAGAAGGAGATGTTCCGGACGCTGTCCGAGGCGCAGCCCATCGGGCGGATGGGCCGGCCCGAGGAGGTGGCGGCCCTGGCGCTCTACCTCTGCTCGGACGAGGCGGCGTTCGTCACCGGCCAGGCCTATCCCATCGATGGAGGAGTGCTGGCGACATGAAGCTCATCCGCGTCGGCGAGCCCGGGCGAGAGAAGCCCGGCGTGCTTCTCGGGGACGGGACCAGGGTGGACGTATCGCGCTGCGTTCCCGACTTCGACGAAGGCTTCTTCGGCGGCGATGGTGTCGCGACCCTCGCCCGCTGGCTGCCGGGCAACGCGTCGTCGGCCCCGCGCCTCGGGGCCCGCGAGCGCCTGGGTCCTCCGTTGCGCCGCCCGAGCAAGATCGTGTGCATCGGCCTCAACTTCCGGGACCACGCGGCCGAGACGGGCGCCGCGATCCCGGCCGAGCCCGTGATCTTCTTCAAGTCGACGACGGCGCTCGTTGGCCCGAACGACCCCCTCGTGACGCCGAGAAACGCGACCAAGGTCGACTGGGAGGTCGAGCTCGCGGTGGTCATCGGGAAGACGGCGCGTTACGTCCCCGAGGCGCAGGCGTACGAGCACGTGGCCGGCTACGCGCTCCACAACGACTACTCGGAGCGCAGCTTCCAGCTCGAGCGCGGCGGCCAGTGGGTGAAGGGCAAGAGCGCCGACACGTTCGCGCCGCTGGGGCCGTACCTCGCCACGCGCGACGAGGTGCCCGACCCGCAGCGCCTGGGAATGTGGCTCAAGGTGAACGGCGAGTATCGCCAGCGGAGCAGCACCGGCAACATGATCTTCGCGGTGCCGGTGCTCGTCAGCTACCTCAGCCAGTTCATGACGCTCCTGCCCGGCGACGTGATCAGCACCGGCACGCCGGCCGGCGTCGGGCTGGGAATGAAGCCGGAGCCCGTCTATCTCAAGCCGGGGGACGTCGTCGAGCTGGGGATCGAGGGCCTGGGCGAGTCGCGGCAGGAGATCCTCCCGCCGGCATGACCCGGCACGTGATGACGCTCGACCTCAAGGACGACCCGCGGGGCATCGCCGCCTATCGCCGGCACCATCGCAAGATCTGGCCGGAGGTCCGCGACAGCTTGCTCCGCGTGGGCGTACGGCGCATGGACATCTACCAGCTCGAGCGGCGGCTGGTGATGGTGATGGACACGAAGGCGGGCTTCGATCTTGAGCGCAGCTTCGCCGCCCACGTCGCGTCGCATCCGCGCTGCGCCGAGTGGGAGGAGCTGATGAAGACCTTCCAGCAGGCGCCGCCGGGGGCCCGGCCGGGGCAGCTCTGGACGCCGATGGAGAACATCTTTCACCTCGAGCCCCGGGCGACGAGGGCGCGGGGGGCGCGCGGGCGCCGGAGCCGGCCGCGGCGGGACCGATGAGCCCGTGACGACCCGCATCGACTCGCACCAGCATTTCTGGAAGTACGACGCTCGTGAGTACGGCTGGATCGACGAGCGCATGCGTGTTTTGAGGCGGGACTTCCTGCCCGCCGACCTCGAGCCTCCCATGAGGGCCGCCGGCTTCGACGTCTGCGTCGCCGTCCAGGCGCGGCAAAGCCTCGACGAGACGGCCTGGCTGCTCGATCTGGCCGACCGCACTCCCTTCGTCGCCGGCGTCGTCGGCTGGGTGGACCTGTGCTCGCCGGACGCCCGCGCCCAACTCCAGCGCCTCGTGAAGCATCCGAAGCTCGTCGGCGTGCGGCACATCGTCCAGGGCGAGCCCGACGACCGGTTCATGCTCAGGCCCGATTTTGGTCGCGGGATCGCGATGCTCGAGGAGCTCGGCCTCGCCTACGACATCCTCATCTATCCGCGGCACCTTCCGGTCGCGGTCGAGTTCGTGAGGAGGTTCCCGAAGCAGCGCTTCGTGCTGGATCATCTCGCCAAGCCGGAGATCGCGCGGGGCGAGATCCGCGCCTGGGCTCGCGGCGTGCGCGCCCTGGCGGCGGCGCCGAACGTGCAGGCGAAACTCTCGGGCCTCGTGACCGAGGCTGATTGGAAGCGGTGGACGGCCGACCAGCTGCGCCCGTACCTCGACGTCGCCTTCGAGTGCTTCGGCCCGGGCCGGCTCATGATCGGCTCCGACTGGCCCGTCTGCACGCTGGCCGGCGACTACGGAAGGACGATGGCCGTCGTCACTGATTACCTGCAGGGCCGTCCGGTGGCGGAGCGCGAGGCCGTGCTGGGCGGGAACGCGCGGGAGTTCTGGAACCTCGAGGTCAAGGAGCGAATCTGATGCTTAAGACGGTGACCAGGGCGGCAACTGCGCTTGCCCTGCTGGCCACGCTGGCCTGCGGCGGCAAGCGCGAGGCCGGGCGGACGACGATCGCCGTGATCCCCAAGGGAACCTCGCACGTGTTCTGGCAGAGCATTCACGCCGGCGCGGCGAAGGCCGCCGCGGAGCGGAACGTCGACATCGTGTGGCGCGGTCCCCTGCGCGAGGACGACCGCGACTCGCAGGTGTCCGAGGTCGAAGGCTTCGTGAGCCGCGGCGTCTCGGGCATCGTGCTCGCACCCCTCGACGAGAGCGCGCTCGCGGTGCCGGTCGCGAACGCGGTCCAGCGCGGGATCCCGGTGGTCATCATCGACTCCGGCCTCAAGGGCGAGGGCTACGTCAGCTTCGTCGCCACCGACAACCGGAAGGGCGGCCGGCTGGCGGGGGAGCAGCTCGCGCGGCTGCTCGGCGGAAAGGGCAAGGTGGTGCTGCTGCGTTACACCGAGGGCTCCGACAGCACGAACAACCGGGAGGAAGGCTTCCTCGAAGCGATGAAGGACGCCCCCGGCATCCAGGTGCTGAGCTCCAACCAGTACGGCGGGGCCGACGTGGAGAGCGCCTACAAGAAGAGCGAGGCGCTGCTGAGCAACTACAAGCAGCCCGACGGCCGACTGGCGCTCGACGGCGTCTTCTGTCCCAACGAGTCCACGAGCTTCGCGATGTTGCGCGTGCTGCAGGACAACGGCTGGGCGGGCAAGGTCCGCTTCGTCGGCTTCGACAGCTCGGACAACCTCGCCAAGGGGCTGCGCGACGGCCTCGTCGACGCGCTCGTCCTGCAGGACCCCGTGCGCATGGGCTACCTCGGCGTGAAAACGATGGTGGATCACCTCCAGGGAAAGCCGGTCGAGAAGCGCATCGACACCGGCGTCCACGTCGTCACCCGGGAGAACATGAGCCAGCCCGAGATGAAGGAGCTGCTCCAGCCGGACCTGTCGAGATGGCTGAAGCCCTAGCGCCGCGCTTCCGGATGCGCGGCATCCGGAAGGCCTTCGGGGCCACGCTCGCGCTGGACGGAGTCGACCTGGAGGTCGCTCCCGGCGAGGTGTGCGCGCTCGTGGGCCAGAACGGCGCGGGCAAGAGCACGCTCATGGCGATCCTGGCCGGGGCCCTGGCGCCCGACGGGGGAGAGATGTCCCTCGACGGGGTCGCCTACCGGCCACGGAACCCGCTGGAGGCCCGGCGCGCCGGCGTGCAGATGATCTACCAGGAGCTTTCGCTCGCGCCGCACCTCTCGGTCGCGGAGAACGTGGTGCTCGGCATGGAGCCCGCGCGCCTCGGCCTCATGCGGCGGCACGAAGCGCGGGAGCGGACGCGGCGGGCGCTCGCGCGGCTCGGGCATCCCGAGATCGCGCCCGAGACGCCCGTATCCACCCTGTCCGTGGCCGGCCAGCAGCTCGTCGAGATCGCACGCGCGCTCGCGGTCGGCTGCCGCGTGCTGGTGCTGGACGAGCCCACGAGCAGCCTGGCCCAGGACGACGCGCGCCGGCTCTTCGAGCTGCTCGCCCGCCTGAAGGCGCAGGGGCACGCGATCGTCTACATCTCGCACTTCCTCGAAGAGGTGAAGCAGGTCTCGGACCGGTTCGTGGTCCTGCGCGATGGGCGCAACGCGGGCGCGGGGGGTACGGCCGACGCGTCGCCGCGCGAGATCGTGGCCATGATGGTGGGCTCGGCGGTGGGCGAGGTCTACCCCCGCTCCCCGCGGCGGCGGGGAGCGTCGATCCTCGAGCTGGCGGGCTTCGGACCGGGGTCGGCTCCGCTGACGCTGCACCGGGGCGAGGTGGTCGGGATCGCCGGCCTGCTCGGGGCGGGCCGCACGCATCTGCTGCGCAGCGTCTTCGGCCTCGAACGGGTGCGTGCGGGGCGCGTCCGGGTCGAGGCGGTGGAGGGGTTCCACTCCCCGGCGCGCCGCTGGCGGCAGGGCGTCGGTTTCCTGAGCGAGGACCGGAAGGACGAGGGGCTGGCGCTGGGCCTCAGCATCGCCGACAACGTGACGATGTCGCGCCTGGCGGGACTGGGACCGGGCCCGCTCGTGCTCCCGCGGCCGCAGGAGGCGGCGGCCGCGCGGCTCATCGAGCGCATCGCGATCCGCTGCCGCGGGCCGCGCCAGCCAGTGCGGGAGCTGTCGGGCGGCAACCAGCAGAAGGTGGCCCTCGCGCGCCTTCTCCACCACGACGTCGACGTGCTGCTGCTCGACGAGCCGACGCGCGGCATCGACGTGGCGAGCAAGGCGCAGATCTACGGCCTCATCGACGCGCTGGTGGCCGATCCCGGCGAAGGGCGGCCGGCCCGCGCGGTGCTTCTCGTCAGCAGCTACTTCCCGGAGCTGCTCGGCCTCTGCGACCGCATCGCGGTCATGTGCCGCCGCCGGCTCGGGGTGGCCCGCCCCGCCTCGGAGCTCGACGAGCACCGCTTGATCCTCGAGGCGGCGGGCACGGAGGGCGCGGCGTGAAGGCGCGGGCGCTGCTGACGCGGGGGGGTCCGGTGCTGGGCCTCGTCCTCGTCAGCGCCTTCTTCGGCGCGCTGGTCGGGCCGCAGTTCTTCTCCCCGGCCAACCTCGAGCTGATCGCCCGGCAGACCGCGATCGTGGGCACGGCCGCGCTGGGCATGACGCTCGTGATCGCCGCCGCGGGCATCGACCTGTCGGTCGGATCGGTCATCTCGCTGAGCACGGTGGTGATCGCCCTCGTGCTGCGGCACGCGATGAGCCCGGCGGTGTCGGCGGCGGCGGGCATCGGGGCCGCCGCGCTGTGCGGGCTTGCGACGGGCCTTCTCGTGACCGGCCTGCGCGTCGTGCCGTTCATCGTGACCCTGGGCATGATGCTCCTCGTGCGCGGGGCGGCGAAGGGCCTCGCCGACGAGAGGCGCATCGAAGCGCCCGTCACGTGGCTGAACGACCTCCTCCGCACGCACGCGCTGGGCGGGGGAATCCTGCTCCCCTCCGGCATCTGGATCCTGATCGCGATGGCCCTGCTCGTCGCGGGCGTCCTGCGTTACACGCGCTTCGGCCGCCACCTGCTTGCGATCGGTTCGAACGAGCGGACGGCCCGCCTGTGCGGCGTGAGGGTCGAGCTGTGCAAGATCGCCGTCTACACGATCTCGGCCGCGCTGGCCGGCGTCGCCGGCGTGATGCAGTTCGCCAAGCTGTCGGTGGGCGATCCCACGGTGGCCGTCGGGCTCGAGCTGGACGTGATCGCGGCCGTGATCATCGGGGGTGGCAGCCTGCTCGGCGGCCGCGGCACCGTGTTCGGGACGCTGGTGGGCGCGGTGCTGATGACCGTGATCCAGATCGGCTGCTCCCAGCGCGGCTTCCCGAACTGGGTCCAGCAGATCGTCACCGGGGGAGTGATCGTAGCCGCGGTCGCGCTCGACCGCTGGCGCCAGGAAACGCAGGCGGCCTAGCGATGAGCGGCCTAGTCGGCGCTTGCTTTCAGGCGGCCGGTGGTGATGCCGCCGTCGACGAGCAGGGTCTGGCCCGTGACGTAGCGGCTGGCCTCGGAGGCGAGGAACACGATCGCGCCGTCGAGGTCGTCGGGCTGTCCGGGGCGGCCCAGCGGGATGCGCTCGCAGAGGTACTCCACCCACTTCGCGTTCTCGTAGAGCACCCGGGTCTGCTCCGTCCGGAACCAGCCCGGCGCGAGACAGTTGACGGTGATGCCGTGCCGGCCCCACGCGTCCGCCAGGGCCATCGTCATCTGCTTCACGCCGCCCCGGCTCGCGCAGTAGGGCGCGATGGCCCCGTAGCCGAAGACGGAGGTGACGGAGCCGATGTTCACGATGCGCCCGTAGCCGCGGCGTATCATCCCCGGCGCCACCGCCTGCGCGACGAAGAACGTCCCCCGCAGGTTGGTGTCGAGGACCTTGTTCCAGTCCTCCCAGGTGAAATCGAGCGCCGGCTTGCGCACGTTGCCGCCGGCGTTGTTGACGAGGATGTCGATCTTCCCGAAGGCCGCCTCCGCCTCCGGCGCCATCTTCTTGATGCTGGCCTCGTCCCTCACGTCGAGGTCCACCGACACCACTCGCCGGCCAAGAACGCGGATCTCGCCCGCGAAGGCCTCGGTGTCCTCGCGCCGGCGGGCGGTCACGACCAGGTCCGCGCCCGCCTCCGCCAGCGCGCGGCCGAAGTACTGCCCGAGGCCGCGGCTGGCCCCGGTCACGAGCGCGACGCGCCCCGAGAGGTCGAAGAAGTTCTTGACCATGGGTCAGGCGTTCGGCCGCAGCACGACCTTCATGAGGCCCGGCTCCTTGCGATGGAGCCGGGCGAACCATTGAGGGCCGTCCTCGAGCGGCGCGTTGGCGGAGATGAAGCGGTCGACCTGCACCTTGCCGGAGGAGATCAGCTCGAGGCATTCGGGATACTCTCCGGCCGAGGCGCACGAGCCCTGGAGGCGGATCTCACGCGTCACTACCGACTGGAGCGGCAGCGATACGTCCGGAGCGAGGTTGCCGACGAGCGTCACGCATCCGCCCTTGCGCACGGCGGCGATGGCCCCCCGCACGGTGGGCTCGATGCCGACCGCCTCGAACGTCGCGTCGGCGCCGCGTCCCTCCGTGAGCGCCTGCACCTCTCGCGTTACGTCGGTGTTGCGGGAGTTGAACACGTGGGCGGCGCCGAGCTCCCGCGCCACCGCCAGCCGGTCGTCCTCCAGGTCCACGGCGATGATACGGCGCACGGGCGCGGCCCTGAGGACCTGGACGACCATCAGGCCGATGAGGCCCGCGCCGAAGACGGCCACGGTGTCGTCGGGCGTGAGGGGCGTCAGCCGGCGCGCGTGGACCGCGACCGACACCGGCTCCGCCATCGCGGCTTGCTCGAAGGTCATGCCGGCCGGCATCCGGTAGATGATGTGGGCCGGCACCGACACGAGCTCGGCGAACGCCCCGTCCCGCCGGTAGTCCTCGCACGAGACGCCCAGCACGCGGCGGTCGTCGCAGAGGTTGGTGAGGCCGCGGCGCGAGAAGAAGCTGTCGGGGTTGTAGATCATCGAGTCGAAGGTGACGCGGTCGCCGGAGCGCACCGTGCTCACGCCCGCGCCCACCCGCTCCACGACGCCGGAGGCCTCGTGCCCCATGATCACGGGGGGACGGCGCCGGCCGGTGCTGCCGTCCAGGCCGTGCACGTCGCTTCCGCAGATGCCGCAGGCCATCACGCGCACGAGGACGTCGCCCGGGCCCACCGCGGGCTCGGGACGCTCCTGCATTTCGAGCTGGCCGTACGCCTTGAGCACGAGCGCCTTCACGGTGCTCCTTACTACCATGTTCGGCGCCCGCTCCGCCACCGGGCGGGCCCCACCCACGGGAGAGATCGCCAATGAGCAAACGCCGCGACTTCCTCGCCACCACGATCACGACCGCCGCCGGAGCTGTCGTCGCCGGCACCGCGCGGGCCGACGACCGCGACTGGTCCGGCACCCGTCCCGTCCGCTATCCTGACGCCGACGTCGTCGTGCTCGACCCGCGCTTCCAGAAATACAAGCTCGGCAATGCGTCGATCCAGCGCCTGCACACGGGCACGGCGTGGGCGGAGGGGCCGGCCTGGAGCGCGGTCGGGCGCTACCTGCTGTGGAGCGACATTCCCAACGACGTGCAGCTGCGCCGTATCGACGACGACGGGCACGTCAGCGTCTTCCGCAGCCCCTCGGGCAACAGCAACGGCAACACCTTCGACTTCGAGGGCCGCCAGCTCTCCTGCGAGCACGGCAACCGCCGCGTGGTGCGCTACGAGCACTCGGGCGCGGTGACCGTGCTCGCCGACAACTGGAACGGCAAGCCGCTGAACGCGCCGAACGACATCGTCGTCCATCCGGACGGCGGCATCTGGTTCACCGATCCCGGCTACGGCAGCATGATGAACTACGAGGGCCACAAGGGCGCGCTGCAGATCAAGGAGGCGGTCTACCGGATCGATCCCCGCACGGGAAAGATGGAGATGGTCGACGACTCGCTCCAGAAGCCGAACGGCATCTGCTTCTCGCCCGACTACAAGAAGCTCTACATCGTCGACACCGGCGCGCCGCCGCCCGGTCCCATCCACGTGTACGACGTGGTCGACGGGCGGCGGCTCGCGAGCGGCCGCCGCTTCTGCACGATGGAGCTGGACGGCAAGCGCGGGGGCTCCGACGGCATCCGCGCCGACGTCGACGGCAACCTGTGGGCGGCCGCGGGCTGGGCCGGCGAGGGCTTCGACGGCGTCCACGTGTTCGCCCCCGACGGCGCGCGCATCGGGCTCATCCGCCTGCCGGAGACGGTCTCCAACCTGTGCTTCGGCGGCGCCAAGCGGAACCGGCTCTTCATCACCGCCAGCCAGTCGCTGTACGCGCTCTACGTCGAGACCCAGGGCGCGCACATAACGTAGCTGGCCATGCGCTACCCAGACAAGGTCGTGATCGTCACGGGGGGCAGCAAGGGGATCGGCGAAGGCTGCGTGCGCGTCTTCGTGGAGGCCGGCGCGAAGGTCGTCTTCTGCGCCCGCAACGCGGCGGCGGGCGAGGCGCTGGCGCGGGAGGTGACCGCCAAGGGCCCGGGCGAGGCCCATTTCGTCCGTGGCGACGTCTCGAAGGTCGACGATCTGCGCATGCTCGTCGAGGGCACCGTGCGGCGCTTCGGGCGCATCGACTGCCTGATCAACAACGCCGGCTGGCACCCGCCGCACAAGCCGATCGACGACTTCACGGTCGAGGAGTTCCGCGCGCTGCTCGACCTGAACCTCGTGAGCATCTTCGCCGCGTGCAAGCTCGCGCTCCCTCACCTGCGCCGGACGAAGGGGAACATCGTCAACCTGTCAAGCCTGGTGGGCACCATGGGCCAGATCCACGCCACGACCTACGTGGCGACCAAGGGCGCCATCACCGCCTTCACCAAGGCGCTGGCGATCGACGAGGCCGCGCACGAGGTGCGCGTGAACTCGGTATCGCCGGGGAACATCTACACGCCGCTCTGGCAGGAGGCGATCGATGCCGCGCCCGATCCGGCCCGGTGCCGCGCCGACGGCGAAGCCGCGCAAGTGCTCGGCCGCATGGGAACGATCGAGGAGGCCGGGAAGCTGTGCCTGTTCCTGGCCGCGGAGGCTACCTTCACGACCGGCGTCGACCACATCATCTCGGGCGGCGCTGAGCTGGGTTACGGCCGCAAAACGCGCAAGGGATGACGCGCTGCTCCACGAAGAAGAGAGTGCCTTTAAACGCAGAGGACGCGGAGAAGAAAACGAAGAGGACGCAGAGACGGATGAATTCATCCTCCGCGCTCTCCGCGTTGAAAGGCAACGGCATGGACGTTGAGAAGCCGGTCGGTCAGGTCGCTTCTTCGCTGGCCAGCGTGAGGGCCGCGACGCGGATGTGCTCGTCCATGGCGATGCGCGCGCCGTCGGCGTCGCGGGCCCGGATGGCCTGATAGATCTTGCGGTGGGCGTCGGCGGACTCGCGCAGGTTCCGGGCGCGCTCGATCGTCACCCGGCGCTCCTCGAAGAAGAGCGCCGTCACCGCCTCGATGATCGCCCCCAGCATGGGATTGTTGGCGCCGGCCGCCACCGCCCGGTGGAAGCGCAGGTCGTAGTCGGTGGCCTGGGCGATCTGGGCGAGGGGTGGAGGCTCGCTGAAGGCCATTTCGAAATAGGATGGAGCTTCGGAGTGAGGAGGGATGTTTCCCTACAAGGACGAGAACCCGACCGTGCTCTTCCCCCTCGTCACGGTCGTCCTGATCGCATTCAACATCGCGTGCTGGGTCTTCATCCAGGGATTCGGCATGGAGCCCGCCCTGTCGCAGTCGGTCTGCCAGCTCGGGCTCATCCCCGCCGAGTTCCTCGGCCGGGCGCCGGCGGGAACCGCGATCCGCGTCAGCGACCACGCCGCCTGCGTACTGGGCTCCGCTCCCACCTGGTACGCGCCCTTCACCTCGATGTTCCTCCACGGGAGCTGGTTCCACCTCCTGAGCAACATGTGGTTCCTCTACCTCTTCGGCGACAACGTGGAGGACGCGATGGGCCACCTGCGCTACGGCGTCTTCTACCTGACGACGGGCCTGGCCGCGGCCGCGGTGCAGGTGACCGCCAGCCCGGGATCGGCGCTGCCGATGGTGGGCGCGTCGGGGGCGATCAGCGGCGTCATGGGAGCCTACGTCATCCTCTACCCGCTCGTGCGCGTGCACACCCTCGTCTTCCTGGGCATCTTCATCACGAGGGTGGCGCTGCCCGCATACGTGATGCTCGGCTACTGGTTCCTGCTCCAGCTCCTGGGAGGGCTGCCCGCGGTCGGCGGCAACGCGCCGGGAGGGGTGGCGTTCTGGGCCCACGTCGGCGGGTTCCTGGCCGGCGCGCTCCTGATCCCGTTCTTCAAGGACCGGGCGCTC
>WNFB01003157.1_pt1 | contig 14489 bp, 9 predicted proteins | sample 5400501 | NCBI WGS metagenome assembly WNFB01 (sample SAMN13153341, study PRJNA577476) | soil metagenome | isolation source: 200 cm saprolite under Douglas fir tree site 2 hole 1 | place: USA:California | collected 2015-04-18
CCATGTACTTAATGAGATCTAGCAGCGCATCATCGGCCCAGTGCAGATCATCGAACAGGACGCACAGCGGCTGGCTATGTGCCAGTGCTTCGATAAAGTGGCGCACCGACACATGCAAGGCATGCTGGTCGGCAATCGCGGGCTGATTGACCTCCACATCCAGTCCACTCAACAGTGCCAGGTGCCGTGTGATCTCTCCCGGGTCCCATGCGGCCTCGCTCTGACCAATCACCTTTGCAACCAGGTCGCCGAGCTTGCGATAAGCCGTGTCTGTGTCGTCCGCTGTCGTGATCCCTGTCGCTTCCTTCAAGATGTCTGCCAGTGCCCAGTAGCCGAGCACCTCGCCATAAGGCAGGCAGCGTCCGTGGAGCACCAGTGCTTCGCCCAGCACGCTGCCCTCAAATTCGGCGACGAGGCGGGACTTGCCAATCCCTGGCTCCCCGAGCACGGTGACGAAGTGTGGACGCTCCTCCCGTGCAACCTTCGCCCACATGCTCTTCAGCAGCGCCAGTTCATCGTTGCGGTCGACCAACGGCGTACGTGGTCCCCACGCGAGAGCCCGCTCCCGCACCTCCACGGCTGCATACACGGGCACGACTTCCGCCTTGCCCTTAAGCGTCACTTCTCGTCGCTCGCCGAAGCGGATGGCCTTGCGGGCAAGCCACATCGTTTCCTCCCCGACGAGCACCTCCCCTGGCGCTGCCGCTGTCTGCAGCCGGGCAGCCGTATTGACCACATCCCCTGAGACGTCATACTCCTTGCGGCCTGCGACTTCCCACTTGCCACTCACGACCTCACCCGTATTCACTCCAACCCGCAAGGCCAGGTCAACCCCCCACTGCTTGCCTACATCTACTGCTAGCGACTTGATAGCTGCCTGCATGTTCAGTCCACAGCGTATCGCTCGCACGGCATCATCCTCGTGTGCCACAGGAACGCCAAACATCGCCAGCACCGCATCCCCGATGTACTTCTCGACGGTGCCTCCAAAGCTCCTGATTTCCTGGCTCATCTGTCCAAAGTACATGCTCTGGATTTCGCGCACATCCTCCGGGTCCAGCCGCTCCGAGAGAGGAGTAAACCCGACCAGGTCGCAGAAAAGGACCGTGACCAGCCGGCGCTCGCGCTCGACAAGATTGACACCTGGAGACCCAGAAGGAATGGACGATCGAAGGGTCGGGGAAGTGTCTACGGAAGAAGGGGTCGGCACAGAGAGCGGGGCGGTCCCGACGAGTGCACTCCCACATACGCCACAGAAGCGATTCCCCGCCGGGTTAGCAGCACCACACGCGGGACACATCGAGGGCAGAGGGGTACCACACCCCCCACAAAACCGATTCCTCGCTGGGTTTTGGTGTCCGCAGTTGAGGCAAGAGATCCCACCTGAGTTTCCCGTTCCTTGTGGTGCCGGGGTATCCATGGATTTGCTCCATTTGCCTACTTGGCCAAACGAGTGCTACTAAGTAGTGAGTGATGAACTAAAAATCCTTCGTAACTATGCAGCAGGGGGTGCAGGGGGACGCAGTCCCCTTGCCGGGGTGCGGGGGACCCTGCCTGGGGGGCAGGTAATCCCCGCCCAATCCCCTTCTTTTTCCAGGGCCGCCGCAGGCGGCGCCAGAAAGGTACCTGAATAGGTACCATCGAGGAGAGCTTATCCCTACTAAGTCACTATTAAAACGATAGGCAGAAGAACTTTTAGAAGACGGATTTCTGAAATCAAAGTCCTCTAGCAATTCTACCTGAACCTGGGCCTATTGACAAGTGGTGAGCACCTATGGGGCAGGGTTGTTGCAAAATCGAGAATAAGCGGGGAACCCTGTCTGGGGGACAGGTAAGCAAGGGGCTGCAATCCCCTTGACGGAGCGCGAGGTGCCTTCGCCTCCTCCCATCTCCCTGCCGCCGAAGGCAGCAAAAAAGGACTTTGCAACAGCCCTGTTACTTTGGTGCTAAATCCTGGACAATGTGTCTATCCTCTGCTATGCTCCCATCTAAAGTCCTTTTGTCCTATCGCATCGTGTTTTATACCAAATCTGGGTAGAGAGTGTATCTATGTCGGCGAGGTTCCAAGGGGCGGCCGCCCCTTGGCAGGGGTTTGGGGGAGACCCCCAAATCTCCCCCCCAACCGGTTTTGATATTAGATTCAGAGGAGATATTAGTAGTGAGTATCAGTGATGTCATTCAAGTGCTAGTTGTTTCTGCCAGTGTTGCTGCTGTAGTTATTGGTATTTTTGCTATTATTCAAGGTCAGATCCAGGCAAAAGAAGCCCTCGCCGAAAGTCGAGCGCAAAGCTTCGCCAGCCAGAAGTTAGCCCAGGATGCCCTCGCCGAAAGTCGAGCGCAAATCATCGTTAGCCTGAAGATAGTACAAGATGCTCTCGCGCAAAGCCGAGCACACAGCTTAGAAACGCTCTATACCCTAAACCGCCCTATACTTGCGCCCAGAATGCCACTATCGCTTCGTAACAATGATCTCGATTGGGATTCTCAACATTACACTGTTACGGTAAGAAACGTAGGCACAGGAGTTGCCTTAAATGTTTGGGGCGTACTGCTACCTCCTAAACAAGCAGAAACTGTCGATCCCCCCCGGCAGTACTGTCTCAGGTCACATGCACCTATTTCACAAGAAGACAAAGACATCGACATCTACTTCCTTGAAGAAAAGATATTTCGCGGTGATGAGACAATTGCAAATCGTAGTGAGACAACCGAGCAATGTTCCTTGTGCCCACCTTCAGTTGACCTGCCACAAGATAGCGTTGACGGGAGATATGAATACGTAGCACGTCTCACTCTGACCTACAGAGATGTTTTTGCTAGAAAACATGCGAGTATCTACGATCACACTGACCGGCATAGATGGAAATTTGTTGCTCACCTGGACGATATTCGCAATGACCTTGAAGATATGCATACATCCGTTCTTCGTAAGGTCAATCAGCAAGTAATATCAGAACCGCTTGAGGAGAGCCTGTCCGAGGAACTCTCCCATATGCCCACTGAGGAGCTGCCATCCCTTTGAGCCCCGCAGGCATAGCTACACACGTGCCATTCCATCCTGTACAAGTGCCAGCCGAACACGCTCTGCATCGGGTACAGCTTTTAATGCCTCGAAAAACCCCAATGCTTGCTCGAAATGGTGACGAGCCCAGTCCAGGTCAGCAACCCGCGCCTCAGGATTGTTCTGATTGAGCGCATCAGCGCGACGACGATAGAACAGCCCCAGGCAATAGAGCGTCTGCCCCTTCTCCCATGGCAGGTCTAAAATCTCGCACTGATGGAGGGCTTGTCGCAAGTCTTGTTCTGCTTCCGTCCAGTTTTGTTGCTCCAGGTGCATGCGTCCACGTCCGCGTAGAGCAATAGCCAGGCTCTTACGTGATCCCGATTGCTCTGCAATGGTCACAGCTCGTTCGCACGTCGTCTGCTGTGTTTCTGCGCTTTCACCGACCATCACGTATAGCTCCGCCAGGATGGCTAGCACCATCGGTTGAGGAAATGGTTCGCTAAGTTGCACCGCCTCGCTATAGTCTGTAGCAGCGCGTGCCCAATCTTCGCGTGCAAGATGGATACTTCTCGTAAGCTTTGGTTGGATGTTGTGTTGGTCGATCAGTCGTTTGCTCTGGCGCATATACTGGTCGCCTTCTTCCTCGTTGCCCGTACGATAAGCAATTTCTGCTAGCGTCTCCAGGGCGTCAAAGTACCATTGTTCGTCCTGTTGGTATTGTTCAGCCATTTGTAGAATGTTACTGGCGACTTCACGTACTTCGCTCCACCTATTCCATTGGTACCAGGCATACATGCGCCCGATCATGCTGGCCAGCAGCATCGAAGGACTCTCCATCGTCTGAGCAATCTGCCAGGAGAAACCTAACCACTTTAATGCTGTAGGGTAGTCGCCGACACGTTCATGTACCCAACCAAGGGAAACATAGAAGTCATGAAGTTCCCCTCGGTTGTTAATCTTCGTAGTAAGCTCCAGGCGATGCTGTTGTACCTCGTGCGCCTCCTGAAACTGACGGCGCTCGAAGTGAATAAACACCAGCGCATCGAGTGAGATCCAGAGCGAATAGGTATCATTGAGTTCCTTGGCAATGCGCAAAGCCTCTTTTCCACTCTGAAGAGCTTGCTCAGCCAGTTCAGCTCTTTGCGAACTGGGGACAATTCTCAACTCTACCTGGCGCATATACCAGATAGCTTGATAAGTCAGAAAGGCCGCATACTCAGCGCTTGTTTGTTGTGCTTCTAACAGCTTCAACCCGGCACAGATGTAAGAGCGTACTTCTTGCATATCCGGCAACCTATTGAACAAATGTAGCCAACGTGCTCCTAACTCTGCCAAACGGTCATACAGACTCGACAGGTCCGGACTCTCCATCTCCGACTCGTCGGCCTTCACCAGTTGGAGCGCCTGGCGATACTCCTGCCAGGCCTCATCGAAGTTAGCACGTTGCGTGTAGGCATCCCCCAGTTTTCGATGCATCTCAGCGAGGGTAAGCTTGTCTGCTTCGCTCGCGGTCAACAAATCAAGCGCCTCGCTATATGCTTGAATAGCGCGAATAGTATGGTAACTATGAAATGCCTGGTCGCCCGCCATCGTGAGATAGGTAATCGTGCGACTACGTAACTCGACTCGGGTTAAGCGCATAGGGGTAACAGCAGAACCAGGCACATCACCAGTGCTTGAAAGGAAAGGCGCTGACCAGCTAACCAGTGCTTGCTGGTAGTGGTAGGCGAGCAGTTCTACAAATGCCTCGCTATTGCCCCCTGTCTTTTCTTCTAACCAGAGAGCCAGTCGAGCGTGTTCCTGAGAACGACGCATACGTGGAATATTGTTATAGGCTACATCACGGATCAAGATGTGCTTGAAGCTGAAAACGCGGTCTTGCTCCACCGGACTACGCCCTTGTTCCTCGGCTTCAACAATGAAATCATGTTGCACAAGCGAGTCAAGCGCGTGAAGGACTGCATCATTGGTCAGGTCTGCAGCGAGTTCAAGCAGTGCCGACAGCCAGAAGGTACGACCAATGATCGATGCATGCTGAACGACCCGCTTCTCTACGTTGCTCAAGAGGTCGATGCGTGCGGCAAGCACGCCTTGAACCGTATCAGGCACGCGAGGAAGTGGAAAGACATAGTGCTGGTCGATGATAGTATCTTCCGGCGGTGCAGCCGGGCTTGCCAGTTCGCTGAGGAGAGCTTCGTTCTGATCCCCAATGCGCCAGCAACCTTCTTTTGTACGGATCAACACACCCTGGTCGACCAGCATACGCACAATTTCTTCTACGAAGAAGGGATTCCCTTCTGCTCGACTCAGGATGGTATGACGCAGCACTTCAGGGAGATCGTCCGTGTTCAGAAGGGCATCGACCAGGTCACTGCTTTCCTGAGCAGAGAGTGACTCCAGTGCGATGGTGGTGAAATTGCGTCGTCCGCCTCCCCAACTGCGTCGCCGCTCAAAGAAGTCAGGCCGGGCAGGACAGAGGAAGAGAATAGGCACATTGGTTATGCGCTCCGTCAAGTACTCAAGCAGGTCGAGGAGTGCTTGATCTGCCCATTGGAGATCGTCTATTAAGAGGATGAGTGGCTGCAGCTCGGCCAGTGCCTCTAGCAGCACACGCCAGGCACGAAATAGCACTATTCGTTGGCTACTTTGTTCTATATCTTTGCTGTATTTGCTGCGTTGCGGTTCCCGTTCCCACCTGTCTACGTAACCCTGTTCATCCAGATTGCCGCTCGCTGCTCTTCCAATAGCGGCTGAAATGGCGCTGCTACTGGCTGAGATAGTACTGGCGATCTTGCCTAGATCCTCTTTACGCAGGCGCTCTCGTTCTCGCCTATCTGGATCACTTTTTTCATCTGCACTGCCACTAAATTCCCAGCCGATGCTGCGTGCGATTGCGCTGGCAATCTGCTCGGGCTCTTCAGTACGCCTGGCCTTCGTGAGTGTATCGCGCACAAACTCGGCAAAGCGAGCTGACAACGTACTCGCATCTTCTCCATCCTGTACATTCAGTATGGAGCGTAGGATCTCAAGCAGAGGCCAGTAGGTGATACCCTCACCGTAGGGCGGGCAGTGACCTTCCAGCACTTTAGATGCAAGCAGCCCGCTACTGGATGAAGCCTTTTTAGCGACATCCTGTTCGCGGACAATAAATTCGCGTGCCAGGCGTGATTTACCAATCCCTGGTGTGCCCAGCAAGGTAATCAGGTGTGGATGTTGTTCAGCCTGAACACGCGCATAGGTTGCATGCATCAACGTAAGTTCCAACGAGCGTCCAATGAGAGGAGCTTGTAGCCCTGCGATGCCCCGTGGATGTTGTGTAACCGCAGAGCTATGTTTGCGCAGATCGATGACAACCCAGGCGGGGATCGGTTCTGGCTTGCCTTTGAGATGCAGGGGGGCTATGGGACGGAAATCGAACACCTCTCGTGTTGCAAGATAGCTACGTTCCCCCACAAGAATAGTATCGGGTGCGGCAACCTGCTGCAGGCGGGCGGCCACATTGACCGCATCACCCGTGATCAGAAAATCTTGCCTGGCGGACTGTGTGTTTCCTGGAGCGGCCACCTCGCCTGTGTTGATACCAATGCGCATCTGCAAGTGCGTCGCCTCTGCATATTCTTTCTGTCGTTGTTGATTGAAGTCCTCTAGCGCTTTCTGCATATCTAGTGCAGCGCGAATAGCCCGGTCAGGATCGTCTTCATGAGCCACCGGTGCTCCAAAGACGGCCATGACGGCGTCACCGATATATTTCTCTACCGTCCCCCCATGACGGCGTATCTGTTCAGTCATCAGGTTGAAGTATCCTGTCAGGATGGCTCGCATATCTTCGGGGTCCAGGCGATCTGCCAGTGGTGTCGAGCCGATAATATCAGCAAACATGATGGTGACGACGCGCCTTTCCTCTGGGGGCAGCAACCGATTCTCATTGCCGTTCGATGACGGGTATGCTAGAGGTGATGCCGGTGACCCGGTGGGTGGCGATGGCAATGGGCGTGTAATATCTCCTTTCCGGGCTAACGCTGTGCCGCATTCAATACAGAATTTCGCCAGAGGTACATTGACCGTGCCACAGTTTGGACAAATAACCAGGCGGTTGCCGCATTCAAGGCAAAACTTGGCTGTTGGTGCATTCATGGTCTGACAGTTTGGGCAACGCATATTGATCCTAAAATATCTCCTGATTTGGCCTTCCAGTATTAAGAAAAGCTTTCATCTTTTGTTACTAGCTTCTACCAAATGGTACTGTCTCTTGCAGCATACAAGCTCAGAGAGTAGCGAAATGAGTCCTCCCTAATCTCGTAAAATGGCGCGTTTTTCACCTGTTCTGCCTCTTGTCCCACAGAATTGTTTGTCCGCGTTCAAGCAACTGGCAATCCTGTGGTCGGGCCTGGTTCGGCTCGCCTTTCACTCGCTTAAACGCCAGGTACCCATTCGAGTAAATTGAGTTGATTTGCTTGATGTATTTCTCTTTCACGCGCACGATATCGCCTTTGCGAAAGCCTTCTAACTCTTCATTGAGTTGATAGCGAACGCGGCCCTGGCCTTTCCGTGGGAGATCGTGGTACTGCCTACGCGTCCGTCGCGGACGAAATGCTACCGTGTAGCAGTGTTCTCGGTCATAGGGCACCACCTCCCCAGTGGTGTAGGTTGCTATGCTATGCACAAGGCATCGGCATCATGCGCTTTGGGCAAGTTCCTCGCTTTGCGCAAAGTCGCTGTTTGGTAGCCATACAGCGTCCAAAGCGGCACCTGTCGGCCAAGTACGGCGTACAGGTAGCTCTTGCCTTGCATGCTACGTTGCGCAATCTGATCCAGGTGCCCGCTCACCCCTGTCGCCTTGAGCGTGACTTTCCCCTGGTGGACTTTCTTATGGCAGGTTTCGCAGAGAGCCACGAGATTGGTCAAGCTATCCTTTCCTCCCTGCTCGCGGAAGACAATGTGATGGGCTTGGAGCCGAGTCTGTTGTTTGCCACACTGCTGACAGGTATAGCCATCTCGCATCAGGCACGCGATGCGCAGATTTTCATCAAGCCTCCTCGGGTCCTGATATTGACTGCCTTGTAAGGTTGGGTTAGTGAGTCGAGCGATGTCTACCTGCACGTCTTCTATGACGATCTTCCCGATTGGGAGGGGAATCTGCCTGACCACACGGATCACCTCCTCGACATTCGTTTTGATGGAAGGTGGCAAACGTCCACTGCGTTTGTTCGATCTCCTATTCAAGAAGCGTGCTGCGCGATACCATTTCCGGTTGCGACGCTTCCGGCGGTTGATCCGACGACCATCCATCTTTGCTTTGACATCGCGGCGGTGCGAAATCGCGCCTGATAACAGGATTTTCCCTTTTCCGACGCAGCAAAAGCCTGTGACATGGCTGCCCTTATCAATGCCGAGCGTCACCTCTTGGACGTGCTCTTCACAGTCCCAGAGCAGTTTGATCGTGAAAGGACAGCGAGCGATCACTTTGGCTCGTCGATCCCGCAAGAGTTTACGGGCCTTTGCAGGTTTACAAGGCATAAGTGGATGCCCATTTTGATTGATCACATAGACAAGAGTTGACATGCTTTAAGCTCTCCTTTCGGAGTACAATGCCCCTTGCGACTGTTAAGATGGCTTTTCCAGCACTCCTCCCTTGGCGTTTCCGCTACCCTTAAGGAATGCCGACAGTTGCACCAGACTGGAGCAACATCTGGTGGTGTCCTCACCATCTCAACTGCTGCCTCCGCAGAGGCCCGCTGGTAGTCCCATGAATCTCGCGCAATAAATGGTGAGATTTTTAGGGACTATCCTAGAATTGAGTCCTTCTCCACTATTGTACAACCTTAGAAAGGAAAAAGGGAACCTGGCGGCGGCTCTGCACCCGCCAGATCTTGGGACTATTTACTTGAGCGCTTGACGACATCGACGAATTTGCGTACTATGAGCATGTTAAGGAAGGGAGAGTATCCATGCAACCAGATTTTCGCGTGGAGTGTCGCAGTTATGACCAGATGGTACGTGGATCATGGCAAGGGTATCTGCTTGATGCGACTGTGCAACTCAGCGATGAAAACGTGGTGGAAGCGACCAGCGATTGTAAACGCCTCTGGCTACCCAAAGGCACACAGATGCGCTGGTCAATAAGACCGCGTCCACTACGGCACAACTGCTTACAGTTTTTCTGGCCTGAGCGCTGGTACATGCTAAGTGCCTTTTATGATGGGCCTGCGCTAATCCATACCTATGCCAACATTATACAGCCCGCCACGATTGAACTGGATGGCTTATCTTATATTGATCTTGACCTCAGCATTCTGGTCGAGCCAGACCTGAGCCATGAGGTGCTCACCCAGGCCGAGTTTGAGCAGGCAGCTGATACCCTGGAGTATACTGAAGAGACGCGTATCGGTGCTTTGATGGCGCTACGAACACTCGTCAGCTCAATTCAGCTTGGTGTTGGCCTCTTCGCCACCATCCCACAAAGGCTGCGGCAGACTGATTTTCACCTGGAGGAGTGCCATCAGTAAGTGCACAGATTTCAAAACAGGAAGCGGAGCTTCTCATGCCCAGACGTATTGACCACGTTGCCATCATCGTTCGCAACATCGAACAGGCTCTCACCTTTTACCGGGACACGTTGGGTATCATGCCGAGTGAGATCAAAGTAGTACCCACAGAGCAGGTACGCATCGCTTTTCTCCCGCTGGGCGGACCCGGTGGTAGCGAAATCGAACTGGTCGAGCCGACCAATCCTGACTCCAGCCTGGCGAAGTTCCTCGAGAAGCGCGGCGAGGGTCTCCACCACATCTGCCTGGAAGTAGATGATATTGATGCCGCGCTTGCCGATATGCAGGTGAAAGGTGTCCCTGTCCTTGATAAGCAGCCACGTATTGCCGCCGAAGGCCATGCCATCTTTCTCCACCCCAAGGGAACGAATGGAGTGTTGTTGGAGTTGGTGGAGCGGGATTCCTAATCAATCACAGCGGAATATTCCCATGTTTCTTAGGCGGGTTAGAGTCCCGCTTATTTTTCAACATCTCCAGAGCAGTAATCAGCTTGGTGCGTGTGTAACGCGGCTCAATCACCTCATCGATGTAGCCACGAGCGGCAGCAATGTAGGGATTGGCGAACCTCTCGGAATACTCTGCAATCAGTTCCTTGCGTCGTTTATCGGGGTCTGTGGCTCGATCGATTTCGTCCTTGAAGAGAATATTCACTGCCCCTTCCGGCCCCGTCACCGCAATCTCCGCCGTGGGCCAGGCGTAGTTTATATCGCCGCGCACGTGTTTGCTATTCATCACATCATATGCACCGCCATAAGCCTTCCGTGTAATCACAGTGATTTTGGGCACAGTCGCCTCGCAGTAGGCATAGAGGAGTTTGGCCCCGTGACGGATAATGCCGTTGTGTTCCTGACTTATGCCGGGCAGGAACCCTGGCACATCTACAAAGCTAACGATGGGGATATTGAAGCAGTCGCAGAAGCGCACAAAACGTGCTCCCTTATCCGACGAGTTGATATCGAGTGATCCGGCCAGGGCTCCCGGCTGTTGTGCCACGATGCCGACAGAGCGACCGTTGAGACGAGCGAAGCCAACAATGATATTAGTCGCATAGTACTCCTGCACCTCGAAGAAATCCCCATCATCAACGATATAGCGTATAGCCGTTTTCATATCATAGGGTTTGTTCGGATTATCGGGAACGATAGTATCCAGAGCCTCCTCAGCTCGAGTAGGCGAGTCAACAGGAATAACCCTTGGCGGGTCTTCGACATTGTTTGAAGGGATGTAGCTCATCAGGCGACGTATCATACGGAGGCAATCGGGCTCGCTGGCACAGGCAAAATGCGCCACGCCGCTGGTGCTATTATGCACCATTGCGCCGCCTAACTCTTCAAAGGTGACATCCTCATGCGTGACGGTCTTGACGACATTGGGACCGGTAACGAACATATAGCTGGTGTGCTCCACCATGAAAATAAAGTCGGTAATGGCCGGGGAATAGACAGCTCCGCCGGCGCAAGGTCCCATAATGGCGGATATCTGCGGGACCACGCCTGATGCCAGCGTGTTGCGCAGGAAAATATCTGCATATGCGCCCAGGCTGACAACACCATCCTGGATGCGTGCCCCGCCGGAGTCATTCAAGCCGATAACCGGCGCGCCATTCTTCATCGCATGGTCCATGACTTTGCAAATCTTCTCGGAATGCGCCTCAGACACCGTGCCGCCGAAGACCGTGAAATCCTGCGAAAAGACGTAGACCAGGCGTCCATCGATTTGGCCATAGCCGGTGACAACTCCATCGCCCGGTATCTTCTGCTCATCCAGGCCGAAATCTGTAGAACGATGGGTCACAAACATGTCCAGTTCATTGAATGTACCTGGGTCCAGCAAGAGGTTGAGTCGTTCGCGCGCCGTGAGTTTGCCTTTTTTATGCTGTGCCTCAATGCGTTTTTTGCCGCCACCCAGCATCGCTACTTCCTTTAAGCTGCGAAGTTCTGCCACCTTCTCCTGTGTGCTTTTGAGTCCTGTTGGCTCGGATGAGCTACGGTCACTTGTAGTCATAGTTATCCCTCCATCGATTGATGAGGAAAATAATAGGCTCTGTAAGCCAGTATAGCATGTGGGCTGCTGGAGTGTCTAATGAGGGATATACTGGGGGACGCGTATGATTTTTTCCAGCCATCGCTTCCTGCGCGTTACGCAAAATCCTACGCGCATCCATACACTGCGTGGTTCTAGCTACCAGGGCAATCCCATAGGTGACCCCGCCCTTGCCCTAACAATGTTTGGTGACCAATCCGTGTATGGTAGGGGCGACCCTTGCGGTCGCCCTGCAGGCTAGGTGACCCCGCCCTTGCCCTAACAATGTTTGGTGACTAATCCGTGTATGGTAGGGGCGACCCTTGCGGTCGCCCTGCAGGCTACGTCACAGGCGACAGCTTGCCGCTTCTCACATCATAGATAAAACCGTTGACCTCTATGTTGTCTGGAATCAGTGGCGAAGCCTTGATGGTTGCTACATCATCGCGGACCGATTGTTCCAGGTCTTTGAATGGCAGAAAATCGATATGATCAGCGTTTGCGCCGAGTTCCTGCCGCAACTTCCCGTGTAGGTCTGCATTGCTAAAGGTGAGCATGCCGCAATCGGTGTGGTGAATGACCACTACCGTGTTGGTGCCGAGCAGTTGCTCCGAGATCACTAACGAGCGAATAGCATCGTCGCTTGCTCGTCCACCAGCGTTACGGATGATGTGGGCATCGCCTTCCTGAAGGCCGAGGAAGCGAGCAGGATGGAGGCGTGCGTCCATGCACGTCAGCACTGCCACCCGGCGAGCAGGAGGCATGGGCAGATGCCCTTTCTGGAACGTTTCTGCGTAAGCATCATTCGCCTTGAGGAATTCCTGAACGGTTGTCATAGCTGTCTCCTTCGCTATTTTGTTGACTTAGTATATCAACATAGATAACTATATCTAAGTGAAGTATAAGAGCGAAGGAAGGAAAAAGTCAAGTCAATCCTGTCACGCGGGTGAGGTTCATTTTTTGCACGTGGAGTCCTGGACCAAGACCAGGGCGGAGGCAAGGACTAGGACGAAGGCAGAGGCAAGCTCACGCCCCTACTGTCCCTTGAGGAGCCTGCTGCGGGGTTAGTAGGGGCGTGAGCTTGCCTCCGCCCTGGGGTTGGGTGGTTTGGCTCCCCTCCTAGTTCACGCAACACAAACCTTTGCAGCGCTGCAATATACCCTTCTGGATCATGTCCGTAGGCTTCGCAGTGCCCGGCACCATCCACAAAGTATGCCTCCAGGGGAAGGTTGTTTGCTCGTGCCGCCGCAACGAGTCGATGGGCGTGGGACAGAGGAACCATCTCATCACGCATACCATGGATCAGCAAAATTGGCGGATAACGTCCGTCAATTGCTGCCTTTGACCGTGACTTCCAGCGCTTGAGGCCCAATTCAGGGCGTGCAATCAAGGCATGACCAAAGCGCAGGCGAAAGACAAGTCTGCTCACTGCCACCGTACACCACGCGACAGCCGGAAACACCAGGCGCAGTCGGCGCAATGCTGGTCGCCAGGAGCTACTATTTGCCGTCAGGTGCCAGTGGACAATGCTACTCAGGATCTCATCCAGGCGTGCATATGGACTATCTGCAATGACAGCCGCCACCTGGGGATGTGGGAGCGAGAGCAATGCAATCGAAGCCCCCATTGAGAAGCCGTGGAGAATGATTTTGCCGGGCAGCGTCTCCGGTTGTTGAGCTGCAACGGTCAAGGCTGCCTGCAAATCGTGTACCTCAGCATTTCCGCCGCTCGTTGCCACACTCTCACTCTCGCCGTGACCGCGAAAATCGAACAGCAAGACATTGTAGCCGAAGGCGTGCTCAAGAGCCGCCACCGAACGCAGTTGCCCCCTAGAAACACGGTAGCCATGACAAATCACCACCGTAGGAGCCGGTTGTGGCTGTGCCCAGAACTCGCCGCACAGCAGTGGTCCATGAGGCGCGTGAAACATCAGCGAACGCTGCTGTGAGGATGGAGGATCTGGCATTGAAGGAGGCATTCCCCACTGGAAGTCCTTGTCATTCAATGCTTGATGAGGACGAGTCAACTCATCGACAAAACGATGTGCCAACATGACCAGGCCACTGGTTGCGGCCAGTCCCAGTATGCCGATGCCAGATACAGTTCCGATGATCCATCCTTGTGACTTCACTAGTCCAGGCTCCTTTCAAATGATCTCTCGCTCAAGACCTATCCTAGAAGGAAGGGATACTCACTACATTACTTAGAGGGTTTCTGAAGGTGAAAAGTGTCATATGCCTTTTTCTACGCCATGCAAGCAAAAGCCTCCTAGAGTCGTAAAAAGCGGGACACGCATAGAATACCTGAAACTGAAAGAACTTAATGAAACATGATGAAACATAGTACAAAAGACCTGGGACAAAAGGGCGTTCTGCGGGAACTTCTAAAGCACTGGCTACGTTTATTCTGCATGAAAGGTTAATGGCATTAGAAAGAAAGAATGAAAGGAGGCATTTATGATGCGCGTGTACCGCTTGTTCATGGTCTCTGGTACTATGATGGTCCTGGCAGTGCTCGCTGGCTGTGGGTCGAATCTGGCCATTGGCGGGGCTGGCTTGCCCATCACGGTGACGAATCGCTCACTCATGACCTCGAATGACCCCGCGGGCACAGTCAGGACTGGCCCTGTCACATTGCATACCAACGCACTATCATACGTGACAAAAGCTACGATCTTTGTCACAGTGAGCAATCAGAGCAACCACACGATCTATTTTCCAGATCATCTGACAAACTGTACCGTCATTCTTGTGCAACGGCTAAAGGTCCAACCACTGGCCGGCGATAATGTGCAAGCCGGCATCAATCCCTGCAGGCTTGCAATAGTGACGCGGATACACTCACTGGGTCCGGGACGGCGCCTCGTAGTGAGACTTGTTGCCCCGTTCAATGGCTGGCCACCTGGTTTCTATCACGCT
>WNFB01003158.1_pt1 | contig 14487 bp, 7 predicted proteins | sample 5400501 | NCBI WGS metagenome assembly WNFB01 (sample SAMN13153341, study PRJNA577476) | soil metagenome | isolation source: 200 cm saprolite under Douglas fir tree site 2 hole 1 | place: USA:California | collected 2015-04-18
ATGACGTTCCAATTGCCGCGGCTCGTTGAGGGAGAGCCTGCAGCCCAGGTTGTTTGTGAGGGGCGAATCAAACGCGTAACCGGCTCCTCTGCCCTGGCTAGCCAGCTTTCGTACGTAGTCGCGATTACGAAGTACAAAATCGTCCGCAGCCAAAGTCCTCCGAAACGCAAGACACGCGGCTCTAGGAAGGAAGCGGGGGCAGAGATGAATTAGTTCTTGGCATCGGTGTCGGCCGGCACACCGGTCGCGTATTGCCGAATCAGCCGGACAAATTTGAAGGAGTGCTAGCGACCAAGAATTGGCGCAGTTACTGAAAAAAAGGAGCATGCAAATGAGAAAACAATTGGTAATTCTGACAGCAATCGTTCTGGTTTTGGCAGGTCTTCCGGCCTTCGCCTCAACCGAGGCTACCGCTACCAACACGGTTTCGCCTACGCTGGTGGTGAACGTGACGGTGCAGAAAGCAATCCGACTCGCGCTCGCAACCGGCACCATGTGCACTGTTAGCGCCGGCGGCGGAGGAGACTATAACGTCAATTTCGGAAACGTCGACGCCCTGGCGATCAACACCCCATCTTGCGGCAACAAATTTGCACCCACCACGCCAGGCACGACCAACGCTGTGTACTATAGCGATTACACGTTGACACCTGTTTTCACGAGTCAAGCGGTCTCGACGAACACTATTGCGGCTTACGTGTCGAGCACATTCGCGAAAGCGAACCTGTCGATCGTGCAGGCCAACAGTACACCGGTCGCAATTGGCGATTTGACGGCAATGTCAACGAACGCGGGCGCGCAAACCTCGGTCGGCACCAACGCGGCCAGCGGCACCGCCCTTACTCGCTACGTTGGCGTGTCTGTAGCCCCCACGAATGGTGCTGGCTTGACCGGCGCGGATTCCGCGACGATTACGTACACGCTTACGGTGCAGTAGGTGATCGTCTTGAACGAGGCCTCATCGTACGGCGTTAGAAGGGGCAGAGTACACGCGCCCACCGTGACGAATGTATGGCCCCTGACAGATGGTAGTTATCCCTGCCTTCCACGGGCTGGCAAAAGCTGGCAGCCCCGGAAGGCAGGTCTTAATTCTGCCTGGCTTCTAGTCCTGCTGGCGGCGCTAGGTGCCGTCTCGACGCCCGCCTGGGGCGCGACAACCCTCAAACTCCAGACCGCAGCCGGGGGGGTAACGATTTCTGGGGCACACCCCACGTTTTCCGCGAGCTTAGGAAATGTAAATGGGCTTGGAGTAGGCACACCGAGCGCGGGAGTGACGTTGATTACGGCGGGAGTCAGCGGGGGAGCGCTCTACACCACTCCCTACAATCTTAATATTAGCGGCGCACCGGGGGGATCGACAACTTCTGTGACAGCCTATGTGAGCAGCAATTTCGCCCATCCCGCCATCCTCATTCTGGAAAGCTGCCCGATCAACACCAGTTGCACCACCGCGAGCAGTTTCTCTATCTTATCTACGAATGCGGGTGCACCCACGACAGTAATTCCAACCCCAGGTGTCGGGAATAACACGACCAATACCGCCACTCTAGGCTTATTCGTTGCCAACACGAACGGGGCAGGTACCTTCTCCGGTTCTGATTCGGCAATCATAACTTTCAAGGCGACGAACTCCGGTGGCCAAACAGACACAGTGACCCTCGGGTTGAACAACGAGACGGTACAGACGGCGGTCCGTCTCCTTCTGGCCACAGCCCCGGGCGGCTTAACCATTTCGCCCGCCTCAGACTTTTCTATGAACTATGGAAATGTCAATGGCTTGGGCATAGGGCCGGCCGCGGGCTTGACCATCGTCTCCGCCTCCGGTGGCGTGATCTACAGTACCCCATACTTGATCAAACCCTCGTTCTCTAGCTTTTCCTCGACTACCGGGTCAGTTAAGGTCTACGTCAGCGTCGATTTCGTCCATCCGGCTATTCTCGAGCTGAGAGATGCGGCGGCCTCAGGGGGACCGTACACCGCTATCTCCAAGTCCAGTGGCGCCCAATCCTCCCTTACGACAACGGCCGCCAGCGGGTCGAGCTTGACACGATACCTGGGGCTGTTTGTCTCGAATGTGAATGGACCGACGGCTTTCACCGGGTCGGATAGCGCCACACTAACTTACACGTTGACGGTGCCATGATGAAACGAACTAAGATTCTTGCAGAGCGCCCCCGTTTTTCATCCCTGATGTCAGCGCTGGTCGCTATGACGCTGTGGCTGGGGTTTGCCGCCCTTCCAGCAGAGGCGCAATCGTTAGCCCTCGCACCCGCTGAGGTGCAATACAGGTTTAAACCTGGCCAGCCGTTTCAGTTTGAGCTCTCGGTCTCGAACGACGGCGTCACGCCTGTGTTGATGCGGGTCACCGTCACCGACCTTTGGTACAACGAAAGAAATGAAAAGCTGTTTGGGCCCCCGGGTTCGTCGCCCCGTTCGGCTGCCAATTGGATCGAGTTTGTACCGCGCCAGTTTACAGTTCCGGCAGAGGGCACGGGGAAGGTGAAAGTGATTGTCACCCCGCCTCTCCAAGTATCCGGAGGGTATTACGCCGTAATTTTCGCAGAGTCGAAGCCCGAGCTCGCGCAAGCAGCCACCGCAGAAAAAAAAGCCGTCTACACCAACATCCGCCTTGGCTCCCTGATTCTGTTAAGCGCGGAAAATACGGAACAGTACGAGGTCGAGGTTTCAGCCACTCAGTTCACACCCCCCGAAGCAAACCGCACCATGAAGCTCGATTTTCAGCTTTCAAATAACAGCAACACGCACATCTTCCCCGAGACCAGGGTCGGGATTCTGAATGCACGCCACGAGCTGATCGCTAAGGCGGAGGGTGAAATTAAGCGTTTTCTTCCGCAACAAAAGGATCGTCTTTCAGTCTCTTGGGCTGGAACTCTCCCGGCGGGAGGTTATACCGCCATTCTGACCGTGGTGTATGGGCCGGACAAAAACTATTCCCAGGAGTTCCCGTTTGCGGTTGAGGCGCCCCAGTGAGTACGGATCTTCGATGATGGCAAACCCTGGGTAGCATCTATGGGCGGACCGACGGATCCATTACGACTGCAGTTTACAGCCCTGCGAGGGCTTACCCTGTTCGCCGTTTCTGTTTTCGTCCTGTGCAGGGCCACAGTGAGCGCGCAAGAGTCTGTCCCACAACTTGTCGAGGTTTACTGGCAGAGCTCAAGGACGTTGTCGACCCCCGGGGTTACAAATGTTGTCGTTCTCGATGATTCTATCTGCCGCGCACAGGTGTCCTTCGACCAAATTCAGTTCTTCGGCCTGAGCAGAGGCGAGACAGTAGCCTTTGCTTGGGTCAAGGAGCAGCGTATCAGCATCCGGGTCAGGGTAGTAGCCCGCCCGGTATCGCTCCCTCCGCCCAGGTTATCGAAAAGCGTCCTGGATGCCTTGGGCAACGGATTTTTTGGGTCTTCCATGCAGGCGTTCGTCGGTCCGGAGGGGAACCCAAACTTCTTTTTCCTACATCATCTTGAGTGGCAACAGCAGAACGGCGGGAATCGGCTCAGCGTTCGCGGTCAGGTACAAGACAGCACCGCACCAGGCACACCCCTATTCAACGCGAATTCAGCTTCCATCCAGTATTCAACTCCGCAGACCGACCTGACACTGATGGATTTTCCTCTTTACGTGAACGGAGGAATGGATGCGAAAGTCTCGCCCTACTCCGCTTACAACGTATACATGGTCCGGGGTGCCGACGTGACGCTCGGCCGCGGTGCAAACCGATTCGAGTTTTTTGGAGGGGCGACAATCCCTCCCTATTATTTGACTCTCGGCGGCACCCGCGATGTAGCTGGATTCAATTTCAATCGAAAACAGGGCGAGAAGCTTTACCTCTACGCCACAACGGGCTGGGTGAATTCACCTTTCCTGGGGCCCGACTCCCAACTACGACGAGAGAACAGTTTCTTCCAGACTGCAGGATTTGCCTACCGCCCGAACCTTGAGTGGGCCATTCAGGGATCCGCTGGGGGCAGTACCCGCGGGAGCTTAACGCAGGCGACAGTGTCGTATACGGGTGAACAACTCACCGCGTTTCTGACGGGCACCGCCTCTTCGCCGGATTTTCCACTCAACCAGCTACAGCTATTTTTCGCTGGGGGGTCTTCTGTAACTGCGGGCACGACCTTAAGAGTGAACAGCCACCTCGCAGGTTCGATTTACTTCCAGCACAGCGCCACGAAGTCCACGGCTTTTTTTCCATCGGAAGGTGTATCCGACTACTTGAACCCGAATCTTAGCTTCGCGGTCACTCCTCGACAGTCAGTCACCTTAAACTACGCATATAGCCGCAATCGTTCTGGACTTACGCTGCTAGGCAGAAATCACGGGCAAAGGTTTGATATTGCCCTTAATTCGCGGCTTGGCCCGCAACTTTCCAACACGGCCCAGCTTACGTTCGGGGCTCTGAATGATCCGTTGCGGCTCAATGCCCAGGGGGAGTTCATCGTGCGCGATGCACTGAGCTTCCCTCTAAAAGCGGGGTTTGTCACTGTCGGATTCCAGCATACGCGGAATGATCCGTCGCTAGTGAAGCGCCTGAATGATCAGATTAGTCTGCTTCCGCCGGCGCTCCAACAGCTTTTTCTGCTCGATCCTGTGGCCTTTGTGGAGTCCTCAAACCTGGATCCACAGATTCGGGCTTGGCTCCAGAACCTGCAGCCCACTGATACGGAGGTCTCGGTAAGCGGGCAATTCCAAATCGGCCACCGGCTGAACTTTAGCCCCAACGTCGGGTACATCCGCAACGCGGCAGGCCTGGGCCGCAACGCCAACTCGCATCTCTTCGGCTATGCGCTTTCTTATCAGGTTACTCCTAGCATCCAGTTGATATCCTCGCTCTCGAATTTGTTCCTCCTTGACACTCAGCAGCGAGGTGTACGGCGCACGACGGTGATAACACTGGGCTTCAACAAGACCCTCAGTGGTGGCTCCCGCTGGCTACTTCCCTTCCGTCCGCAAAAACGAACCATTCGCGGCCGCGTCTTCCGTGATCTTAATGTAAACGGCGCTTTTAACGTTGGCGAGCCGGGCCTTGCGGGCGTGCGCGTGGAGCTCAACTCTGGCGAGACAGTTCTTACCGACTCTCAGGGACGTTTTGAATTCGCTGGACTGAGCCCCGGTGCCTATCGAGTGAGTGTGCCGCTCAGTCAATTTGCTGAGGCTGTGCGTGTAACATGTCCAACGGACGTACGTTTGGAGTTATTCCAAGAGAGGACGGCAGAAGTCAATTTCGGTATAGTCAACTTTGCTCGAGTAATGGGTAACGTCTTCAACGACTACTTGTTGGACGGAAGGAGACAACCAGACGCCAACGGACTGCGTGGCATCCGGTTGACGCTGACCGGAAACGGCGGCACTCGTCAAATTGTTACAGACGGGGCTGGGGATTACGAACTTTACGAGATCGCCCCTGGTGACTACGATTTGAGTCTTGACCCCGCAACCCTCCCCTCAAATGTCGGCGCCCCTCCGGAGCGGTTTAAGATCCATGTCGACCCTACGGCTACGATAGTCCAGGACATCGCGGTTCGAGCTCTTCGTTCTATTTCCGGCCACGTTTATCTCAAGCGCAACGGCAGCGGCCATGCCGAGAGCCACGCCAACGGCAAAAATGGGCAAGAAATTGCGGACTCGGTAAACAACGTGAACAGCAACGGAAGGGTGGAGACCCCCACGCTCCAGCCCCTAGCAGGCATTCAGCTCGCTATCGATCACGCGGTTACAACAACTGACGCCGAGGGGAGTTTCGTTCTTCGAAACCTTCCCGCTGGCGATCTGGTCCTGACCATCGTGCCCGCCAGCCCTCTTCCAGCGGGCCTTGCTGTGCCTGCGGCAAAAATCAAATTGCCCCGTGATCCAATTCAGATTGAAGGCGCCACTGTCGTCATTTCTAACCCAGACCTGCTGAATTACATATTGCCCTCATCTCCCGAACGGTAGAGCAACATCCTCTTGATTGGGGACCAAGTTCACAAATCGGAAACAGAGCGCCCCGAAACAGGCTGGAAGTGTGCAGAACAGCGTCTAGGAAAGTCATTGAGGGTTAAGCGTCCTGTGAATCCATTGCGGGATTAGGCGCTTGTGGTGCGCATGGGGTGTACCGGGGGAATAATTATAGGTTACCTCGAATAGCTTTTGCCTTGGCGCGCCAAGAAAACCTGCTGTCCCTAATGTTGGCTTTCGAAATCTGACCCCCGGTGGGGGATCAAGCCGAAAGTCCTTTGGCGCCGGTAGGCAAGCTCTGGATTCCCCTTAGGGTCAGGCTGACACAGTGCCGGGATCCTGTAAAGTCCCCGGCAAGTTATCGCTAGTCGGAATCGTAACCTGCAAAGTATTAGAATATTCTAATAGAAAACGTACTAGCATACCCGCCCCAGAAGGCGCCACAAATGCCCGCTTCGCCTTCTCGACAAGAGCTAATTTTCACGTAACTAACTGATAATGATGGGAGTTGATCAAAAGGTCTCAGGCATGACGGTCCTAACCCAAAAATCTGGGTGTGCCGATGAAAATGCTGGGTCCTCCGAGGCAAAACACTCGAAAGGGAGACCAAGCCAAAGGAGAAACTGGTTTACAGAGGAGCAGTCCCGCAGGCGGGACTCCAACGGAGTGGGACCTCATAGCTTGCTGTGCAATGTCACTCCCGAAGAATTCACAGGCGGCTGCGGGGCGGTTGCCCGGAGCGGTAGCTCGAGTCTCGTGATAACGCGTTGCTTATTTTCGAGGGAGGTCGGGAAGACCTTCGCTGGTATAATGGGCCCAATGTTCTCTTGAGTGATGATTGAAAAAAATCAACTGAAAGCTCAGGGGCTGGCGTTTGCCCGCGCTATGCAGGCGGCTCTCAGGACCGTCATGATGTACTCCGTGGACCACCCGGCCGCCGACAAGGTCGTGCAGCAGGCTTACGGAACGTTGAATACTCTGCTCAAGCAGACCAAGGAATTCACTTTCGGCTTCCATAATCAGCGAGTCCAACTGAACAACCTCCTCACCAGTGACAGCTCTCTCGGTTACCTGGAGGCCGAGTTCTCCAAGCGGGGGATTGCCAACATATCTTTTCTCGCCGGCATCCCGTTGCGAGGGTTCAAGCGCGGCATGGCGCTCCTTTCTACCAAACCAAGCGTGATTGAAGAAAAAGGAGGCATCAAGCGCTTCCTCGAACAGAACCCGATCGAAGGGATGCGGTTTCAAAAGGCGGCGAAGGCCCCGGGCCAGACGGAAGATACGGTCCTCGGGACGGATTCCGATTCTTTCAGGACGGCGCAGGCCATTCTCGAGGCCGATATGCGAGTGGGCGGGTCGAGTCTCGACTTGCTTCTCCAGTCGGGCGGCCCGGCCGGGGGCTTCACAGCCACCCAGGGCCTCGAGTTTGGGACTCGCGCCACCCGCGAAGCGCTGGGCGACGCGGCCGGGAACCTGCGCGGCCCGGTTGAAGCCCTTGCCCGCATGCTCGCCGAGCTGAAACCTGACTCCCTGCTTGCAGCCATGCCTCCCTCCAAGCAAGGCGAGCTGAGAGGGCGGTCCGCCTTGGAAGTGGCCACGGACGTCGTGGAAGACGTGGCCGTCGATTGGGCCGTGGAGCGCCTGAAAAGCTGTCCCACCGGTCCCGCAGCCAAGCAGGCCGAAGAAGAAGTGTTGCAGGCCTTGTTGCGCGGCCTTAAGGCCACCCAGGTGGCCGACCGGCTGCTGCGGAAACTCGCTCGCTTTATCAAGGAAGCAGGCCTGCCGGACGACGTGTACGAGCGCCTCCGCGCTGGGGTGGCATGGTACTCACTCTCTCGAGAGGAAAAGCGCGCGCAACTCTTGCAGTTGAAGCGTTTCGGCGAGCAAGAGTTCCGCCGGCTCATCAACTACGCCCTCGAGATGATGGGTGAGGGAAGGGTCGAGGAAGCGCTCGAGGTCGCGAAGCATTACTTTGCCTGTCTCGATTCAACTCCGCCTGAGGGACGGGCCGAGGAATATGCCAGGATGCCAAACCTCCTCCGCGCGATCGCGGGGCCGCAGACTCTCGAGTTTATGCGTTCAGTGACCGGGAGCCTGTGCAACGACTTCTTGGAAGATAAGCAGAAGGATAGAACTTGCCATCGCCTGTTGGCGAGTTGCGTGGGCGGGCTGGCGCAAAACGCCGGCAACCATGAAGACTTCGAAACGGTCCAAAAAATAGGTCTGCAATTAAGCCGGTCGCTGGCGAAGGACAATGTCCAGCACGCGGAATGCTGCGGGGTTGGTTTGAGGGCCCTTGTCGCTCCCACCGCCGTGGCGCGCTTGGTCGAACTCTACCTCGAGAAACGCGAGGACCCTCTCTGGGCCCGCACCGTGTCCTCCTTGCTCAAGTTGCTCGGGCCGCAAGGCGCCGAGACCACGTTACAATTTCTTGAAGTGGAAGCTTCCGGTCCCAACCGCATGCGCCTGATCCGCCTGATCGGTCAACTGGGCCCGGCCGCGATAGAGCCGGCGCGAAAAAGGCTTGCTCATGAGCGCTGGTACGTCGTGAGGAATGCGTGCTTCATTCTGGGGGACCTCGGAGACCCCGACCTGCCCAAGCAACTTGCGGGAGCGCTGAAGCACCCCGAGGGCAGGGTGCAGCAGGCGGCAGTGACCGCCATGATCAAATGCAACGTACCCGGGCGCGGCGCGGCCCTTGCGGGGGCACTCGCCGATTTGCAGGAGCGGCTCAAGGAGACGGCGCTCGAGGAGTTGACCTTTCTCAAAGACCCGGCGGCAATCGACGGACTGGAACAGTTCGTGGCTCGGCAGGCCGGCAGACCGAACTTGATTGAGCGCGCCGTTCAGGTGCTGGCTGGGACGTCTTCGGAGCGCGCCGTGGAAGTCCTGGGCAAGGTGCTGGCTGACACGAAGCAGTTGCCGTCTGTGCGCAAAGCCGCGCTCACCTGTCTCAGCCACAGTCCTTTTTCTCTCGCCCAACGGACCTTGATCGATTTCGTCCGCAACACCCCAAACGATCCCTTGGCCGTGGAGTGCAGGGGCTTCCTCGGGCTTGGTGGGGGTTAGGCAGAATTCGAGGGCCTTCGTAGCCTGCCTGGTGGGTTACATCGAAGCGGGAAAAATCCAAATCGCGAACGAAACATCAGACTGCTACAGTCTCAAGGAACACCCCTTCAATTGCTCCTCAGCGCATTGCAGGTTCTGCTGGAAGAGTCTGTTGCTAGGATCCAGGCGCAGGGCAGCCCGGATTTCCCCCAGGGCGTTCTGCAGGTCTCCGGCCTCCGCGAGCGCAACGCCGAGAGCGTGATGCGCCCAGGGGTCGCTGGGCTTCAGTCGCACCGCGCCCTGCAGCGAACTCACCGCCGCTGAAGGTTGATGGTCTGACAGAAGCGCCTGGCCCAGGTAGTAATGCGCGTCGGGCTCGTCCGGCTTCATGCGGAGAACGATTCTAAATTGCGCGATGGCCTCCTGCGTGCGACCTTCGAGTAACAGCGCGACCCCGTAGTTATATTGGGAAAAGACATCCGAAGGGTCGAGCCGGATGGCCTCACGAAGTTTTGTTTCGGCTTTCTGAATCTCACCCTCGCGAAGAAGTTCGGTGGCCTGGTTGTTGTAGGATTGGGCCACAGCGCTCTCTTTGGTTCGCAAGGTCAACTGCCTTGCCCGACTCAATTCCTGCTCCGCTTCCCCCTTCCGGCCTGCCTTCTGAAGGGCTTGGCCAAGCATGAAATGAACGGCGCTGTCCAGGGGGTTCAGGTCGGCGGCCCGGCGAAGTTCCTCGACCGCTTCCGCCGGCTTGTTCTCCCGACGAAGGACCATGCCCAGGTCGCGGTGGGCTTCGCTGGATTGGGGAGAAAGTCGAGCCGCCTCGCGCAGTTGCGCGACCGCCTCGGGAAGGCTGCCATGCTGCGCCTGGAAGTTCCCCAGCGTCTGATGGAACGCGGCATTTCGAGGTTTCAGCCGGACAGCTGCGCGGTACTCGTTGCGGGCAAGATCGAACTGCCCGTTTGCCTCCGCCAGCTTGGCCAGCCCGAAGTGCAGGCCAGGCTCGCTCGCGGCATAACGCAGGCCGAGGCGAAACTCCTCCAAAGCTTCCTGAGTGCGGTCCTCGCGGGCTAGAAGCCGAGCCAACGCCTCGTAGGAGAGGGGACTGCGTGGCTCCAACCGAAGCGCGTCGCGTAATACTTCCTCCGCTTGCCGGTCTTGATTGTTTTCCATCAGGAGAATGCCGAGGTTGCGGCGGATGGCGGGATCGCCCGGGGCCAAGTCGCGCGCCCGGCGCATTTCGGCCGCGGCGTCGTTGGCCCGGCCCAGGCCGCGGTAGGCGAGCGCCAGGTTGCTGTGGATGCGAGGCTCCTGGGGACGCAGCCGCAGAGCGCGCTCAAAAAGCGGGACAGCGTCCGCGTAGGCGCCTTGCTTGCGAAGGATGACTCCCAGGTTGCTGAGCGCCTCGACGTGGTCAGGGTCCGCTTGCAAGGCTTCGCGAAACCGCTTCGCAGCGCCATCAGTCTGCCCTTGTTCGAGGAGCTTCAAGCCCTCTTCGTTCAGCCGCGCAGCCAACTGAGGGTCAGCCTTCTGAGCGAATAGCAACCCACTGAAGAGAATCGGGAGCCAGAGCATAGGGAACCCGAGGGAGCGTTAATCGCGTCGCCCCCAAATCGTCACGCGACAATTCAAGCCATCTCTCGATTGTGGCACAGCCGCCGGCTTCTTCCCGATGGCAATGGTAGGTATCTTCCCGCCTTCGCCGTGAACGACACGCGTTGGGGCGCTCTCCCCCGCCGGGCCTTGCCGGTCCGGCGGGGCGATGCGTGCCCTTTGTTCTCCCGGTTACTCAGAACGTCAGTTTCAGCGCAAACTGGAGGATGCGCGGGCTTGCCGCTGAGGTAATCCGCCCGAACAGCTCTGGTCCGTCCGAGATGTTGTTGTCGGGTAATCCGAAATTGACGTTGTTGAAGAAGTTAAAGAATTCCGCCCGGAATTGCACGGACAGCCGCTCGGTGACTCGGGTGTTCTTCAGAATCCCGAGGTCGGTATTGAAGGACCTCGGGCCACGAAGGATGTTCTTTCCGGAGGTCCCGAAGGTTCCGACGGCGTTGGGCTGGAAGAAGCCGGTATCGAACCATTGATTGATCATGTCGTTGTGCGACTTGCCGTAGGCCACGGTGGGTTTACCGGGCTTCGCGAAGTCCGCGCGGTCGCGGAATACGGCACTGAAGGAATTGTCGTCGCCGTTGTCCCGCACGGTGATGGGGAACCCGCCGTGCCAGTAAACCAGCGAGGTAAGCTCCCATCCATTTACGAACCGCCCCGCAGGTCCCTGGAGATTGACTTGGGGAAGCTGCCACACGCCCGATAACTTGAAGCTGTGATGAATATCATCATCCGAAAGCCCATAGTCGAAGTGCCGGTTGAAGGGGTCGGTCCAGCCGTAATCGTCGATGCCTTTGCCCCAGGTGTAATTGCTCAGAAGTGAGAGACCAGCTCCAAGGCGCTTTTCAACCGTCATCTGCAAGGCTTCGTAGTGGGAATTGTTCGAGGATGAGATATAGCCGACCGTGCTGAATTGTGGGTAGAGGCGGCGGCTCTGGACGTTGGGAAAATCGTGCGTCGAGAGCGCATTTCCATTGGCATCCGTCCCGGGGATGTACACTGCCGGGTTCAACTCGCGCAGCGGCTTCTGGTCGCTCGTCGCGTAGAGGTAGGTGCCTTTGTTTCCGACATAAGACGCTCGGGCGACCCAGTTCTTGCCGAACTGCCGCTCCAGCGTGAGGTTCCAGGCGTAGATCGTCGAAATGTGGAAGTCTCTCTGGAAGACCGCATAGATGGCCCCGGGTAAAGTGAAGGCGGAGTCGGAGGCCGGAATCCGCGGCGCGTATTGTGCCGGGAAGGGATTGGGCACTCCGGCGCTGCCATAGGGGTCCTGGAAATCTACGTTGATGAAGACAAACTGCGGGGAGAATGGAGCGGCATCGACGAAGGTGTTGAAACCCACAGTTTCCGGAGCCGCGTAATAGACGCCCGCGCCGCCACGCACACTCGTTCGACCATCCGAAGTAACGCGGTAGGCGAAGCCCAACCGTGGCGCAACGTTTCCTACCTTGCTGTCCGAGCCGGGCTGTGGGCATCCCTTATCGTGATTCTCTCCGCCGAAAGTCATCCCCAGGGGCGCATTAGGAAAGCGTGTCGATTGGACCCCCGGCTGGAAACAGACCACGCGCCCTTTCTCTTCCAGGTACGGGAAGTAAGGGTCCCACCGCAGCCCTGCGTTCACGGTGAGCCGCGGCTTAACGCGCCAGTTTTCCTGGACGTACAGGCTGAACTTATTCCCGTGCATGTCCTTGAATTCCCCACCGCCCTGCTGGAAGAAGGACGCCCGGCCCAGCATGAAGTCCACCAGGTTGTCTCCGGAGTAGCCGCCGCCAAAGTCGATGAAAGGAGACTGCAAAAACGCGTTCCGGAGATGGTTCTTCAAGCGCACGACTTCGCCGCCAAAATGAATCTCTTGCCGCCCTCTTGTGAGAGTGACGTTCTCTCGAATCGAATAGTCCCCGCGGTCGAAGTCGCCGTTGTGATTGGTTTCGATGTCGAAGTAGCCGTCCACGGGCATGCTGAGCTCGGGAGGCGTCTGCGAGGCGACCATGACGCCCGCGTCCGGAAAACTAAACGGCGCGCTGGAAAGAGACCCGCCGGTCTGGAGGTTCCACCCGAACCAGGTGTTGAACACCAGGGTCGGCGAGACGGAGTAGCTGTGATTGATGGCGAAATTCTGTACGCGCACGTGGTTTCCGCTCGAATCAAGCGCAAGAATGTTGACCTTCTGGATCTGCGGAGGCTGTTTGAACAGGGTGTAGAAGTAACGGCCGCTGAGCTGATGCTTCCCGCGGTTGTAATCGATCTTCGTCATAAACTCGTCTTCGTTCTGGACGGCGCGCGGGCCCACGTAGGTCAACTGGTGGCCCGGACCGTTGGGCGGAGGAATGTATTGCAGGAAGTAGACGGAAGGCGGACTGAATTGGGTGGTCGGAATCTGGTTAATCAGGAACGGCGTGCTTGTGACGGGGTCGACGAGCTGGATGCCATTAGGGTCCTGACAAATTCCGCTGACGTCGAATCCCCCAGGACAATAATCGGAGAAATCCCCGCCGCGCTCGGCTTGCGTAGGGACAAAGGCGATGCGGCCTTCGGGCGCCGTGCGAATGCGCGTCCCCTGGTAGGTCCCAAAGAAAAAGAGTTTGTCCTTCCGAATCGGGCCTCCGAGGCTGCCTCCAAACTGGTTCCGCTTCAAAGAGTCCTGGGTGGGAGCGAAAAAGTTTCGCGCATTCAGCGACCCATTCCGCAGGAATTCAAATGCCGAGCCGTGGAATTCATTTGTCCCCGACTTGGTCACGATGCTCACGGCCCCCGCGGCGGCATTCCCATATTCCGCGGAGAGGTTGTTGTCCTGAATGTTGAATTCCTGGATGGCGTCGGGGTTCGGGAAGGGAAGGTTGGTATTGATGTAGGTGTCGTTGTGGTCCGCGCCGTCAAGCTGGTAATTGACGGCATTGGGTCCGATCCCGTTGACGTTGGCGCGCTGCTCGCCAGGATGGACTCCTCCTTCGCAGTTGACGTCGCAATACGTGCCGAAGCTCGTGACATTCACGGTTCCTGCTGTTAAGAACACCAGGGACTGCGCTCGCCGGCCATCGAGAGGCAAGTCAACGACTCGCCTCTGATCGATAAGCTGCGTCACCGTGGCCTCTCGGGTACTCACCAGCTCAGCGTTGGCGGAGACCGTGACTTGCTCAGCTTCCCGTCCCACCTTCAACTGCACGGTGAGCGTCGCAGCCTGGTTGAGCGTCAGCGTGATGCCCTCTTGCACGTAGGTAGCGAAGCCGGCCTTCTCGACGGTGAGCTTGTAGTTGCCCACTGCGAGGCGCGGAAACAGAAAGGCGCCGTCCGCCCCCGTCGAAACGGACTGCGTGAAACTCGTGTCGGCGTTTTGAACTGTCAACTTCGCCTCGGGCACCAAAGCTCCCGTTTGATCGACCACGGTGCCTCCCAGGCTGCCCGTTGTGTACTGGGCTGCTGCCGGAACACTTCCCGCGAGGGTCATCCCAACCACGGTGGCACACAGAATCAAAAACTTCGTTGTGTAGCGAGCACACTTGTGCATGAGCATCCTCCCGATTTCCTGTGGTGTGTGACCCGGAATTTCCGTTTTGATTTCCCGGCCGACCGTTAATTTACACCTGACCGCCTCAGCATGCAATGCTCCAGCCAGGTTTTTGAGTGCAGAGCCTTTTCAGCGGCTGCAGGAAAGTCACAAAGTCCAAAACTTACGCCTTTCCAACCCATTCCTCAGACACCGAATGCTGTCCCGCCCTGCGGGATGAGCAAGAGGGTAGCCACGGTCAGTGTTTTTCCTGACCGTGGGTTCTTGGCGGTTCGGACGTAAGATGCTACCTTGAGATTGTGTCCCATGTTCACCGTTTGCGGAACACCGACCGCATTTTCTTCGTCACCGTCAATCTGCGCCGC
>WNFB01003161.1_pt1 | contig 14483 bp, 14 predicted proteins | sample 5400501 | NCBI WGS metagenome assembly WNFB01 (sample SAMN13153341, study PRJNA577476) | soil metagenome | isolation source: 200 cm saprolite under Douglas fir tree site 2 hole 1 | place: USA:California | collected 2015-04-18
AGCGGCTGGAAGAACTAGGGTTTGAGCAGCGAGATCTGGCGGCTGCCGCCGAAGTGACGGAATCCTATATTTCCCAGCTGCTGACCGGGAAAAAATTACCCCCAGAGCCTCGCCGAACAGACATTTACGACAAGATGGGGAAATTCTTGAAACTCTCGAGCGGTAAGCTTGCGAAGCTGGCTGACCATCAGCGCAAGGAAGTATTGAAGCGAAATCTAGAGGACCCACCCAAGCCCTTGTTTAAGGAAGTTCGAGAGTTGATTCTCCGCAAGTGCGCACCCGGGAAGGAAAAACAAATACGGGTGATTTTTGAAAAGCAGCCCTTCGGCGAACTGGAGCGCCTCGTCACACAAAAGCTCTTGGACGTGGTCAAGAGAGTCGCAAAAGACGAATTGGAAAGTGAAACCTGGCTCCACTCGATGGCGCGACTCAGCGGCCAAAGTTATGAAGCGTTGCGAGTCAGCATCCTCGAGTTCTTGGATACGGATGTCTTCAACTTGTCTGTTGAGAACTGCGTTTCGTTCCTGGATCCGCTGATCGAATCTTGGGATATCGATCTCGCAACCTTCGGAATGGAAATTGTTTTGAATCGGAGACTTATTCCGGGTTACGCAAAGAAATTTGAGTTTGTCGAAAGGGAATCTGCTCAAACTGAAGAAGAGCCAGGACTCAAAGAATTCCTTCGGCAGCAGTCTGCTCGTGCGATGCGCTTCCCTGTCGTGATGTTTGATGAAATACAATCCCACGCAGAGCGCAATTGCGCATAATCCGTTCAGAAGCGCGTTGAGGGCCGGCAAAAACATCCAGCGCCCGGCGAAATTAGCCGAACCATGATGCACGTACAGCAGCCACAGCAGGAATGACACAGCGAGGCCGCTCACCACGACGATCGCTCCAACCACCGGGCGGGGACTAATTTCAGCCTGTTCCATGCTGACAATTAAATCACAAAAATCCATCCGGAAGTCATATAGAGCCCGCCGCAAGAGCGGCAACATGACTTCCGAGTGCGCCGTCACTCACCCACAATCCCGAAATGCACGCCGATCTGCTTAGATTCCGGTATCGCGGTGTTTGTCCGCAGCTCAGTGGACGTGCGCTGGTTCCAGCCCGACTCCCCAGACTGGACTTGTGACAGCGATCTTGTCGAAACTCGAAACGATCGCTTTGGCTTGAGGTATTGCGTTCCTCACAGATGGTAACGATAGGGAGGCATCGTGACTGGTCACGCTGTCCCACACCTCAGTAACCCATAGGGTGTTTTCCTCGGCTGAATCTTTGGCCACAACGTAGCTGAGACATCCCGGCATATCGCTCGCGCTCTCTCTTAGTATCCTGATGAGCTCTGCGCGCTTGCCGGGGACAGCCGTCAGCTTGGCGATTAATCCATACATGTCATTTGGTCCTTGCGAACCCGCCAGAACGGGCTTGGCCATTACCGTAGCGGCGGTCAGATACTTTAGGAACTTTCGCCGGTCAAGTTCCACGTTCGGAGGATACCATCTGCCGACTGGTGGAGTAACGGAGTGCCATATTTGCAATGAGCGGAATTCTGCTGCTGCCAGAGCGAAAAGTGTATCTTGGTGTCTTTGGTGTCTGTTTAGGCCCGAAATTGGACCCAAACAGATGAAATAGGAGAGGCAATTGAAAGAGGCGAGATCGTAGAAATCGCCAATACTCATGCGGTTTTCATGCATGTTGCTGAAAAGATGGTAAGATAGCGAATAGGCCAGGGTGAGTATCCCACCGTATCCGAGCATTCGCGCCAATGATTCCTGCGACCTGCACTCACCGAATCAAGCAGGTCAGCGACAGTAATGGTCAGGCCCCGCCTTGTTTAAGCTGAGGCCAAACCCCAAAACGTTTCGTCCTCCAGCTTGAATTCGAGCGCAAGCTCAAGGATATGAGGCTCTAGGGAGGGACGCATCCCCGCTGTTCGGGCGATGATTGTTCTCTTGTTGTCGCAGTTTGCGAGCCTGACATCAGCTCCAACTGGCGGGGCTGTCCTAACTAGGACAATTGCTCCCGCTGCGCTTACCTGGAGGGTTGCGGTGGGCTCACTAACCTCGCTCCCATCACGGGTGAGCCAACTTAGCTCCACGGGAACCGACAGATAAATCATCCTGGCGTTCGATATCGTGTTATAGCTGTTGAACATAACTTACTTTGCGACCGTCGGGCGTGCTTTGATTCTTCCGGCTGCTCGCGTGGTGTCGTCGCGGTAGGCGGTCTATGCCGGACGGTAGCCCTTCTCCAACTGCAATGATCGCTCAACCCTCGTATCGTGAGCCATAGAACCTTCGTACTTGGCGTGTCTTTCCGAACGCGTGCGCACGAGTCTCAGCTTCTCGAGGCCACAACGAAACACCTCCAAGCGTCTGTACCTTTCTGAAACAACGGCGTTTACTCTTTGGGGATAAAGTACCTCGGTACTGTTCTCAGCTGATGGGGGGAAGCATATCCTCGCCAAATGAGTCTGAAACGATGAGAACCGAAGGAAAGGATGTACTAGCGGCTTCACCTTCGGCGAGGGGCATATCGGCTCGGCCCGGCAGCAACGAGAGCCTACGGGCAGAGGAGCAACTGGATCACTTCTTTGCGCTTTCCCTAGACCTGCTCTGCATTGCCGGCTTTGACGGTTACTTTAAGCGTTTGAACTCGGCCTGGGAGAAGACGCTAGGCTTCACGCAGGAAGAACTCCTGGCAAGGCCATACGTTGAATTTGTTCATCCCCAAGATCGCCAAGCGACAATCGCCGAAGCACGAAAAATTGCGGCCGGCGTTCACACGATCTCATTCGAAAACCGATACCAGTGCAAAGACGGCTCCTTCAAGTGGCTGCTCTGGAACGCAACCCCGTTACCCGGCCAACAGTTGATTTATGCAGCCGCCCGTGACATCACCGACCGAAAGCAAACGGAAGAAGCGGTGCTCAGATCGCACGATGAGTTGGAAAGGCAGATTCGAGAGCGCACCGCCGAGCTGACAAGAGCCAATGAAGCGTTGCTGGCCGAAATCACGGAACGGAAGCAAGCAGAGGAGTCACTTCGCAACGCCGAGAAGAGGTATCGCAGCATCGTTGAAAATGCCGTCGAGGGCTTTTTCCAGACCACACCTGACGGACAGTATGTGAGTGTGAACCCCGCTCTCGCGCGCATGTACGGATACGACTCGCCCGACGAGTTGATGCGCTCAGTCGGTGACATCGGCCGTCAAGTTTATGTGGACTTGAACCGCCGCGCAGAATTCAAGCGCATCATGGAAGAATGCGACGTCGTGCGAGACTTCGAGTATCAGGTCTACCGCAGAGACGGTCACAAGATTTTGCTTTCCGAAAATGCCCGTGGAGTGCGCGATGCAAATGGAAACATTCTCTACTATGAAGGCACAGTCGAGGACATTACTGCCTCCAAGCAGGCGGAGGAGGAACTCCGTCATCGAGAAGCGGAGCACCGGCGGCTCATCGAGAACATGCCTGAGGTCGTCTGGAAGGCTGACGAGCAAGGAAAGGCATTTTTCATCAGCGAGAAGATAGAGAGAGTCTTCGGCTACACGCCTGAGGAGATTCGCCGCGAGGGCGAGCATCTTTGGTTCGGACGGATGCACCCGGACGACTGCGAGCGGGTGCGAGAGGCGTACTCGAAACTGTTCCGTGAGAACCTCCCGTTCGACGTCGAATATCGGATACAACATCGCGACGGGCGCTGGATGTGGTGGCACGACCGCGCCGTGGGGATAGAAGGGGATCAGGAGGAACGTTACGCCGAAGGTCTGCTGTCGGACATCACGGAACGCAAACAGATGGAGCAGCAACTCCGTCAAACCCAGAAAATGGAAGCGATCGGCCAACTAGCTGGTGGAGTGGCTCATGACTTCAACAATCTACTGACCGTCATCCGGGGCCACACGGACCTGTTGCTGGATCACATTGGGCAAACTGATGCACTGCGCAGAAACGTCGAGCAGATTCAAAAGAGCTCCGATCGAGCTGTCTCGCTGACGCGTCAGCTCTTGGCGTTTAGCCGCAAGCAGGTGCTCCAGCCCAAAGTCCTGGATTTGAACGCGGTAGTTGCCGAGATGGGCAAAATGTTGCCACGGCTCATCGGTGAGAACATCTCGCTCATGATTTCCGCAGCCCCCTCGCTCGGAAGGGTGAAAGCCGACCCCGGTCAGATTGAACAGGTCATCCTGAATCTGGCCGTGAATGCCCGTGATGCCATGCCGCAAGGCGGCAAGCTGACCATCGAGACGGCTAACGTCGAGCTTGACGAGGCTTATGCTCGAGAACACCTCACCGCCAGACCTGGTCCCCACGTGATGCTCGCGGTGAGCGACACCGGCTGCGGAATGGACCCCGAGACGCAGAGCCACATCTTCGAGCCGTTCTTCACTACAAAGGAGCTTGGCAGGGGAACCGGGATCGGTCTAGCGACCGTGTACGGCATCGTGAAACAGAGCGGAGCGTGGATCTGGGTGTACAGCGAAGTAGGAAAGGGCTCGACGTTCAAGATTTATCTGCCTAGGGTCGACGACGAGCCGGAAAAAGCGGAGAGGCCCACCAAGGCCCTAGTGGGCATTAACAGGGGATCGGAAACAGTCTTGGTGGTCGAAGACAACGAGTCTCTACGACAGCTCACTTGCGAGTTCCTCGCAAGCACCGGTTACACTGTGCTCGTTGCACAGGACGGTTCCGAGGCGATCCGGATTGCTGAACAGCACACGGGTCCTGTCCATCTCTTGCTAACTGACGTTGTGATGCCAGGGTTAAGCGGCAGCGAGCTAGCCCAGCGCCTGGCAAGATTGCGGCCAGATATCAAAGTGCTCTATGCGTCCGGCTATGCGGGCGATGCCATTCTCCAACAAGGCGTCTTAGAGGAGGGAGCGTCTTTTCTACCCAAACCCTTCACGCGCAATGCATTGGCGCAAAAAGTGCGCGAAGTGCTTGAAACAAAACGCATCTTAGCCTAGCTTGACGCTCTCCCCGACGCATACTTCGTAAATGTATTGCTCTGTCGAGGCCGGACCCATCGCCGTGTTCCCATAAATGAGGTCGACGCCGAAAGGACGAGAGGCGAGAGCGGATCCGGTCGATCCGCGTCTTGAGCGCGGGCGGCGGAGTTACAGTTACGCAGAGCACCCCCAATCCTCCTGCATTTGAAAACGCGGCCATCAATTCGGGCAGAGCGATGAAACCCATATCCGCCGAGACGAACGGCAGGTTCAAACCATGCTCCTGCGTCAAGTGAGTCTTCAGCATAGGATTCGTCCTTCTAACGAGAGTGTTGCGACGTAGAAGTCTATACCTCATGAACCAGTGCCAGCGATGTCGGTAGTTCGCGGCAGTGTTTAGTGACGCCTCGCCGCTATACCCCGGGGAAGTCGGCTTCCCGTCGCTTCCCCTAACGTCTCTACCTGAAAAACGACCCTGAGTTTGGTCACTGCTCCCGGCGCTTGGTTTGGTGTCTTTGGTGTCTGTTTAGGGCGGAAGCTGTGCCCAAATAATTTGTGCCATCTTAGGGGTTCACCTCACAGTTGAAATAGGAGAGCAAGTTGAAAAAGGCGAGAACGTAGAAACCGCCAATATTCATACGGGTTTCATGCAAGTTGATGAAAACATGCTAGGATAGCGAATAGGCCGGGGTGAGTGTCCTAGCATTCGAAACCAAGGCTCTCCTGTACATACATAGCGAGGAAGCGCCGGTAAGGCGCTTAGGATATAGATTCGAGGAGTTTGGCCGGTTGACCCGGAGTGCGTGCGCCAGCGCGACGATATTTAGGAGTGCGATGTTACGCTCCCCTTTCGACCCCACCTACATAATTGCGATGCAAGTCCACCAGTTCAGCTTGTTTCTCTTGCGAGAGGCCCCTTTGAAGGCGCAGCTTGCGCAGGTGTTTTCCGAAAGAAGCTCTGGGGTCCGCGATAGGCACGCGGGAATCATTGAATTGATGACCACGATGAGTCTACACACCATGAGTGTGATGTAAATTCGGCTCTCTGCGCGGACAAACTGCCCGCCGGCCGATTCCAGTCAAAAGAGTGTCATCTGCCACGCTCGGCCGTCCCTTGGGCGAGCGGCTGGAACGTGTCGATGCAGATACCCACGATTACGAGTCCGGCTGAAGCCCAGGAATTTGTTGACGCGCGTATCGCCGAAGGCTCTGATTACATCAAGGTGATCTACGACGATGGCAGGCCGCACGGGCGGACGATCCCCACTCTCAATGGAGGCACGCCCGCAGCGCCAACTAGGAACCCGGTTGGCCTGGCGGACATGGTTCCAAAGCTGCCGGGATTGCGAGTTGTAATGCTTTTCTAATAGCTGCGATAACGAATCCCGGCTGTTCGCGAGCTATGCCATGAGCAGCAGTGTCGTTGAGCATGTGAACGCTGTTCGGGCTCGGTCTCTCCTTCCATGGTGCCGTTCGTTACCCAAATCCCGCCGATTTCCTCGAAGGAGCGGCTTCGCCGCCGCAGCTCAAATAATTCCGGCCCGGAAGTCGGTCCCCGCCTTCTTTACCCCAGGTGGACCAAATCAGAGCGAGTCGGTCCGCATTTGGATAAGGTACTGGCTGCAGCAGAACGGCATGGACCACGCTGAAGATCGCGGTATTCGCGCCTATGCCCAGTCCTAGTGTGAGGATGGCGATCGCGGTGACGCCGCGTTGGCGACGCAGCATGCGGAAGCCGTAGCGGACATCCTGCCAAAATGTTTCCAGCCGCGGGAAGCTCCATCCCGCATGAACATCTTCTTGGACCAGTGTCATGTTGCCCAGTGTAAATTACGCAGCTCTATCGAGGGCCGCGAAGTATCGATCGAGTTTTATCGAGCAGGAAGCTGTGCGCCAATGAAGTGAACCAGACGCGAACAATGTGTTCCCTTTCTGGTCGCCGAATGGCTCCGGAGAGAAGAAGCCGACTCCATAGAGCAGCCTCTTACACGAGCGACCAGAATTGCGCCACTCCGGAAGTTTCACCGGGGTCCACTTAGATGTCGGCACCTCGGAATGTGCCCGTCGTGATTCACACGCGAGGGATGAACGCCAAAATACCGCCGAAATTGCCGCGAAAAATGGCTGAGATTGTTGAAGCCGGACTGGAAGCAGGCTTCTGTGACGCTGAGGCCGCCACGTAACAATTCTGCGGCGTGAAGGAGCCGCCGTTCGAGCAGATAGCGATGCGGCGGCCTGCCGACCAGGGTGCGGAAAACGCGCGCGAAGTGGAACGGACTCATATACACATGGGCGGCCAGGGAAGAGAGTGAATGCTGCAGGTGGCACTCGCGGTCGAGAAATTGCCGCGCCACCTCGATGCGATCCGTGTACCAGACAAGCTGTCGCCGCGAGTACTGGCGCGCATCGGCGGAGTCTTGCTGATCGAATCCGATGCGCAGAATCTCGCCCGCAAGCGCTTCGATGGCTGCAGGCTCCGCCTTGCGGGCGAGGAATCGTGAAAGCCGGACTTGCAGGTATGCGAGGCGATTCGACCCAGATCGAATAAACTGGAAGGACTTTCTCTTCGCCAGCGTAGCAATCGATGGAATCGCTTGCTCGGCGGATGCGGTGTCCAGAAAGGAGACGCAGAGACAGACATCATCAGGGTGTGCAGCTGGATGCGTGCAGCGGAACCGCATTTCCGGATGCATGAGAATAACGGAACCAGAACGGAGGCATCCGCTCCCTTTTTCACTAGCCATTGTGAATTCGCCATGCTCGACAAAGCTGACTGAATAGCCCAACGCGAATTCTTCCGGCGGATCGCGGTGTTCGTGATCTGCCGGATGATCAAAGCGGCCGACCTGAATTAGGTCTGTTTTCAGAAGCGAAAGAACGCGATTCATGCTGGAAGAACGTTAACGGCAATCATTTACCCGAGTCAAGGTGCCAGCCCGAGTTTACCCAGTGCCCGTTCTGCCGAACGAAGATTTCTGTTGCGCGACCGGCCTGCTTCTGAGTATTTCCGCTGACGCTCATTTCCAGCTCGAATTCCGAGTACAAGATGGCCACTGAGCCATAGATCTGCATTTCTGTTCTTGGAAAGTTCAAAGTGAGAAGGCGGCCGCCTTTGGCGGCGAACTCCTTCGCACTGGCGAGCGTTTTCTCCCGGCTGTCCCATTCGCTCTGACCATTGTTGATTGCGACGAGATCAGGAGGCAGGAGCTTCGTTAACGCCTTTTGATCGTTGGCGAACCAGGCGCGCCAGACGGACTCACGGATCGAAAGTAGCTCAGAGCGCAACTCGGGCGTGACGCGACTGCTTGGAGCTGAAAACGTGCCGCGCGGTAAGGCCTTGGATGCTCCGCGAGTCACTGCGACTCCGAAGCCCACGATGATGGTGAGGCTCAGCAAGACGGCCCAGTGATGGATTTCTCCACGCGTGATCATATGTCACCTCCGGTATGTGAAGTCTGAGCGAGGCTATCATCGCGCCATGGGCTGGGGCTTGCACTTTCTTGCTCATTGCGCAGCTAGTGATCGGGCTTTCCATCCCCAGTCAACTGCTTCGACTATCTCCTCATATGAGGTCTCGTGGCTCGGAACGAGAAAACAAACTGCAAGAAGTAATCCCTCAATCCCTCCATCCTCTTCAACCCACGCGCCTGCTCACGAGGCAGGTGCGTCCCTTGCTGCCGTCGGTCAATGCTCGTCAAGAGCCGATCCGCACACTCTATCTCGCGAGGGTTATTCGACCCCGCCTTGGTGTCTTTGGTGTCTGTTTGCGGCCGAAATTGGTGCTATTTATGCGGAAAGGTTGAAGGAGTTGAAAAGGTTTAGAATGTAGAAATCGTCAGTGTTCATGCCGTTTTCGCGCATGTTGCTGAAAAGATGGCAGGATGGCAAAAGCGGCTGGGTGAGTATCCCACCACTCTCACGCAGACCAATGCGCCTCTGCCAGTAGCCCGTGATCCGACCAACTGAACCCAAGGCCCTGGATAGCTCTACGCTAGGCGACAAGAGAGGGCTGTCTCCCAGAACCCCGTTTCTGGCTAGTTTCCGAGTTGCCGACCCATCTATTCTGTCCGAAGGATAACGAGGGGATCGATCCTCGTCGCACGCCGAGCCGGTAAGTACAGAGCGGCGAGCGAAACGCACCCGAATATTAGCGTAACGCCTGCCAACGTAGGTGGGTCGGACGCGCTGACCGCATACACCAAGCTCGACAGTGCCTTGCTCAGCCCGAACACGCCGAGAATGCCGAGCGCTAGCCCTGCGAGGACGGGCTTGATTCCATCTGCGATCACCATCCGCAACACGTGGCTACCCCGAGCTCCCATCGCCATGCGGACGCCTATCTCATGCGCACGCTGATTCACGGAAGAGGAGATGACGCCGTAAATTCCAGCAAGCGCCAGAGCGAGCGCCGCAAGCGCAAAGACTGAGAGGAGCTGCAGATTGAAACGTCGAGGCGCTATCGTGAGTGAAAGATACTGATCCATCGAACGGATATTCGAAGCGGCCACATCGCCGTCCACCCCGCGGACCTGCTCCCGAAAAGCGTTGGCGAGAACGAGTGGTTCGCCATCGGTTCGCAGTACCCAATATTGATTGTTCTGAAGCCACACGACCGCGTCTTCGTGCGTTTGGCGAAGAGGTATGTAGATGTCGAAACTCGGCGCGGCTTCGAGCCCCCTGTCCTTGACATCGTGGATTATCCCTACGACCTCCACCTCCCGCGGTTTGGCGTTGTTGTCATCAAGCATCACGTGCGCGCCGATCGCGTGCCCCTGGGGCCAGAAGCGCTTGGCCAGAGTTTCATTGATGTGGCAAACCAGTGGGGTTCGATCCGTATCACTCTCATTGAATTCCCTGCCCGCAAGAAAGGGAATTCGCATGGCCTGCAAATACATCGGAGTGACTATGCGAAATTGCGCTTGGGGAACCTCCTCCTTTGAAAATGCGCGACCAACGATGGTAAAGGAAGTCGAAGCGATTTGGCCGCTTAGTGGGAGCATGTTGATTACACCTGCGGCCGAAACTCCAGGAAGCCTTTGGACACGGGGAAGCAGCGCATCATAGAACTGGGTTACGTCCGCCAGATGAGGATAGCGGGCTTTTGGAAGCGATAGCCGAACCGCGAGAACCCCATGCGGGTCAAACCCCGCATCTACGGTCTGCACTTTGGAAAAGCTTTTGAGCAATACTCCGGCACCTGCCAGGAGAACAAGCGAGAGGGCCACCTCCACAACCACGAGACTGGTTCGCAGAGCCTTTCCTCGCCGCCCTTCGGTCGAACCTCGAGCTCCTTCATTTAGCTGCTGAGCCAAGTCCCCGTGCGAAGTCGCCAGCGCCGGCGCCAGACCGCTGGCGATGGCCGCCACGAGCGAAACCAAGATGGTAAAAGTAAACGCCGAGGCGTCCAGCCCGATCTCTCCCGCGCGAGGAATACTGGAAGGACTCAATGCGAGCAACCCACGTACGCCAATGGGCGCCAGCAATGCACCCAGCATCCCTCCCCCGGTCGCCAGCAAGGCAGTTTCGAACAGAAGTTGCTTGACAACCTGCCCGCGCGTTGCACCGAGCGCAGAACGAATCGACATTTCCCTTCGCCGCTCGGCGGCGCGTACCAGATTCAGATTCGCGAGATTTGCGCATGCGATCAACAGGACAAACACTACGGCTCCGAGGAGCACCCAGAGCGCCCGCCGGTAACCACCGGCTATTTGGTCCCGCATCGGCGTAAATTTCACTCCCAGCTTTCGTGCGTTCTGCTCCGGAAATTGCTCGCGGAGTTTGCGAGCCAGCGCATTCATCTCCGCTTCCGCACGCTTGGATGGGACACCTTGTCGAGTGCGTCCCACGAGCCTCAGGAAATTCACCGTGTTTCGGTTCTGACGCCAGGGATCCGCATCTGGTACTAGAGGGACTGCCAGCTCCGCCTCTGGGATCGGGAAGAAGAAGTTCGGAGGCAGAATGCCAACCAACGTGTAAGTTGCACCGTTAAGTTCGAGCGACCGACCGACAAGGGTGCTGTCACTGCCGAATCGCCGCTGCCAAAGCCCGTATGTCATAACCACAACGCTTGGAGCTCCCGGGCGGTCATCTTCCGATTCGAGAGTCCGGCCAACGGCCGCCTTCACACCGAGTGTCTCAAACAGATTCGCGGAAACACGCGTGCCATTGAGTCGTTCCGCGTCCCCCCGGCCCGTCAAGTTCGGGTTAAAGGTCCCTACGGCAGAGATGGAGTCCAGGGAGTCGGTGTGGTCGCGATAGTCCAGGAAGTCTGGAAGGGAGAATGGAGCATCGCTTCGATCCGGCCGTACCGACGTGATCCAGACCGTACGGTCCGCATGCGCGAAGGGAAGCTGCCGCAACAGGACCGCGTTGACTACACTAAATAACGCCGTGTTTGCACCAATTCCCAGCGCCAGCGTAAGCAACGCCACGACGAGAAACGCCGGCCGTTTGATTAAGGTGCGCAGGCTTCGCCGAATGTCCTTCCAAAATTGACTCATTGGGCCGATCTCCTTATATATCCAATGACGCAGCTTGTGGGGTACACGTGAATTCCTGCCGTCACGTCCATGAAAGTTCTTCGAACTAAGCTCGCAGACAAACCTTACCGAAATGGCGAGCCTCTCTCAGGTAGTTGAGGGCCTCTCGCAGCTCGGAGAAACCAAAGACCCGATCCACCACCGGACGCATCGCGTGAAATTCAATCGCCTTGTTCATCGCTTCGAACATCTCCCGCGAACCCACATCGATAGCTTCGACCCGAGCACACTTGCCCATGAAAGTGACAAGATCGACCTCCGAAGTCATACCAATAAGCAGTCCCACGAATGCCACTGTGCCTCCCAGCCGCACGGCTGCAATAGCTTCCTTCAGCCCCCCCACGGTATCCACAACGTAGTCCGCTCCGAGACCATCCGTTAACTCCAGGACAGCCTTTGGCCAATCAGGCTCCGTCTTGTAGTTAATGACGGCGGCGGCGCCCAGTTCCTTTGCGCGCGCGAGCTTTTGATTGCTGCTCGACGTTACTATGACGCGGGCTCCGAGAAATCTCGCGAATTGGAGCGCGAAAATCGAGACACCTCCGGTCCCCAGCACCACAAGGGAATCGCCGGGCTTTATGTCCCCGAGGCAGACGGCGTTCCACGCTGTTACGCCAGCGCAAGGCAGGGTGGCAGCTTCCTCGTCGGTCAAGTGTGCTGGCGCGGGCACTACGCCGCTCTCATCAAAGAGCGTGTATTCGGCGAGTACGCCGTCAGCAGCCGCACCACCCAAGGCCTGCCCCATCTTCTGGGCGGCAACTCCGCCTTCCAACCATTTCGGATAGAAAATGGGCGCGACTCGATCCCCAACCTTTATTCGAGATACGCCGTTTCCTGTGGCGGCGACGATACCCACACCGTCAGATAGAGGAATGCGCCCCAGTGGTGGCTTCCACCGACCCACTCCATTAACAACGAGAAGGTCCCGATAGTTGATGGAAAATCGCTTCATCTTCAGGACTATTTGCCCCCACCCCGGGACTGGATCAGGCCGCTCTGCGGGCTTCAATGAGTTCACACCGAACCCGTCGCGAATCTCGATAACCTTCATGTGACTATCGCCGCCACCGACGCGCTCTGGAGTCACGATCTGAGCAACCGATCACGGTGGAGCGGGCCTTCCTGTTTGTTTCGCTGCCAAGATCCGCTCGATCTGCTGGAGGTGGTTTATATCGTGCCCCGCAGTCATGCGGACAGTATGCTCAATCGTTTCCTGTCCGCGCTCGGAATGCATCCCGTAGTGTTTCCACTGCTCGGGTGTCAGCGACTTGAGCAAGGCAAGGTTGGCTTCGCGGACCACGCGAAACTGCTCGACCGATTTCTGCGGATCGCGCTTCTCATAATGTCCGCTGGTCACCCACGAATCCTGATCGTAGGCCGCGATGGGAGTCCCCGGCGCGCCCAGAATCATCCTCATACGGAACCCAATCACGATTTCCGCATCGCCAAGGTGCGCCACGATCTCGCTAACCGACCACTTGTCAGCAGCCGGGCGCTTGCGCAATTTGCTCGTAGGCACGCCCTTGATCAGCCGCTCAAGTTTCTTTGCCGTAGCGGCCTGAACTGCCAGAGGCTGCTTCCCTTCCACGTGGGCTATGATCCGCTGAATGTACTGTTGTGCTGTTTCGTTCATTGCGTTCGTCTCCCGCTACCACACCCAAGTCTCCCCGGTGCCACGCGAGGTGTCGAATACCCGGCTTCGAAGTCGACAGTGTCCCCGTCATGGGGACGCAGGATCGAGACGCGTGCGTACGGACCGTGGAACATTGATGTCCTCCGGTTAGCGCGCGGGCTCGGGCGTGACGTTAACCAACATGTTCGGCCGCAGATTGAGGGTCTCGACGGTCATCTTCGAGATCAAGCCGTTCACTTTGTCAGGGAGCGCCTGATCAGCGCGCTCATCGAGAATGGCCGCCAGGTTTGCGCGCGGACGCAGGCGGACGTAGCACGGCGTATTGCCGCCCACGACCATTCGATACCAGAGCGTCTCTCCCTGCAGTTTTGATTGCTCCGCGGCGAGCGCCGCCTCGAAAGCCTTGCCCGCTCCCTGGTTAAGCTCCACCGTTGTGTACTCGGCTCGAAGAGTCGGAGTCGGCACACCATTCCCGCGCGAGAGCGCCGGCAGGAACTCGTAGACCCCGTTCCCCAAGAATTGGGCGTGTGGCAGAACGTTGAGAATGCTGTCCCGCTCGTCTTCGGCCGGTGATACCGGGTTGCTCAGGCTGGCGGCCGTATGTCCGAACGTCGCGTAGATGAGCCACCGCTGCCGTTCAGTTGATGCCCAGACCGTGTAGCTATACCAGCGAAATGTGTCCTTGGCCTGCCGGTGCCACTCGAGGTGGCGGATGTACCCGGCCTCCAAGTCGACCGTTTGGCCGTCAAGCGGACGGAGGATCGCGATGCGTGCGTAAGGACCGGGAGCCTGTTCCGTTTGCGCCGTCTGAGCGGTTTGAGCGATGAAGAGTGTCGGGAACACGGTGCCGACAAGAACCACTGCGCCAACGATCCTGATCCAACGATGCTTCATGATCTTTCCTCAGGAGAGCGGGATGGACACAATCTGGGATCTTCACGAACCCGCCGCCGCATCCTCATGATCGGAATGCCTATCTCCAGCGCTGGATTCTAATAACAATGAACCGTCGCTTATCGACAGAAATCAGACGTTTTCCGCCAAAACATCATCCTCTGCTTGCCGGGGAACCGTTCCCGTTGCATATTTGACTCACAGATGTCGAAGACAAGCTCAACCACAGGCCAGCGCGGAAGTGCGCGCCTCAAGCGAAGGCGAATCATCGTTGTTGTAGTGCCCCCTGTAGACGAGCTTGATCTCGTTGGACCAATCCAAGTTTTTGGCGCCGCGAATCGCCTGGTTCGCAAGACTGTCTACGAAGTCGAGATCGTCACCAATGCAAGAGATCTGAGAGTTCAGGGCGAAGGAGGACTACTTTCTTTCCCTGCTCGAGGGCGCTTCCAGGATGTCAAAGGGAAAGT
>WNFB01005168.1_pt1 | contig 14483 bp, 11 predicted proteins | sample 5400501 | NCBI WGS metagenome assembly WNFB01 (sample SAMN13153341, study PRJNA577476) | soil metagenome | isolation source: 200 cm saprolite under Douglas fir tree site 2 hole 1 | place: USA:California | collected 2015-04-18
CCGAGATCGCGACGAAGCGCCAGGCCGTCGAGCAGGAAGTCGCCGCGCTCGACGCCGATCTCGCGACCCGACAGCGCGTCTTCGCCGACGAGATCGCCCGCATGGAGCAGCAGACGGCGACCGCGAAGGCCGAACAAGCACGCGCGGAACACGAGCTGCAGGACGTTCGCATGAGGCTCGACCACACGCAGGCGGTGTACGACGGGATCCGGAAAAAGTTCGCATGAGCGATCCACTCACCCAGATCGTGAGCGCTCTTATGTCGCGGAAGGCGACCTGCACGAGGCCGCCCGCCGACGGCGTAGGCCCGATCCGCCGCATGGGCACCTCGGTTGGGGACTGCTGCACGGGGAGTCTAGCCGAACGCCACGACGCCCACCAGCAGAGCGCCTATGCGGGCCGCTTCCAGCGTGACGAGGAGCAGGCACCCGAGGTGGTCAGTCACGGTCTGATGGCTCGCGGGCCAGCACACCCTACTCGATCAGGTGATCCGCTTGGAGGAGGATCGTCTGTGGGATGGTCAGCCCGAGTGCCTTGGCAGTCTTGATGTTGATCGCCAGCTCGAACTTCGTGGGCTGCTCGATCGGGAGGTCGGCGGGCTTCGCGCCCTTCAGGATCTTGTCCACGAAGACGGCGGCACGCCGAAAGGTTTCGGGAATGTTCGGCCCGTAGGACATGAGCCCGCCAGCGTCGACGAATTGCCGGAAGGCGTACATGGCGGGCAGGCGAGTCCGAGCCACGGTCTCCACAATGCGGGAGCGGTGGCTCACCAGCATCGAGTCCTCGATTGCAAATATTCCGTTGGACTGCGTTCCGAGGATCGCCTCGAACGCGCTCGCCAGCTCGTCGGGCCCTCGCACGGCGACCCCGTGCCAGCGGAGCCCCAGGGTCTGGCAGGCGGTCTCGACCTCTCTGAGCATGAGGACATTGCCCGGGTTGGCTGGATTCCAGAGCACAGCTACCCGAGACAGCCGTGGGACTGTTTCTTTGAGCAACTGAAGTCGCTTTGAGGTCAGCTCCCGAGACAGAATGGCCAGCCCCGTCAGGTTGCCTCCCGGGTGGGCGAGGCCCGCGGCAATGCCGAGGGCCACCGGGTCCATCACCGAGGCCATGATGATGGGGACCACATCCGTTGCCCGCTTGAGGGTGAGGATCGCTTCGCTGCCCGAGGTGACCAGCACATCCGGCCGAGTGCTCAGAAGCTCTGCAGTGAGCGCAGGCAAAAGATCCGGCCTCCCTTCCGCCCACCGGATCTCCAGGAGCAGATTCTGGCCCTCAACGTAGCCTAGCTCGCGCAAGCCCTCCCGAAGCGCCTGGATATACGTGCCGCCTGCTCCAGCGCGCGGCAGCAACATCAGCACACCGATGCGGGCCTGCTTCCCTGCCTGTTGCGCCTCGGCGACGGCGATCGGCGCGAGACCGAGGTTGAGCGCGAGAATGACCGCGAGCCCGATCAACCGCATAACTGCCGGGGAGTCTAGCCGAAGGCCATGACGCGCACCAGCACGGCGCCGCACCTCCTGCTCGTCAGCGCGGAAGAAAGTCGAGTCGACCTCCCAGTTGGTTGGCCCATTCTTCCGTGGGGTCGACATTCACGGGGATCAGCTCGTCGGTAGCTGTTCCTCATGGACCGCCTTCACCCACTCCCTCATCAGGCCGATGTACATCCTGGTGTGTTACGGCGGCAGGAAGAAGCTATCGGACGGATCTAATGAGCCTCAATATCTCTGTCCGGATCCGAAAGCAGTCCAGAAAGAAGGCGAGCTGAAGAATCACCCACGGTCCAAGGAAGGCCACCAGAAAAATTCGCCAGACCGTCAAGCGTCATTCCTCGTCCGATGATCAAAGCGATGATGCCAATAACCAAGGTGACTGACGACCACACGTATCCGAAGGGGCGTTTTCGCCCTCGGACGAGGGAAACGTCTCAAGTCACCACCAGTCTCTCGCCCTGAGCCGCGCGCGACGGGACAAGCTCGATCGTGCACGGAATGCAGTGCTTCTTGCTGTACTCCCACCCCAGTAGCTTTCGTGCAGGGAGCGCGGCCGAGAGTGCCTGGCTCTTCAATTCCTGAGTAGCGGTCCCGAACTTCTCGAACGTCCGCATGACTTGCGGTAGCGCACTCGTGCCCGACCCGGGAGCTTCTATAACGAGCTTGGCCGGCTCACGACCCAGGATCCACCAGCCTTTCATTTCCGTCGACCCAAGAGGATTGCGTTTCCGGCGCCAGGCACCCCCCAAAGGAGGGTCCATTCCTTACCAGGCCAGTCGGGGTGTGAAGCTGTCGCGGACCCGCCCCAAGACGAACCGCCAATGGCTCCACCTACAGGAATGGGGAACCCTCCCTTGCGGAAGAGAAACGAAACACCGAACCACGGCGTGTCCAGTGCCAACTCCCTCAGCTGGGGAAGTTCCTCGACATCGGCAAAGGCGAAACCGAGTTGTGCTCCTCGTCCTGCCGACAGTCCGAATCCTCTGAGCATGTGGACGTTAGCGTAGCTCTGTAGCTGCACCGCTGATGGCGAGGTTTGCGTCGTGCCTAGTCTATACCCAAGGTTCCCTTGCACGCCGCAGCATAGGACCGCCGGGGTTGCAACTGCCCTAAGTTGAAAACTCCCAAAGCTCGAAAACTTGAGCAGGCCGAATGGGTCGGTATGGATAAACGGAGGACTCATAGGAACACGAGAAGTCGTTTTGTTGCTGGTGGCCGTGCTTCTATTGGTGCCTAGCATATGGATGCAGATTCGGATGTTGGGATCGAAGCTGTTGACACGCAGAGGTTTATTCGTCGCCTTATATCCTGTCGCGGTTTTTGCCGCGCTACTACCTGGGAGTCGACTGGGCGGATCAGACGCATGCGGTCTGGGTCGTCGATGAGCAGGGGACGAAGGATCGTCCCGCCGCGACTTCGGCTATAGTTGTGCGACCAGCTCAGGGCGCGGCGCGTGCGTTGGGGCTCCGCGACGATGACGTGTCCTGGGGAAGCAGTCACTTGGATGGAGCCATGGCGATTGTCGCATCCGCTCTCCTCGTCCGGATCTGGCGTCGCGTCGTCTTGGCCCTCTACGGTCCTCGCGTCGTTCATGGCCGGACTCGCGATGGGCAGTTTCTGGATCGGGAGGTATATCGATCGCCGGCGGCGTGTTCTCGCCGTTTACGCGGGTCTCGAGGCTGGGATTGGTCTGAGCGCCCTCCTCTTCCCGGTAGTCCTCCAGGCCCTGACGCCTCTCTACGTCTTGTTGCACCAATCGCTGTCTTCTTCGTTCTGGCTCTTCAGCCTCGTGCGCTTTCTCCTCGCCTTCTGTCTTCTATGCGTGCCCACGGCTTTGATGGGCGCGACCTTGCCGGTGCTGAGCCGATACTTGGTGCAGAGTTCCGCCACGCTGGGATGGAATGTCGGCGCCCTCTACGCGCTCAACACCGGCGGCGCCGTGCTCGGCTGTTTCATGGCCGGCTACATGTTGATTGGTTCCCTCGGCTTGTCCCGGACCGTGTGGATCGGGGCCGCGTTGAATTTCGCAATTGCCCTCGTGGTGTGGGTCGGACAGCGGTGGATCGAGGCGCCAGACGCTCGGGAGGCGTCGTCGAGCTCGCCACGAGATACGGCTCCCGCGGTCGCTCTCTACGACGACAGGACCGTACGCCGGGTCCTGTGGTCGTTCGCCCTGGCCGGGTGTGCGGCGCTGTCCTATGAAGTGATCTGGACCCGCGCGCTGACCTTTTTCGTCGGGAACTCGACCTATGCCTTCAGCGCGATGCTGACGACCTTCCTGTGCGGGCTGGCCCTCGGGAGCGTGCTGGTTGCACGCATCAGCGACCGCTCGGGGAACGTGCTGGCGCTGCTCGGCGCGCTACAGGTGGGGATCGGCATCTATGGGATTCTGACCATCGCGATCCTCGGGCGGCTGTTCTATGGCCTCGACGGGTGGTGGGAAGGATTCAGTAACGCCTACTGGGGCGCTCCGCTCGGGCTCACCTTTCTGAAGACGTTCGTCGTGATCCTTCCCCCGACGCTCTGCATGGGCGCGACCTTTCCGTTGGTCAGCAAGATCGTGACGCACGGCCCCCAGGTGGTCGGCCGAGGCGTCGGCACCGCCTATGCCTGCAATACGCTCGGCGCCATCGCGGGCGCCTGGGTCAGCGGTTTCGTGGCCATTCCACTCCTCGGAATCCATCACAGCCTGGCGCTCACGGCACTGCTCAGCGTGGGAATCGGGGGCGTCCTGCTGGCGTCCAGTTCCACATCGCCCCTCCGCCAGGGGGCGCTCTATGCCGGCGCGCTGAGCTGCCTCATCGCCGTGATGGTCACGACGCCGACGTTCCGTTTCGCCGATATCGCGGGCGAGCCGGAGAAAGAGGTTCTGCACTACGAGGAGGACGTCGCTGGCGTCGTGAAAGTGGCCACCGACATCTACGACCGCAGGCTGTTGAGCATCAACGGCTGGTCGGTCGCGGGGACCGGCAGTCCGAATCCGGACGTGGCGCTGGTGAACGACTATCCCGAAGTCCAGAAAATGCTCGCGCATCTGCCGATGCTGCTGCACCCGGCGCCGCGACGGGTTTTGGTGATCGGCTTCGGCGCGGGCGGGACGGCCTGGTCGCTGAGTCGCTACGCGGCGCTGCAACGGCTCGACATCGTCGAGTTCGTTCCCGGCGTGATCCGCGCAGCGCGCTTCTTTCCCGAGGTCAATCACGACGTCCTGACCGACCCGCGCGTGCGGGTCATCATCGACGACGGGCGCAACTACCTCCTGGTCTCACCCGAGACTTACGACGTGCTGTCGGTCGATACCCTCGACCCCAAGCACGCTGGCAACGGCAACCTGTACACGCGGGAGTTCTACGAGCTGAGCAAGCGGGTCCTGAAGCCGGGCGGGATCTTTGTTCAGTGGCTGCCCTATCACCAGGTCGACAACGCGAGCCTGAAGATGATCGCGCGCACCTTTCAGGACGTCTACCCGCACGCCACGATGTGGCTGAACCGTTTCAAAGGCTACACGTTGCTCCTCGGCACGCTCGAGCCTCTACAGATCGATGTCGCGCAGCTCGAAGCCCACTTCCACACCCCGTCCATTCAACGTGACCTTGCCGAAGTCCACGTGGCCACCCCGTGGCAGTTCCTTGAAAGCTTCGCCATGCGGGCGGACACGGTGCGCCGGTACGCGGCGGGGAATACACGCCTCAACACCTATGACCGTCCGTACGTGGAGTTCTACGGCCTCTCCTGGCGCGACCCAGTCGAGGAGAACCTCGCCGAGCTTGCTGACTTTACCGATGACGTCACGCCCCTCCTGGCGTTTCGGGACAGCTCTCTGTCAGAGCGCGAGAGCATCCGAGGGCGCGTGGCCGTCCAGCGGCGCATCTCCCACTACATCGTGCGCGGCTACCTGGCCAACTGGCGCCGTCAGCTGCAGGACGGGACCCGCGCGTATCGCAAGGCCCTCAAGCTGGACCCGCAAGACGACGGGATCAAGTTCGCGCTCGGCATTGCCGCGGTTCACAAACGCCACGCGCTCGCGGCGCTGGAACGCCGCCCGGACGACATCAAGAGCCTGAGCAAGCTCGGCTACATCGCCTGGAACGAGCAGGACTACGACGAGGCGATTCGACGCTTTCGGGGGGTTCTAGCGGTCGACGCCCGCCACGCGCCTGCCTACATCCACCTGGGCGTCAGCTACGCCGCGCAGGGGAATTTCGAGGCGTCGATTGCGGCCTATCAGGAGGCGAAGGATCTGCGGCCCGACCTGGCCGGCGTCGTCGGACAGAGCATCGATCTCGTCGAGCGCCTGCGGCGCGCCAAAGAGCATCCCAAGGACCCGACGGTCCAAGCCCGCCTAGGCGAGTTATACGCCAGCGACGGGCGCTTCGACAGCGCGATCGAGTGTTTCGAGAAGGTGACGGCACTCGCCCCGCATTCATCGCAGGGGTTTTTCACCCTGGCTCGCTACTACGAGGCGGAAGAACGCGATGTTGAAGCCCTGCGTGCGTACGATCGGGGCCTGGCGCTCGACCCGACCCACCCGCAGGCGCGTAACAACCGCGAGAAGCTCTTGATCAAGCGCGCGCTCGAGCTGGGCAAGCCCGTCGCGCTGGCCCTGGGCTCGGAAGGCCTCCTGACGATCGATCCCGACAGCGCCACCAGCTACTACCAGCTCGGTTTGCGATACCTGCGCAGCGACGAAGCCGACGCGGCCGTGAGGGCCTTGCGCCGGGCCATCACGTTGCAACCGGGCAATGACGCTGCTCATCTCTTTCTCGGTCTTGCCTACACCTCCCTGGGCACCTACGCCAACGCCGAAGTCGAGTACCGTCGCGCCATCGCGCTCCACCCCACGAATCCCGAGGCCTACAACTATCTCGGCCTTGTGTACCACCAGCAAGAGCGCTACCGTCAGGCCCTCAGCGCCTACCGCCAGGCGATCGCGCAGGCGCCCGGATACGCCGTTGCCTACGTCAATCTCGCAGCCAGCCACGAAGCGCTGGGGCAGACCGACGCGGCACTCGCGGCCTATCGCCAGGCGCTCCAGCACGATGCAAATCTGGTGGCGGTGCAGGAGAAGATCGACAGACTGGGCAAGCGAGTGGGGAGGTAGACGATGGCCGCGCTCGCGACGTTCATCCAACAGGTCATCAATGGGCTGATGCTGGGAGGGGGCTATGCCCTCGTCGCCATCGGCTACACGCTGATCTTCGGGGTGCTCAATCTCCTGCACCTCGCGCACGGGGAAGTCGCGATGATCGGTTCGTACGTCGGGCTCACCCTCGTGATCATCGCCATGTCGCAGGTCGGGGTCCTACCGCTGTGGCTGGTCCTCATCGTGGCGATGATCGGCGCCGGGGTCGTCGGCATCGTCGTCGAGCTCGTCGCCTTTCGCCCGCTCGGGCGCCGGCAGCTCCATATCACGCCGCTGATCACCACCATCGCCGTGGCCTTCGTGTTGCAAGAGGCCGCGGTGAAGCTCTTCGGCTCCGAGCAGCGCAGCTTTCCGGTCGCGATGTTCGACGAGCTCAAGAAGTACGATCTGCATCTCGGGGCCTTCCGGATCACGTACGTGCAGATGTTTATCGTCGCCGCGTCGCTCGTGCTGATGGTGGGGCTCTACTTCTTCGTCGAGAAGACCACGATGGGGCGGGCGATGCGCGCCTGTGCGGAAAATACGCAGACCGCCCGGCTGCTCGGCGTGAACGTGCACTGGATCACGATCTGGACCTTCGGCATCGCCTCGGCTCTGGCGGGCGCGGCCGGCGTGCTGATCGGCCTCGCCTACAACATCACGCCGCTGATGGGAGGGGCCCTGGGGCTCAAGGGCCTGACGATCATGCTCTTCGGCGGATCCGGGAACATTGTCGGAGCCATGGTGGCCGCGCTCATCCTCGGCATGATCGAGACCATGAGCGTCGCGTATCTGGTCCCTGCGTGGAAGGACGGCTTCGCCTTCGGCATTCTCATCCTGATCCTCCTCTACAAACCGACAGGGCTGTTCGGCAGTCGCCTGCAGATCGAAGCGGGCCGGTAGGGAGGTGCGTCCATGCAAGCGGTGATCGATTCTCTCGTAGGCGTCGTCACCGGCGTGTTCACTCTCGGTGAGGCAGATCTGATCACGATCGGAATCAACATGATCATGGGGCTCAGCATGTTCCTGCCCATGACGGTCGGGCAGCTGTCCTTCGGCCAGGCGGGCTTCATGTCCATCGGCGCGCACATCGCCGTGGTGCTGACGCTCTACGCCGGCGTCTCGTTCCCGATCGCCCTTCTCGTGGCGGGGCTGGGGAGCGGACTCGCCGGCTTCCTCGTCGGTGTCCCGGTGTTGCGCTTGCGCGGCTTGCTCCTGGCGCTCGTGACCTTTGCCTTTGCCCAGGTGGTCGAGGTCTTCTTCCTCAATTTCAAGCCCACGGGCGCCGCCGAAGGGATCCGGGGCATCTTTCCCTATACCAATCTGTGGTACGTGTGCGGCTTCCTGGGGCTCCTCGTGCTGTTTCTGGCGCGCCTGCGCCGGTCACGGATGGGCCGGGCCTTTGACGCGGTCAAGCTGGACGAGACCGCGGCCGAAGCCATGGGCATCGACGTCACGCGTGCGAAGCTCACGGCCTTCGCGGCGGGCGCGTTCGTCGCTGGCGTCGGCGGCGGCCTGTACGCCCACCATGCCGTGTTCATCCAGTACGACAACTTCGACTTCAAGCGCAGCGTCGACATCGCGATGTACATGGTGCTCGGAGGTATGGACGTGTTGTACGGTCCCCTGCTCGGCGCGTTCGTCATCACGTACCTCTCCACCGCGCTCCAGTTCTTGGCGGACTGGCGCTGGGAGGTCTGGGGCAGCATCGTCATCCTGGTGATGATCTTTCGACCGCAAGGCATTCTCGGGCGAGACACGCTCAGCATTCGACGGTGGCTTCGTGCCGGCGCACGGAAGGAGGTGGTGACCGGGACATGACGCCCCAGCGCTCAGTTCCCTAAGGATTCTCTCACGGAGAGAGGAGACACGATGAAGAGAGCGCTCGTCTTCCTCAGTTGTGCTCTCGTCGCCATGCTGGCGTTGCCGGCGCTGGCCCACGCCTTCGGCGATGAGATCGTCGTCGGGTTCATGGTGCCGCTGACCAAGAAGGGGGCCAGCTACGGCGTCCAGAGCCGGGCCGCCACCGAAGTCGCGGTGGAAGAGATCAATACCGCCGGCGGGATCGGTGGCCGGAAGCTCAGGATGATCACGAAGGACACCGAGGGCGACAACGCCCTGGCCATTCAGCTGGCACGAGGTCTGATCGACAAGGACCAGGTCCTCGCCGCGCACGGCCCGCAGTGGAGCGCGGAGGCCGAAGCGGTATTTCCGATCTGTGAGCGCTCGAAAATTCTCTGTTTCTCGCCGACCTCGACCAAGCCGGGCGTGTCCGCGCCGTACTCGTGGGCCTTCCGCAACACGGTCGACGAGAACGTCCTGGTCCCGCAAACCCTCAAGTGGGTCAAGGAGCATTATCCCTGGGTGAAGAAGGCGGCCATCCTCACCGACGTCAAGGACGCCTACTCGAAGAGCCTGGGGCACGACACGTTCCGTCCGCGACTCAAGCAGTCCGGGATCGAGGTGGTGGAGGAGGTGGACTACCTCACCGGGGACACGGACTTCAGCGCCCACATCACCAAGATCAAGGCCAAGAACCCCGACATGATCGCCGTCGGCGGCACCTGGGTCGAAACGGCCAACATGATGAAGGAAGCGCAGAAACAAGACCTCCGGGTGTTGTGGGTCGGCGGCGTCGGAATGGGAAATGCGCGCATCGTCGAGAACGCCGGTCTCGCGTCGGAAGGGGCTGTCCACAATGCGACGTACGACAAAGACGCCACGACGGAGATGAACCAGAGCTACGTGAGGCGCTTGCTGGCCAAGGTCCCCAATGAAACGCCCCACTGGCCGGCGGCGAACTGTTATGACGCCATGAAGATGTTGGCGCAAGCCATCAAGCAGGCCAACGTCACCAACACGCCGAAGACGCTCGAGACGGATCGCAAGAAAGTGCGCGATGCGCTGGCCACCGTCAAGGATTTCCCCGCTCTGACCAGCGCGGACGGCAAGATTACCATCGTCGACATCCTCGACGGCAAGCACGCCGGCGATGCGATCAAGAAGGGGACGCTGATCCAGGTCCAGAACGGGAGGTTCGTCCCCGTCGGTGAGGGGAAGGCGGCGGCGTTGAAGATGCGGTAAGCGCGACGTCGAACCGGATGAGAGGGGCGCACGACCGTGCGCCCCTGCTCCCCAGGTGTCTGACATGACGATCCTCGCGGTGACAGGGGTGACAAAGCGATTCGGCAGCCTGGTGGCGGTGAGCCGGGTGGACGTCTGCATCGAGCCCGGAACCATTCACGCGATCATCGGGCCCAACGGCGCCGGAAAGACCACGCTGTTCAACTGCGTGACAGGGCTCCACACCCACGACGAAGGCTCCATCCTGTTCAAGGGGCGGCCGCTCGAGCGGCTGAAGTCCCACGAGCGTGTGATGCTCGGGATGAGCCGCACCTTCCAGAACATCAGGCTGTTCTCTCAGATGACCGTGCTCGAGAACGTCATGATCGGCCGCCATTGCCGCACGCGCGCCGGCCTGCTGCGGATGTTCTTTCGGCTCGGGCCCTTGCCGGAGGAGCGTGCGATCCGCGCGCACGCCGACGAGATCCTCGAGTTCATCGGCCTGAGCCACCGACGCGACGCCCTCGCCGCCACAATTCCTTTCGGCGAGCAACGCCGCCTCGAGATCGCGCGGGCCTTGTCCACGGATCCTGATCTGCTGCTGCTCGATGAGCCTACGTCGGGTATGAATCCGCGCGAGACCGAGGAGATCGATGAGGTCATCAAGAAGATCCGAGCCATGGGCAAGACGATCCTGCTCATCGAGCACGACATGTCCGTGGTCATGAAGATCTCAGACGTCGTCACGGTCCTGAACTTCGGAATGAAGATCGCCGAGGGGCCGCCGAGGATCGTGCAGAAAGACCCGCGCGTCATTGAAGCCTATCTCGGCACGGAGGACTAGGGCCGATGCTGCACGTGAGCGATCTACACGTCGGCTATGGGGCCATCGCGGCCTTACGCGGCGCCAGCCTGGAGGTCAAGGAGGGCGAGGTGGTTGCGCTCATCGGCGGAAATGGCGCGGGCAAATCGACCCTGTTGCGGACCATCTCCGGCATCCTGACGCCGAGCCGCGGCGACGTGATTTTCGAGGGGAGGAGCCTGCGGGGCATGGCCGAGGACAAGATCGTGCGGCTCGGGATCTTGCAGGTGCAGGAGGGCCGGGGAATACTGACCCGCATGACGGTGCAGGAGAACCTCGAAATGGGCGCGTACGGGCGCTCTGACAAGGCCGACATTCGACACGACATGGAGATGGTCTTCGACAAGTTTCCCGTCCTGCGCGAACGCCGCAAGCAATTCGGGGCGACGCTCAGCGGTGGCGAGCAGCAGATGCTGGCCATCGGCCGGGCCCTGATGGCCCGCCCGAAACTCCTGATGCTTGATGAGCCGTCGCTCGGTCTGGCGCCCCTGCTCGTGCGCGAGATCTTTCGGATCATCATGGAGTTGAAGCGTGAGAAGCGCACGCTCTTGCTCGTGGAGCAGAATGCCCGCAAGGCGCTGCAGTGCGCCGACCGTGGGTACGTGATAGAAACCGGTGCCATCGTATTGACCGGTTCGGGAGAAGCGTTGCTCAAGAGTGACGAGATCCAGGCCGCCTACCTTGGGGGCGCGCCGAAACCTCGACCGTAGGGCTCACGCAGACCATGTCCGTCTCCCCCGGGACCTCACCGTGGAGCCGCCATTCCACTACGTCATCACGGATTCGCCGCCAGGAAGGCACTCGCCTCCGGCCAACTCCTGTTGCGCGGCGCCCGGCGCGGCCCTCGCCGAGGCCCGGCGTACCGCGCGGATCGGCAAGGGAGAGGGCGTGGTCGGACGGACGGCCGTGACGCTCGGGCCCGCGCAGGTGCCCGACATCACCGTGGCGGGCGCCTACGAGGGCCGGCTGCGCGAGGGGCTGATCGCGGCCGGTGTCCCCGCTGTGCGCGCGGTGCCACCTGATCGGCTGCCTCGCCGTGACCCGAAACGCGCCAGGCGACTTCCCGCCCGCGATCATGAAGCTGCTCCGAACGTTCGCGCCCCTCTTCCGCGAGATCGCGGACAAGAGCCGTCAGCTCGAGGTCGCCAGCCAGCACAAGTCCGAGTTCTTAGCGAACATGTCCCACGAGCTACGGACACCCCTCAACGCGATCATCGGCTTCTCCGAGGTATTAACCGAGCGCATGTTTGGCGAGCTGAACGAGAAGCAGGCGGAGTATCTGAAGGATATTTACGCGTCGGGCACGCATCTTCTCGCTGATCAACGACATCCTCGACCTATCCAAGATCGAGGCGGGGCGGATGGAGCTGGAGCTGTCGGACTTCGACCTCCCACGGCGCTCGACAATGCCCTGACCCTGGTTCGCGAGCGAGCGGCGCGACGACCTCCTTGAGCAACGCGAGCTGTTTTCCCACGATCTCGGGAGCAAGGATGGATAGCCCTGTGACGTTCCCGCCGGGCCGCGCAAGGCTGGCGACGAGTCCCCGCGTTGTCAAATCCGGGCCACGAATTCGTATTGGCAGAGGCGAAGGTCGCGGCGCATTCGTTAGGGGTACGACTCCAAGCGCTAGAAGCACGCAGACCGGACAACTTCGCGAGCGCATTTGCAGCGATGACCCGGGAGCGTGCGAGCGCTCTGCTGGTTGTGGCCGATGGGATGTTTCTTCTTCACCGAACGCGGATCGCAGACTTGATTAATCTCAAGACGGCCAAGGCGCTCAGGCTGACGATCCCGTCGTCGGTGCTGTTGCGGGCGGACGAAGTAATCCGATGACTCTCCTCGTCGACATTGAAGAGTTCGTTCGCGATCATCGCTGGCATGGCCCGCTGACCGGCGACGCGACCGAGTCTGCCTGGAACGGTTACCTGCTCACGGTGGCGTGCTCGTGTGGGGTGGTGTTCGAGCGGTGGGTGACGCTCGGGGATGCAATGAACGCCCTGATTGCTTGGTCCCGTCTCGAAGCCAGCAGAATCTAGGCGACGTTCGCAGGATTGACATCTGTTTTGCCCTGGGTCTACCCTCTCCTAGACGTCAGTGAGCGAGAAGTGAGAAGGGTAGCGGCGGTTTCCCTCTTCGCGGTTGCACTCATCCTTGTTCCCGCAGTGCCAAGCTACGGTTGTCAGGAACCGTTGAATACTCTTCGCGGGCGGGCTAATCTCGGCGCACCGTTTCGAACCCTTCACCGACCTAGCTGTAGGAGTCCGAGATGAAGTGTCTCCGATGCCAGCACGAGAATCCTGTTGGCGCACAGTTCTGCGGCCAATGTGGGGCGCAGCTCGAAGTGCTGTGCTTCGCCTGCCAAACACCCAACCCTCTTACAAATAGGTTCTGCCATAGGTGCGGTCAACCCTTGGCGACTGCCTCCGGGCCCGGTTCAGCTCCCACGGCAGTGATCACGCACGACGATCCGTCGGTCGCCCGGTCCGGCCACGGAGCTGAGCGCCGTGGGTCCACTGTCCGGCAGCGACTAGAAGAGGTCGACATGCCGGATCAGGATCGAGAGCCGGATGACGTCGGATCTCCGCGATCCAGGGCGAAGCCCAAGCGCCTGTGCATCGTTTCCAACGATCGGCTCGTGACCGGCGAGTTCCTCCAGGCCCTCCAGATGTCGCTGGACCCGGACGACGAGTTCGAGATTGTCCGGGACCGCCGACGAGCCAACCCCTCAGAGGCGAAACCCGGCGCGGCGGATCAGCCGTCCATCGATCGCCGCCGCCACCCGTACGTCGACCTCGCGTTGAAGAAGAAGGGCTACGCCATCGTGCCGGCCCCAGTCGCCAACCCGCTGAGGATCGCTGACCGGCTTGCTCCGGACGTCCCGAGGTCGCCGATCGAGCGTCTCTCGCTCGGCGATTCCGACGAGGACGATCGCGAGCTTGAGCGCATCCTCCAGTTCAAGCGCCGGCAGGGGGTCCGGATCGGTTCGTGGTTTATTGCGATGCTGCTAGTGGGCGTGATCCTGGTTCTGCTTTCCCAGTTGCCGGCGGTGAAGACCTTTATGAGTCGGATCCGCGCCGGAGCGCCACCGTCTCCGACCCCGCAAGCGCCTCTGGCGCAGGTTCCGCCGATCGCCGAGAATCCTTCGCCGACCTCCCAGGCCCCTGAAGTGCCTCAGGCCGAAGGGCCGGAGAGACCGGAGGCCGTGCGACCGCGCCAGAGCCGGGAAGCTGCGCGCCCGCGCGACGCGAGCACCCAGCCCAAACCAGCGTCCGACCCGGTCGCCACCATGCCGCCGCCGACCGCGGAGAGGCGCGATGTTGTTTCGCCGCGGTTTGCAGGCCTGCCGCGGGTGGAACTGGTCCGCAACCCTGCGGCGGCTTCGGAGGGGCGGGGCGAGGCTTACACCGCGCGGATCTGGGACGCCGCTGGGCAACCCCTCGCCGGAGCCAAGGTTTCTCTCGTCGGCAGCATGGCGGACGGCACTGTACTCGACATCCCGCTGGACCCTGGTCCCGAGCCCGGGACCTACCGCGGAACGGGGCCGCCGGGCCGTTCAGCCCTTGTCGATCTGCGGATCCGTGTGCTCACGAGCGACAAACGAGTCGAGATCCCTTTGAGGCCGTAGTCGCGTCTGTGGGGGCTGTCGCCGGCGTTCGATCGGAATCCGATCGGCGTCGAGTACGATCCTGACGACCTGGTGAAACGGTTCAAGGCGGGCGTTCCCGTCGCCGAACTGGTGGTGCGCGACTAGCCCGTACGGCTGTCGTGAACGACTCTGCCGCGTCCGGCGTCTGGTTGTGAAACGGAGGTGATTATGAGCACCGCGGATACACTCATGCTCACCATCTCTCACCAGTACGGGAGCGGTGGCAGTCTAATTGCCCGCGACCTTGGCGGTCGTCTGCGGTGGTCGGTGTGGGATAAGGAAATCGTGCACAAGAT
>WNFB01003163.1_pt1 | contig 14481 bp, 10 predicted proteins | sample 5400501 | NCBI WGS metagenome assembly WNFB01 (sample SAMN13153341, study PRJNA577476) | soil metagenome | isolation source: 200 cm saprolite under Douglas fir tree site 2 hole 1 | place: USA:California | collected 2015-04-18
GACCGGGCCGCCGGGTCCAGGCTGCGCGGACACTGACGCGGACGCGCCGGCCTGCGGCGCGCTCGCCTCCGCGCGCGGCGCGGAGCTCGGAGCCGGGGCGGCGTCTTCGGCGCGCGCTGCGACGGAGGTCGCAAGCACGAAGGAAAGGGCGAGGACTGCGGTGCGGCTCACGGTGAGCAGACCCTCCGGGCGCCTGCCTGGCCACCCGGGGCGCATTATACGATCGGTGGCTCGCGGGCACGTTTCAGCGCCCGACACAATTCAGCGCAGAAGCAGCGAGCTGCCCGCACCCGGCCGCGACCTCCTGGCCGCCCGAGTAGCGGATGCCGAAGGGAACCCCGGCCCGCGCCAGCACGTCCAGGAACGCGGAGCGCGCCGCGCGCGACGATCTGCGGAAACCGCCCACTTCGCCGTTCACGTCGATCAAATCGAGCTTCACCAGGCGCGGGTCGAGCAGGCGCGCCAGGGCATCCGCGTCGGCGGGCGAGTCGTTCACCCCGCCGAGCAGCACGTACTCGACCAGGACGCGCGTGCGGCGGGCGCGGGCGTGGTCGTGCAGCGCCGCCACCAGCTCGCCCGTGGGATGGGTGCGCTCGATGGGCATGAGCGGGAGCCGCTGCTTCGGATCAGCGTGCGTCAGCGAGACCGCGAGCCGGAACTTGTGCCCTTCGGCGGTGTATCGCCGGATGGCGGGCACGATGCCGGCAGTGGAGATGGTGATCGCGCGCGCGTCGATGGAACCGCCGGCGGGGTGGCAGAGGATGCGCGCGGCGGCGATCACCTGCTCGTAGTTGAGGCACGGCTCGCCCATGCCCATGAACACCACGCCCCGCACGGGCCGATCCGCCTCGCGGCGCACGGAGAGGACCTGCCCGACGATCTCGTGCGCAGCCAGGTTGCGCGAGAAGCCGAGCCGGCCGGTGGCGCAGAACGCGCAGGCCAGCGCGCACCCCGCCTGGCTCGAGACGCAGACGATGTACTTCTTCTCCTTGCCCACGTATGCGCTGGTGTCCGCGCCGGGCGCCTCGCAGGGCACCGGGATGCGCACCGCCTCGACCTGCGCGCCGCCGTCCAGCTCGAAGAGGACCTTCACGAAGCCGTCGCTCGCGACCTCGCGGCGCAGCACGCGGAGGGGCGCGGCGCTGGTGGCGGACTCGACCGCTTCCAGCACCGCGCGGCCCACGCCGCGCACGGACGCCAGGTCCTGCTCGCCGCGCTGCACCGCCGCGGCGAGGAGCTTGCGCCCGACTTCTTCCGTCACCCCGAGCGAGCCGTACTGCTCGGGGAGCATCCCGCAGCGGTGCATCACCCGCCGCGTTCTACTGGCTCCGTCACTTGAAGTCGACGGTCACCTTCAGCCGGTCGATGCTCACTGGGATGTTGAAGGAGCTCCCGGGGGTCTGCCGGCTGTTCTGCATCAGGAGCACATAGATGTTCCCGTCGGTCTGGACGAACCCGGTCGCCGCCGCGGTCGGCGTCTTGAGGAGGTGGAACCCGCCCCCTTCGAACACGCTGGTTCCGAGCGCGCGCCAGTTCGTGCCGTCCCAGACGAACGCTTGCGCGTTGGGCATGCCCGCGGCGTCGACGGTCAGCTTCATCGACGTGGCCTGGTCCATGGCGGGCAGGCTGAAGGGGAACCTGGTCAGGATCCGCGCCACCGATTCTCGCGTGCCGAACCAGACCTGATCGGTGGGCGTGGTGCCGATGTTCCCACCGAACAGGTAGGCCCGGGTGCCGTCGCCCGCCATCGCGAACTGGCTGCGAGCCGCCGGAACGAGCGCGGCAGCTTCCGCAGTAATCGGCCGCCAGAGGCCGTTCGCTCCTGATACTGGATTCGGATCGAATTCCCACGCGTCCGTCAGGACCTGGTTCGCCGCGTTGGTGCCGCCGTAGAGGACGAAACGCCCGCTGGCGATGCCGTTCCAGGCCGCTGCACCCGCGCCGAGTCGGGCCGCCGGGCTTCCCGCGGGAGCAGCCGGAGTGAGCGCGGTCCAAGACACCTTCGGCGTGCACTGGGCTCCGACGATGGGGGGACAGGTGATCACGCCTTTCCAGAGGTCGTTCTTGACGCCGTCGGTGCCGGCCGGTCCGCCCGACCTGCGGCCGCCGAAGACGTACAAAGTGCTCGGGCTGCCGCTGAAATCGGTGGTGGTGACGACGGCCATCCCGGCGCGGAAGCCGATCGACGGGCCGCCCGCAACCCCGGCGCCCGCCGCCCAGTTCGCATCGGTGCAGCTGAAGAACGAATTCGACGCCGGCAGGGTGGTCGACGTGAAGAACTGGTTCGGCAACCCGGCGAAGAGGAAGCAGGCCGAGCTGTCGTTGTTGGTCAGATTGACCCCCTGGCCTCCGACCATGACCACTCCGGAGAACAGGTTGCCGGGGCTGGGATTCGCGGACGTGCCGACCGAGATCAGCGCGGATGCGCTGGCCATGCCGGCGTTCCGGAAGGGCAGCACCGCAGGCGCGTCGAACCATCCCGTCCTGGTGGCGACGACGGCTCCGGCCGCCGAGAGGTCAGTCTGCGTGCCGAAAGCCACGACGCCGTTGCTGGGAGTGGTCGAGCCGGGGACCAGCCCACCGACCATCGTGAACCGGTAATCGAGCTGCGTGCAAGGAACGGTGCACGACTGGAAACCGCTGCCTCCCAGGGCCGCCCCGGATCGAACGCCCGTGGAAGGCACGGCGGCGGCGCCGGCGGCCGGCTGGGTCAGCGTCCACCCCACGGACGGGCTGAACGAGTAGACAGCGCCGGGCGCGTCGACCGGCGCTCCGCTGGCGTCCACGCCACCGTACAGGTGGAAGCCAGAGCCGAAGGGGACCTGTTGCTGAATGATCGTCGCGCCTATCCGGGCGGCAGGGGGTGTCGGAGCGGAATCGGAAGTGGCGAGGGCGAGATAGGGCTGCCAACCAATCGGCGTTCCTCCGACCGCGCCAGCGGGCGCGTCGGTCGGTGCTGCGGGCGTGCTTCCCGCGGCCGAGTGGTAGTCGAGGTAGGCGATCGAGCTATAGGAATTGGCGAACTGCACTCCCCCGTCGGGAAAGAGCGTGTCGTTCACGTTGAACTGCGCTGGAACGCCTCCGTCGAGGCCGGGGCCGTTCGTGATCCACGTGGCGGGAGGATAGAGCGAGTCGCTGACGGTACCGACGTCGAAAGCGGCTGCGCCGTTCGTGGTCCCCGCGACTTCCCTGCCGACGAAGCTCAGCTCGACCTGCTCGGGGTAGCCGGTCACCGGGACCGAGTGGCCGCTGTCGTCCAGTACACGCAGCGACACCTGGGCGGTCGCCTGGGGAAGCTGGAACTGCAGCACCGATCCGTCCGACGCGACCGGCGAGTTGGCGAGGTCTTTGCCGCCCTGGCTGGCGATCAGCCGCACGCCGACGAAGTCGGGTGTCGAGGTGACAGCGCCGACGTTCGCCGAAATGGTCGTGCGGGTGCTGCCGTCGGCGCTGGGGCGCTTCAACAGCAGGAACTTGGTGGCGTCCGCGGCCAACGTTCGCGGCGTCGGAGCGCCGCTCACGCACTTGAAGGTGCCCGCGGTGGACGCGGTGCCCAGGTCGCAGTGGTAGTCCCCGGGGCATTCCGCGGAGCTGTTGCAGGCGAAGGTGGAGGCGTCGGGCCCCTTGCAGCCGGCGATGGCCGCGAGAACGGCGGCGACCGAGGCGAAGTGGAGCGTGCGGAGCAGGCGGTGGTGGTTGGAACAGCTCATCTGTTGCGGCCCCCGTGTGGAGTCGTTCTGTGTGTTACCGGAAAGGCAGGACGGTGAATCGGGCACCTAGAACCTGCCCTGCACGGCGACGCCGTCGCCCGATGGCAGGAAGTAGAGCAAGCCCGCGCCGATGGCCGCCGCCGCGCCCGCGCCGAGGAAGAGCGCGCCCAAGGTGCGGCTCGACTTGGCCGTCGACGAGAGGTCGTCGATGGTGGACTGCGGATGAGGGCGCGCGGTCAGCTCGTCCTCGTACTTCGATGCCCTGGACGTGAACAGCAGCCCGCCACCGAGGAAGAGCGCGGCGGCGCCGGCCGAGACGTAGGCGTACGTCCGATTCTGCCCCCGCGAGGGCTGCGCTGTCGTGGTCGCGAGCGCCTGCGGCGGAAGGGCCGTCCGGCTCGAGGCGGGGGTGGCCTGCGCGGGGGGCTGCGTGGGCGCGACCGCGGGGGCCGCGCCCGGCTTGAGCGGCTCGGCGACGGCGGTCCTCTCCGGCGTCTGTGCCGCAGAAGGCGCGGCCTGTGGAGCCGCGGGCGGCGCGACGGGCGCCGGCGCCGACGGTGCGGTCAGCCCGCCGGGAGTCTGCGCGATCCCCTTGGGAGGGCCGTCCTTCGCCCGCTTCTCCTTCGCGAGGAGCTCGTCGATCTCGCGGATCGCCTTCTCGATCACCGCGCGGTTCTTCGGATCGTCCGTCTCGCGCAGGTAGCTCTTGTAGAACTGCTTGGCCTTCTCGTACTGCCCTGCCTGCCGGTAGCTCTGCGCGATGTTGTAGAGCAGCGGAGCCAGGGGCCGGATGCGGTAGACGAGGATGTACTCCTCGGCGGCCTTCTCGTACTCGCCCAGGTCGTAGTGCACCTTGGCCCGCGCGGCGTGCGCCTTCGCCTCCTCCAGGGAGGCATCCTGCGCGCGCAGCGGCAGGGCGAACAGTGCGACGATCCCGAAGACGAGCGTCAAACGGAGCATGAACCCCCCAAGCAGAGCTCTAGAAGTCAATCTTGATGGTCTCTTCGCTGCCCTGGTCCACTTTTTTGTCTTTCTTTTGCTGCTTGCGGGGCGCCGTCGCGGGCGAGGCGGCCGCCACCTTCATCAGCTTCGCCTGCACCGTCCTGGACACGTCGGCGAACACCTCGCTCACGTAGGGGTCGGGCAGGTAGCCCGGCTTGCGGAACTCGAAGCGCACCTTCGAGTTCTTCGGCACCTGGAACTCGAAGGCAGTGGTGCCCTGCTTCCGGCCGTCCTTCCAGGTGGCTTCAACGTCCACGCCGAGCGGCTCGGAGGCGACGAACAGCGTGACGTTCTGCACCGTCTCTGGGTTCGCCTTCTCCACGGCCCGCGCCGCCTCGGCCTGCTTCTCGGCCTCGCGCTTCGCGCGCTCGGCTTCGTGCAGCATCGTCTCGGCGAGCTGCGCCGATTGGCGCCGGGAGTCCCACACCATGTAGCCGATGCCCCCGAGCGCCAGCACCAGGACCACCACCACACCGGCGATGAGCGGGGTCTGCGAGCGCGCGGGGGGGCGCTCCAGGACGGCCACCGGCGGCGAGGTGGGCCTCGCCGGGGTGGCGTGCTGCATGCGCGCGAGATCGGGCGCGGGCGTGGGCGGCGCGGGCTTGCGCGTGAGCGGGCGAGGCGGCGGGGTCTGCTGCGGCAACCCCGGGTTGGAGCGCGACATCGCCATCTCGTCGGCGGTGGCGATCGGCAGCTCGTGTCCGATGCCCAGGTGATCCATGCAGGCGCCGATCGCCTGCCGCAGCTGCTCCATGTTCTGGTAGCGGTCCTCCTGCTTCTTCGCCAGGCACTTGAGGACGATCGCGGACCACTCCTGCGGGAGCAGCGGGTTGAGCGTGACGGGGTCGGGCGGCGGCAGCTGGAGATGGCCGATCAGCACCTCGCCGAAGCTCTGCCCCGGGAAGGGAAGCTTGCCGGTCGCCAGCTGGAAGAGGATCACGCCCAGCGAGTAGACGTCGCTGCGGGCGTCGATGCTGTTGGTCATCCCCCCCGCCTGCTCCGGCGACATGTACGCGGGCGTGCCCATCACCATTCCGGTCTGCGTCTTGCCGGTCGACTGGCCCGAGCCCGGATCGGTGAGCTTGGCGATGCCGAAATCCACCACCTTGACGAAGTGCCGGCGGCCCTTGTGGATGGTGAGGTAGACGTTGTCGGGCTTGAGGTCGCGGTGGATGATCCCGCGGTCGTGCGCGGCGGAGAGCGCCTCGCAGATCTGGAGCAGGATCGGTCCCACCGTTTCCACCGGCACGGGGGTGCCCGGCTCCGCGAGATCCTGCAGGGGCTTCCCGTACAGGAACTCCATCACGAAGTAGTGCCGGTTGTCCTCGGTGACGTTGAGGTCGAGGATCTTGAGGATGTTGTCGTGGCCGATGACGTTGACCGCGCGCGCCTCGTTGAAGAAGCGGTCGACGATCTTCTTGTCGGCGGAGAACTGCGGGTGCAGGAACTTGATCGCGACGCGCGAGCCGATCCCCGGGTGCTCGGCCATGTACACCGCCCCCATCCCGCCCTTCCCCAGCTGCCGGGTCACCCGGTACGAACCGATGCTGCGGCCGATCAACTCGTCGTCGGGCTCCAGCCCCGTCAGGTCGAGGCCGTCCTCCGGGCAATGCAGGATCTCGTCCTCGTACGTGTTCGCGCACTCGGGGCAGGTCCGGGACACGAGTTTTTCTCCGCGTAATGCCTCGGCCGCTGCGTACAGCCGGAAGGCGAGAGGGCCCAAGAGGCCCTCTTCCCCCCGTGCGTGCGCCCGCCCGCACCGATAGTCGACACCCCGTCGGGCGCTGCTGTCAAGCAGCCGTTTCAGCTGGGCTGCACGGGAGTTGCGCGCGGCGGCGCGTGGCGCGGCGCTACTTCAAGGCGTCGCCGATGTCCATCAGCGCGTCGCTGGACGCTTCCTTCTTCTTCTTCTTCGCCGGGGCCTTGCGGGCGGCGTGCTCCGGCTCGCGCGGCGGCGGCGTGGGCGAGGCGATGGCCAGCGCCGTCATCTTCGCCGTGAAGGTCTGCGCGACGTCGGCGACCAGGTCCGCCTGGGAGGGCAAATACCCCGACTTGGTGATCTCCAAGTGGATCTTCGCGTTGCGGGGCGCTTCGATGGAGAGCGGCGCGGTCCCGTTCTTCTCGCCACCCTTCCACGTCGCCTTCACCCGCGCCTCGAGCGGATCGCTCACCACCACCACGTACACGGGCTCCGGCTCGGGCTGCGGCGGAGTCGGCTGGGCCGCAGCCTGGCGCGTCTTCACCATTTCGTCGGCGGCAAGCTTGGCTTCGTTGGCGGCGGTCAACGATTTGTTGACCAGGTAGCCGACGGCGCCCAGGAGGAGCACGACGGCCGCTACGATGCCCACGACGATCGGCGCGCGGCTCTTCTGCAGGGCGCTGGCCGGGAGCGTCGGCTGGTCCTCCGGCTCGTCCCCGCGCGTCTGCGGCCTTCCGGGGGCGACGCGCGCCCGGCCGGGGGTGGAAGCGCGCGGTCGCGAGACGGGTTGCGATTTCCCCGGGGAGCTTCGGCGCGCTCCCGACCGCGGATCCGTGGAACGGCCCGGTTGAGAAGGCGTGCGGGGGCCGGGGTTGGACGGCGTTCCCCGCGAGGCGATGGTCTCCATCTCCTCGCGCTTGTCGGCGGGCGGCAGGTCGGCGCTGATGCCCAGCTGCTCCATCACCCGCGAGATCGCGTCGTGCAGCTGCTGCATGCTCTGGAAGCGATCCTCCTGCCGCTTCTGCAGCGTGCGCAGGATGATCGTCTCGTACCCTTCCGGGACGGCGGGGTTCAGGTCGCGGGGGCGCGGCGGCGGCAGCTGGATGTGGCCGATCAGCACCTCGCCGAAGGCGGCGCCGGGGAAAGGCAGCCTTCCGGTGGCGAGCTGGAACATCATCACGCCCAGCGAGTAGATGTCGCTGCGAGCGTCGATCAGCTGGGTGCGCCCGCCGGCCTGTTCCGGGGACATGTACGCCGGCGTGCCCATCACCATGCCGGTCTGGGTCTTGCCGGTGGAGACGCCCTCGGCGTTGGTCAGCTTGGCGATGCCGAAGTCGACCACCTTGACGAAGTTCTTCTTTCCCTTGAGCGCGATCAGGTACACGTTGTCGGGCTTCAGATCGCGGTGGACGATGCCCGCATCGTGCGCGGCGCCCAGCGCATCGCAGACCTGAAGCACGATGGGCCCCGCCACGTGCAGCGGCACCGCCCCGCCTCCCTTGAGCAGGCTCTGCAACGGCCGCCCGTAGAGGAACTCCATCACGAAGTAGTGACGGTTGTCGTCGGTGACGTTGAGGTCGAGGATCTTGAGGATGTTGTCGTGGCCGATGACGTTGACCGCGCGGGCTTCGTTGAAGAAGCGCTCGACGATCTTCTCGTCGTGCGAGTACTGCGGATGGAGGAACTTGATCGCGACCTTCGACCCGATGGTCGGGTGCTCGGCCATGTACACCGAGCCCATTCCGCCCTTCCCCAGCAGCTTGACCACCCGGTAGGACCCGACGATCTGCCCGATCAGGTCGTCGGGCGCGCCCCCGGTGAGACTCACGCCGTCCTCCGGGCAGTGCAGGACGTCGTCGTCGTAGGTGTTGTGGCAGTCGGGACAGGTGCGGGGCACGGGAACCTCCAGTTGAATCGCCAGGCTGCACTGCTGTCAAGCAACCGCCCGCGCCTTTTCCGGCCGGGTTATGCTGCATCGTCCATGCGCTTCGCCAAGCTGCACGGCCTGGGAAACGACTTCGTCCTGCTCGACCTGCGCGGGCTGGCCGGGGGCGCCCCGCCCTCGCCGCAGCGCGCCGCCGAACTGTGCGACCGGCATCGGGGAATCGGGGCCGACGGAGTGCTGACGCTGCTGGAAGGCGACCGGTTCGTGATCCACAACGCAGACGGATCGGTCCCGGAGATGTGCGGAAACGGCGCCCGGTGTGCAGCGCTGTGGATCGCCACCGGCGGAGGTGCGCGGCCCGCCCGCGCCCGGGTGGTGCTGCAGACCGATGCGGGCCCGCGGCCCTGCGCGGTCGAGGCCGAGTCCGGCGCCTTCGGCCAGGTCGAGGTGGAGATGGGCGCGGCCGAGGTCGGCGCTGCGCGCGAGCTGCCCGGGGGCTTCAGCGCGGTGCCGGTCTCGACCGGCAATCCGCACCGCGTGATCTTCACCGACGGCGATCTGCGCGTCCTGGCGGCGCGCCACGGACCGGCGCTCTGCCGCGCGGAGGAGGCGAACATCGAGTTCGTCTCCCGCGTGGGCCCTTCGCGCTACGCGGCCGTGGTCTGGGAGCGCGGCGCCGGCCTGACCCAGGCCTGCGGCACGGGCGCCTGCGCCGTCGCCGCGGCCGCCGCCGCCCGCGGCGACGTAGACCCCTCTGCCGAAGTGATCGTCGAGCTGCCCGGCGGCTCCCTCTCCATCCGCCGCGATCCCCTCACCGGCCAATTGCTGATGCGCGGACCCGCCCAACTCGTCTTCACCGGCCACCTCCCCGACTGAACACCCGCGATCGTGCCTGCAGACGTTTCACGCAGAGGGCGCGGAGGAAAGGGAGAGCGCTGAGGATCTCGTTTGAAAAACGAACCCTCCGCGCCCTCGCCTTTCTCCTCTGCGTCCTCTGCGTGAAACGTTCTTGGTCCTGTAACTGAGGCTAGCGCGGGGGAGGAGTTCCGGCGTCGGGAGTGGGGGCGGGTTGGGGTTGCTTCGGTGGGGTGGGTTGGCGGGGAGGCGGTGGCGGGGATGGCGCGGGGTGGGGTTTGGATTGGGAGGCGTCTTCGAGGAGGCCTTGGATGCCTTCCAGCTCGCGGAGCACCGGGCCGGCTTCGAGGGAGTGATCGCCGCCGCCCTCCTCGACGGATTGGAGCTTGCGGCGGGCGGAGAGGACCAGCTTCGCTGCCTGGAGCAGCTCCTGCTTCGCGGCGGTGAAGGCGAGCTCGCCGCGCAGCCCGGCCAGCCGCTGGTGCTGCTCTGCGGTGAGGCCGGGCAGCGCGCTGCCGCGGTCGACCAGCCGGCCTGCCTCGGCGATCGACTTCTCGTCGCCCTTCTGCGCGTCCGCCCGGGCCCACGGCACCACCAGGTCGAAGAGGGCCCGATCGAGCTCCGTCTGGTCCTCGAACTCCTGCTCGGAGACCTTGGTGCCCTGCGGGATCGGGAGCGGTCCGTAGATCTTGCCGAACTGCGGATCGTCCGGCGCGAGGTTCGCCATCCCCAGCGGGAAGAAGCGCCCCTTCGAGATGGTCAGGACCGACTCGTCTGGCCGCCAGGCGAAGCGGCGCTGGTTGCGCTCCGAGGCGAGCCACCAGACCGCGGCCAGAAGGCACAGCACCAGGAGCCAGAGCACGAGTCTCGACAGAACGCCGCCGCGGCGCTGCGCCTGTGCCTCCGCCATCTCAGGTCTTCCTCACCGCGCCGATGAACGGCAGGTTGCGGTACTTCTCCCCCGCGTCGAGGCCGTATCCGACCAGGAACAGGTCCGGCACGGTGAACCCCAGGTACTGGATGGGGATGCGGGTGCGCAGCCGCGAAGGCTTCTGCAGCAGGGCGCAGATCTTCACCGAGGAGGGCCGGCGCGTCGACAGGTTGTCGAGCAGGTACCGCATGGTGAGTCCGGTATCGACGATGTCCTCCACGATGAGCACGTGCTTGCCCTCGATCGGCCGGGTCAGGTCGGAGGTGATCTTCACCACCCCCGAGCTCTCGGTCTCCTCCCCGTAACTGGAGAGACCGATGAAGTCGACCGAAAGCGGCAGGTCGATCTGGCGCGAGAGGTCGCTGACGAACACGAACGCCCCTTTGAGAACGCCGACCAGCACCAGCTCCTTGCCCCGATGATCGCGCTCGATCTCCCCGGCCAACTCGCGGACGCGGCCGGCGATCTGCTGCTGCGTGTACAGGACCTCGACCTCCTCGCCCAGCTTCATTCGGATCTCCTCGGGACTCACACGTACGCGTTGTTCATCAGCTCGCCGAATCCGCCGCCGCCCGGAACGATGTACTGCCGATCGTCCAGCCCCCGCTCCCTCTCCCAAAGGGTCCCGGGCACGGTGTCGAACACCTCGGGCGGCGAGAGCCCGCGATCGAGGCGCAGGGCATAGATCACGGTGTCGGGGTGCTGGGTGGTGACGCGCTTCACGTACTCGGGAGTGACGATCAGGTGCACGGCGATCACCTTGCGCGGCGCGCCCATCACTTGCCCCTGGTAGGCGTCGAGGGCGGTGCAGATCGAGCCGCCGGTGGCGCCCATGGGATCGGGGAAGAGGAGGATGGCGTCGTCCACGTCGCCGCCGATCTTGCTGCCCGAGATGCGCGCGCCGATCACCCTGGAGGCCACGTCCATCACGCGGGCCATGACGAAGTGGTCCTGCCGGACCAGGCGCGGATCGAGCAGCGTGTTGAGGAAGTCGTAAGCGACCTGCGAGGGCAAGGTGCCCGCGCGCGCGATGTTCACCGTCACGGCCCGCACCTGTGGGTCGATGGTCTGGCCGTGGAACACTCCGTGCGGGGTGTGATCGATCATGCGGGTGGGTGTGGCGACGGCGCGCCGGGGGAACTCGGCGTTGACCACCACGCGCAAGAGGTCGCGGTACAGCTCGCCGACCAGGCGGTTGATGTCCGGCTGGTTGGTCCCCTTCGCGCACAGCCTGGCCAGCTGGGTGAGCGCGAGCGGGTCGGCGAGCACGTGCACCGAGGGGCCATAGCGATGCGGCATCTCGGGCGCACGGTACGGGATCTCGTCGTACGCGTGGTCGCGCATGCAGAGCCTCCGTCAGTCCCTTTCAGCGCGGCGGCCTTCCCTCGCCGCCTCCGGCTGGACCACGGCCGCGGTCGCGGCGGAACCGGAGCGAGAGGGTTGCGTCGACGCCGTCGGGCACCGGCCGCGCCAGCAGCACCGCGTCGCGCAGCGCGGCCATCCTGTCCACCACCATCCGGGCCCCGGTGCCCACCATGCCCCCCTCTCCTTCGGCCGCTGCCTGCAGCGAGCGCAACAGGCCCCGCAAGTCGAACCAGCCCACCTGGTCGGGCGGGGAATCGAGGCCGGGCACACCGGCTTCCTTGAGCTGGTCGCTCAGCGTCCGCGCGCCCCGCTCCGGCGCGAGGGCGAGCCCGATGGGACCGAGCTGCGCCGGCCGCGGAGCCGGCTTCCCGCGGCGGCGTCCACGGCCGGGCGGAGGCGCCGGATCCGGCTCCTCCTGCGGCAGGCCGCCGACGGCCAGGTAGAAGAACCCGTCCTTCACCGCGGCCATCGCCGCGCCGCCGCCGAGCTTCCACAGTGTGGTGCCTCCGATGCGCACGCGCTGCGCCGCGCTGACCTTCTTGTCGATCGCCTGCTGCAGCGTCCGCGCCCGCTCCGGGGCGAGCTCGGCCGCGACCAAAAAGCCCGAGCGGTCGAACGCGCCCACCTCTTCGCCCAGGACGGCCTCGAGCAGCGCGGTCGCGTCGAGGTACAGGGCGATGCCGAGGTTGCCGGTGAACGCCGGCAAGAGGTCCTTCTCCAGATCCAGGCCGGTCAGCTCCTGGGCGCGCTCGCGCGCGCGGTTGGCGTCCGCCTGGCTCGCCTTCAGCAGCTCGCGCCAGAGATCGTCCGGCCGGCCCGAGACCTTCACGTACGCGGCGGGGCCGGCGGGCAGCCGCGCGGCCAGGTCGGGTGGCGGCTGCAACGGGGTAAACGTCCTCTTCAGCTCCTCGCCGGAGATCCGCCGGGGCTGCGCGAACAGCTTCATCTGCAGGGCTTCCGCCCCGTCGAGAACGGAGAACGCGGCGAGGGCGAGCTGCGCGGCGAAGCGGCCCTTCGCGTCCTTCTCGGACGGGCGGGAGAAGAACACCGCGTCGCCCTGGCCGACGTGCTGGAGCGCCAGCTGCCAGGCCGGGTCCGCGGCCAGTCCGCCCGAAGGCGGCAGCGCGATCACGCCGCGCAGCGCCAGCGTCGGGTCGGTGAGACCGGGCAGGCGCAGGTACAGGTATCCGTACCGGAGGACGACCGCGACCTGCTCGCCGCCGCGCCCCGCTCCGAGGAGCACGGGCACGCCGTTCTCCGTCCTGGTGTCGCTGAGCTGGAAGGGCCCACCGGCGAACCGCCCTTCCGAGGCGTGCGAGAGCAGGCGCCTGACCGCCGCGAGCGCCTTCGCGTCGTCGCTGGTGCCGACGGCAGCGACCAGCGCCTCCGCGTCCTGCGGCACGGTGAACAGCGCCAGGCCCTCGTCCGGATCGAAGCCGTTCTGCAGCGCGGCGGAAGCGTCGAGCGCGTCGAATCCGATCGCATCGGACAGCTCGGCCGCGGTCTCGTCGAAGACGTCGCTCAGCGCCAGCTTGGCGGCGGTGGCGCGGTGTGCGCCGACGCGCTCCCACGGACGCTCCTGCACCCAGGCGGCGCGCACGTCGGCGGGCACGGCGGCGGGGACGGACCGCCGCAGCACAGTCGCCTTCGCCGATGCGCTCAGCTTCTGCCCGTCCCGATCCACTACCGTCTGCGTGACGAGGTACGCGCCGGCCCGGGGAAAGGCGTGCTCCACGCGCGCTCCTTCGGCGGGCGGTGTCCCGTCGCCGAAGTCCCACACCACCCGGGTGCCCTGGGGCAGGTCCCGGTCGGACCCGTAGGCGACGGGCACTCCGGCGCCGACGGTCCGGTCTTCGCCCGGGGCGGGCGTCACGTGCCGGGCGCAGGCCGCGCACAACAGCAGCGCCCCGCAGACGAGTCGGCTCCGCATGGCGCTCCATGTACCATAACGCGGAGAACGTCTCCGTTTGACGGCTCTGCAACCTCAACACGCTCTTCGATCCGGCGCCTTCGGCGCCTCCACGACGGAGGAGCCGGCTTTGCCGGCGACGGGCGGAGGCCGCAGGCCGTAGCATCGATCGACGAGCTCGCTCCCATGATTGGTCACTTCTTGCCTCGTGCGCCTGGGGCGAGGCCGAGTCGCGATCGTGAATTCCACGTTCAAGCATGAGTGGCGTGGATCTCCGTTTGCTTTCCGGGGGAGCGCCAAGCCCAGTCAGGCGAAGAGTGCAGCTCGCATGGGAGCCCGGTCGGCAGCACGGGCTCTGGGCCACGCGGATTGACGCGCCGCGGCCCGCCCTGGAACAGGTTGACGCACGGCACGGGCGACGCTTCATCGCGCCATCCAGCGCGGGCGGCGAGTCGCCGACGGTTCGAGCAACTCCCAACAAGCAACTTCGGCGCGGGGCGCATCATCGGTCATCTGACCGATGCCTGCCTTTTCTAGTTGACGAGTTCAGCAGGCCGTTCGGATCGGCCCTCCGACCATCGCACAATCCTGAGTCCTGAGCGCTCAGGAGGCGTTCCCTTGCACGGAGGATCGAGTTCCACCCTGGCGTGTTCCTTCGCCACCCCGCGTGCACCAGCGGCCGCCGCAGAGATTGGAAAAACGGCCGTGCTACCAAACATGCATGATCAACTCACTCGAAACCGTAGCGTTGCTCAGCGACCCGGATCTCCTCGAGCGGACGCGCGAGCTGGCCGACCACTCCTGTTGCACGGAGGCAGACCTCCTCGTGCACCTGGGCGAGGTCGACGAGCGGAAGCTCTACCTCGAATGCGCATTTCCCTCCATGTTCGCGTACTGCCTCGGCGAGCTGCGGTTCTCCGAGGACGCGGCTTACAGCCGGATCATGGTGGCACGCGCAGCGAGGCGAGTGCCGGCCATGATCGAGGCAGCTCGGTCCGGGCACGTCCACCTGACCGGACTGCGCCTGCTCGCGCCGCACCTGACAGCCGAGAATCACTGCGAGGTGCTCGCCGAGGCGGCAGGCAAGACGAAGCGCGAGATCGAGGAGTTGGTCGCGCGTCTGGC